>OHIU01000851.1_pt1 | contig 13315 bp, 1 predicted proteins | sample 1568281 | NCBI WGS metagenome assembly OHIU01 (sample SAMEA3879543, study PRJEB24766) | human gut metagenome | biome: human-associated habitat; feature: feces | place: USA | collected 1985/1987 | reverse complement strand
ATAAGACATAATAGGATTACACCATGCAGAACCGTCATGTGCATCTACTTCTGCAATTTCACCTTTAAAGTTATATACAGGAGCTCCGACATCACTCATCACAGCTATTCTATACCAGGGTGGCACTCCAGTCAAACTATTCTGATGTAGATATTGTAATGTAGCTGGTACAATTACATTACGTTTTAACTCAGCAAGTTCTCTAGAAGAGTGTTCCATTTCTATTCCGTTAAATGAGTCAGGATTTAAACTACCATATTTAGCTTTATTTGGATGTGCAATGCTACTGCCAGTAGTTACTAGTCTAAGGTTCTCTGATGTTAAGAAATCAGCTACAAAGTACCTTTCAATTAGAGGATTTAGAGTAATTTCTACATCATCTCTTAACCAATTACTATCTAAATCAGATAGTCTAGTAATATTAGTATTACCCTGTTTAGCTAATATAAGTTCTTGAGTGTTCTCATTTACCCATAGTCTTTTATCAGCTCCTAATAGCTTATCTGCAGCCTTTCTAAGAACTGTATTGCTACGTCCGTTGGCATATACTAAAGGGAATGACATATTATTGTCAATCATGTCCTTAACAAACTTCTTACGTTCTCTAAGCATAGCTTTGTTAAACACATCATCTTTAGCATACATTTCTGTGGCAAGGAAGTTTAAGAGCTTATTAGGAATCAGACCTTTCTTAGTTTTACCATTGAGTTCAAATGATCCTCCCTTATTAGTGTGAACGTTATCAATATTAGGGACTCCAGCAGCATAAGACATATTAGTGTACTCCCCTGATGTAGTAACTGCTAATAAATTAGTAAAGTCTTGATAGTCAAGTACATCTACCAATGAAACTGGCTCTTTAATATCAAGAGAGTCTAGAGCACTTACTATACTACTAGCATCCATAAAATCACCAGCTGCTTGTGCTGCATCTAATGCTTGTAACAGTCTATTTCTTTCTGAATCTAGAGATTCATTATGTTTGGCTATTTTAGCATTCTCAGCATCTACTTTACTCTGTTTAGATAGTATTCTATTTGCAGCCTCAGGATTAACAGCCTGCAATCTTTGTAAGTATGTCTCTAAAGATTGTCTGTATACTTCTTTATAGTCACTCAATACATTATTGAATACTTCCTTATAGTAAGTTCCTACAGTCCCTTTGATAGCACTAATAATGTCTTTAGTAGGTGAAGTAAGTAAATTAATGAGTAATGGCTTATCATTCTCGTCAAGTACATCTATCTTATCTACACCAAGCTTCCACATTACAAATGTTCCCTTATCGGAATATACAGTAGGTTGTACATTAATAGTTACAGGTGCATTACCATTCTTTGGTCTTAATAAGTTTCCATAGAAGTCATATACCAACGAAGAATATCCTATTTCTGCAACCGAGAATTTAGTAGCACTCTTCTTTATTCCATTTCTACTAACTACATCAGTCTTTATGGAAGTTCCCATTAGCATATTAGGATTTCGTCCAAATAGCGTATTCTTTAAAGCAGAGCTAGGATTATCAAGTATATGCTTTTTAACGTAACTTCTGGTTAGCCCAGCTAAGTTAGCAATCCTGCTATTAGGTATATTATTACCTTCAGCATTCTTAATAACTGACTTATATATTTCTCCAGTTACTACCTGTTCAGCCGCTACAATATCATTAAGTACATTAATTAAATTAGGTCTGATAGCCTTTAATGAATTTGAGGCTTTATCGTAGTAGAACCTTTCATTATTGTCTCCTAACTTCTCATTGTAATAGTTCAGAGTTTCTATATATGAACGTAATGATAAATTCTCAGGATTATTGTTTTCATATCCATCATATACTGTATTAACAAATGCAGAACTACTTGCAACAGCTACTAATTTATCAAGATAATCAAGATTATTAGCTTCATTTACATTTCTGAATGCAGCTAGTAAATCTACATTACCTCTTAAGAATCCTGTATTAGCAAAGTCATCTATAAATTCTATTAAAGATACATATAATCTTTCTCCATCAGTAAGTACCTGTGGATTGTTCTCTTCATATATAGCTTTTAATTTAGTAAATGAAGGTTCTTCTAATATAGTATTTAGCCTTCCAAATTTAACAATATCAGAGTTTGATAATTCAAGCTTTCTTTGTCCTTTACTACTAACTGCATTGCTGTTATAAATTACAGTAACCTTCTCTCCTTTATATTGCAAAGTAAAAGAGACGTCGCCAGTAGTAGCGTTACTAACAGATATTCCCCACCTATTTAATAGACCAGTTCTATCTGCCATAAGTTCATTGGCAATATCAATATCATTCTCTCTCTGTATTTTACGTCTATTTACATTAGATTGCTTAATTTCAGAACTATCCAAATCTCTAGTATCACTATTAAGAGCATATTCTACATATCTGGCATTGTTAGTTCTGTCTACAACTCCAGATATAGAATCTAACAAATCGTAAGTAGTGATAGCTTTAGAAGTAAGATAATCTCTATTTGCAATATTATATAGAGAGTTGAATTTATCTTTATTATAGAACTTATCATAGATGGATTTAAATACGTTAAGATCGTTTACCTGGAATACCCTAGACCTAGTATCGCTATTCAGTATTTCCTTAAGAATTTCTCCTAAGTAATAATTAGGGGCAGAATGTAAATTTAAAACTAAATCCTGTAGTCTTTCCCCAAAGAACATGAAGTTGTATTCGTCTTTAATCTTGCTAAAAGAGTGAACGAATTGTTTTAAATTTAAATACTTATCACCTATCTGTTCTCCAGTAACATGATTAATTACAGGAGTTTGTTCAATAAGTAATCTAGATACATTACCTATTTCAGATAATGCATCTACATTCTCATTAGTTCTCCATGTTTTAACCATATTAGAACCAGATCTAAATTGGTATTTATTAGTGCTCACAGGTAGTTCTATTCCTACATATCCCTTATTCCTAATTTCCATATTCTTTCCGAATAAGCTTTTAAGAATAGTATCGAAGTTACCGTTAGATAGAACAGCCCATGCATTGAATCCATCCACTAACATCTGATTCTTATAGAATCCTTCTATATTTCTCTTCTTAGACACGAATGCACTGTCTAACGCAGATTTAGATATGTTTTCAAATATACTAGAAGCGGCATCCAGAACCTTCTGCATATTCTCCACATTAGGAATTCCATCTAGGTAAATAGTATCTAGTATAGACGCATCAGTTTCTATACCTTCTTCAGAATTAGCTAATTTAATATAGTCGACTAATTTCTTAAATAAGGTATTTTTATATTTAGCAATATAAACATTTAAATCATCATTGCTCTTGATAAGTCTACCGTCGGCAAAATTAACTAATGATGCTTCTATAATATTATACCTAAACTGATTCAGCATATACTCCTTAACTACAGAAGCAGAACCATAAATATCACTAATGGATGGAGTTGCAACTCTTCTCTCTAATGGTTCTTCAATCACTTGAATGTCCTCAGGTTCGTCTTTAATAACAAGACTCTTGTCAACTTCCTCTACTGTAGAGGTTTCCGGATTAATACTGAATTTGGAACTTAATGGTACAGCATATTCAGCTAATAATTGTTCCTTCTGTGCATCTGTTAATCTTCTGGATGTCTTAATAAAATCTTCTAGAACCTCAGAAAGCGAGACATATTCTGCCTCGCTCTCCAGGTTAAATAGTCCAGTATTTTTCAAACTGTTGTAGAAGTCGTCTATGAAATTAGCAGTAGATATTACTGGCTCTTTCCTAAACTTTAATACTGTACTTCTTAGGGCAACCTCAGCATCAAGTCTGTGTTGCCCTATGTCAAAGTTAGTACATGCCATTTCTTATTAGATATTAAATTTACATCCTTGACTATCAATAATGTTCTTATTGGAAGCTAAAGAAGATATGTATTCTTGCACGTCAATTAAATCATCATTGTCTAACTGCTCATCAGTCAATAATCCTTCAAAATGGCTGTCAACTAGTTTGGCTTTATCCAATATAGCCTGAGCCTGTTCTGGAGTTACTGACGATAGAGACATTAATGTGTTAATTAAGTCAGCAATTTCAGATTCCCTAAGATTATCAAAATCGTTAAGTGTATCTGCGAATATCTTTAACTTCTGTTCTCTAGTTGGATCAAATGGAATTTCATACATAGTTGTATCTGTAATTTCTACTTTACCATCGAGAATAGAACCTTTTATTGTTTGTCCTCCCTGCAAAGTTACTGTAAATTCCTCTAGATTACTACCATTATATTCAACATTCTGAATTGCAGAATTATCAATAGAACCATCTACTTTCTTAGGTAATACAGACGGACTCTTCTTATTTATTTCGTCTAGTAGGGTAGAATAACTATTTATAGTTAATAGTCCAGTGTCAAGAACTGTAGTATAAATACTTAATACAGTGTCATTATTCATCTTTAATTGTCTATTATTAACTGCATCAGAAAGCTTAACAGCTACTGAGCTACTATACTCTTTAATGATGTCGTTAATAGCAGCATCTCCTTCAGTCTCATATCTAGACCTAGCCCTGTCAGTTAAATCTTGTAAGGATTCATATCCACTTACATTAGACAGAGCTCCCATAGTTGACAAATTCATTCTGGAGTTAAATTCGTCTCTCTTAGCATGTAATATATCATCCTTAAATTCTACTTCTTTTAAACCAGTAGGGTCTATAGTAATTTCGAAATTAGGACTTTCTATAGCTACATCTATGTGGAACTGATCTAAGTTATTTCTAGTAGGATAGAAATCCGAGGGTTGACTGTCATGAGAAGTCTGAAATCTTGGAGTATAGAATATTCCATCTATAAATGGAGCATACGTTGTAGTAGGAGCACCTTCCTTAATAGTTGGAGTACCATGTAATATAACATTGAACATATTATTAAGTACAGAAAAAGCACTAGTCCTACCTGCATCTCTGACAGCTTCACCTATACGAACATTAGTTGCTTCTAGTCTAGTTTCTATAGGTTTACCATCCGGTCCTTTTGCAGTAAATGAATAAGCATCTCCTGCTTTATAACCTTTAGTGTACATCTTATAGATAGAAGATAGCAAACTAACAACTTTAAAAGATCCTCCCATATTTCCTAAAGCTGAGGCTGCATGTTTAACAGTTCTTACTCCATCACTGAATTCTATCTCTCCATTATCAGATATAAGTTGCTCTAGGATATTATCCATATTTCTTCCTTCTGTTCTAATTGTGAAATTAGTATCCTTAGGAAGTGAAATGTATTTACCTAAAACATCAAATATTTCATTTAATATAGTATATTGAGCCTTAGCAACTGCTGGATCTATATATATTCCATAAGTAAGTTTTCTAGATACTTTATTACCTGCGTTGAATTCTTTCCATTCATTCTCACTAAGATTTATAGGTCTAACTACCATACCTGGAGCATTAGCCTTAATAGCATCAGCATAAGTAAGTCTAAACATAAATCCATTGTAAGTGGAAGGATTCCAAGGAACTCTTTTAGCACCATTAACTACAGATTGGTCTAGTAGTCCATTAAACTTATCAACTTCAGTCTGCCCTCTTACCTCGCTTAGATTATTAGTAGACATATATGTCTTATAAGCATCTAAGAAGTTGTTAAGTCCGGCTCGATAATTCCATAATGCTACTAACATTCTAGCCGCTGTAGTATTACTTCCATATGTACCTATATAATCCTTAACCTGCTGTATATCAAGCTTACTCTTACCATCATCGTCAGTACTAGTTAAATCACTAAATGATAATGTAAAGTAGTCATTTATAAATGAACCATTAGGGGTAGCTACTATAGCTCTGATAATTGGCGGCACTCTATCTGCAACTTCTGCATTTGCCTCTTCATTAGAAAGACCCCTTGATTTAGCTTCATCAAATGCTCTTGCTCTCTTCTTCTGCATTTTGATATACATGTCCGCCAGATTTGATTCAGTAACTTTCTCCCCGTCTATTTTGAGGTGCTTGTTAGTAGTTGCAAACACTATACCTTTGCCTCTAACTGATTTATCAATCATAGCTACACCACCCTGTCCAGTATATCCATACATAGGACTTATTAGAGCATTAGGGAAGGCTTCTTGTAGTTCATTAAGATTCCAAGTTTGACCTGGTACCTCTTTTAGTCTAGTTGCTCTAGAGAATGTAATGTCAGATTCATTGATTTTGAAGTATTTAGAAGATGTTGGATTAGAATTAGACCATTCTTGCATGTTCTTATACCACTTCCTATACTTAGATATAGCAGCGTCTAACTTATTGCCATGAGCTTTATCCCATTTCTGCCAAGTGTCCGGATTGGTAAGTTTACCCATAGTAAACTGAATATCCTTACCTCCATCTATACTGACTCTATAAACAATATTAAATGCAGTAGACTCTACTTTAGTCTTATCGTAACCTTGTTTGTCTCTAGCTATATCTGTTCCAGTGGTACTAGTATCGTCTTTACGAACTTCAAGATAGAAACTTCCATTATTCCATACATCTAATCCTAACTTAGCTAAATATGCATTACCACTATCAGACAGTCTCTGTAAGAAATCTTCATCAAACTTCTCACCAAATGTCAGGTAGTTTCTAATGTCCACCAATAATGATTTAGGAGTAATCAATTGATTAGCAGTATAATGAATTCCGTTCTTAGTAAAGACGTTTAAATCATCTATAATATCATCCTTAACTACTCTATCAAATGTTCCGTCCTCATTCTCTAACATACCATATCTCATATACCATCCATAAGCCCTAATTCCAGACATAACACCCTCTATTTCTGAATCTAATACAGTAGTCTTCTTTCCATCCAAGTTACCTAATAATTCATTCTCTATAGGATTATCTCCTTTAGGTTTGGAAGGACTTTTAGGCGTATAAGGAGTAGCTTTAGCAGCTGGTTCAGGAGATTGAGGTGTTTCTTCAGAAGTTATTGGAGAAGGAGTATATCCTTCCAATTCTGAATCCAAAGCAGCCATTCTGATTTCTTTGAAGGTGTTAATAATACGTTCTTGACTAGGAGTTACAGAAGTTCTATCTTCCTTAATAAGATTCTTCTCTTTTACGTATGCAAATAATCCATTATTAATAATGTAAGTTCCCTCTTTAGAACGAGACATCATAGTGTAGAAGGATTTAGCAAAATTAATAAGGTCTGCCCAGTCAGTAGAATCGTATTTAGCAAAGTCTACATCAATAATGAAGTGAGCAGCTTCTGAGCCTTGTACAGATTTAGGAGTATATACCTTGATATCATTCATTCTCTGAATTAACTGATATGTAGGAGAGTTTTCATTATCATATACATAACCTATCTCACCATCAGCTTCCAATAATGCCTTAATATCTTCCTCTGAAATTTCATTTACTATCTTCTCTCCATTTAGCGGATTGTCATCGTCTTGATAATGTTTCAGAATTAAATTACTAGTAATTTCATTGAATATTCTATCTCTGACTTCTGCATCATTATCAGCGGTCACATTATCCTTATTAAAGTTGATCCTACTAAGAATTGCATTAACTTGCTTATTATTATCGTCTTTCTGAACATTAGTAATACGTAAGCTAATATCTAGTTTAGGAGTTCTAACCGCTAATGCTTCAGTTGGTTTAACATTGTATATACTAGTTTCTACATTCTCATATCCATTCTGGTTTAAATCTCCTAATAGTATTATTGTAACACCATTCTTGGACGCCCAATCAGATAAGAATTGCATATAAACGCTATTAACCCAAGTAGCTTCATCAATAAACAGCAATCTAGGAGTAGCGTTATCACTATATTCTATATCAGACTTAGCAACTGCTACAGTGTATCCTTGCTTAAGTTCATTAAATTCTACTAAGTCATATAATTTAGATTCAGTATTAGAGCTATTAATGTCCTTACTAAGTTCACCATAAGTCTCATCACCTAAGACATGTCTCATTAAACCTTCTACAGTAAAAGATTTTCCATCACTTCCTAGAGAACTTACCAAGTTATTAACTTGTTGCTCGGACGGGCCAACCTTCCACACAGTAGAATTAGGGTTAATTTTAGTAACGATTCCCTGTACCAACTTAGCAATTACCGCTGTTTTACCAGCACCTCCAATACCATTAACCATTACAGTATTAAAGTACTTTAGTAATTCACTGCCAGACTGACCTTTAGGAACATCAATATTATCTATAGCAGCATTCATTACTTCTGGGTTAACTGCCATAGCTGTAGACATGTAAGCAGCATATTCTTGGGCAAATAAGGGAGCATAAGTAGCTTCTGAATCAGCAAGAGTCTCTCTTAAGTAGTAATCAAAATCAGACTTCTTGAATGCTAATGTGGCATGCAACCACATATAAATATCAAAATCTTCTATATATTCCGTTTCCGGGCTAAACCTAGTGTTATTTTGATTTACTAAACTAGATATATTGAATTTAGCCCCTAAATTAGAGAACATAGATTTAAGTACTGTATTTACCGATTCTCCGCTTTCAGATACTATTTTATGGAAAGTATCATAAAGCTTATTCTGTAAGTTAGCCAATTCGACGGATATTGCTGGATTATCATAAGCTGCTTCGTCAATATTGTCCAAGGTTGGGGTAGATATTTCATCTAGACCTGCAAATAACTTGGTTCCGTTATATTCTAAGTCTTTTAGGAATCCATATTTACCATTACCTCTTAATACATTATATAGCAATTTAGATATCTTTTGACCAGTTCTAGCATGTTTACTAAACTGATTTACCCCATTCATTATAGATAAATCAGTTAAGAACAGCAACTGATTAATAATTTTATCCAATTCTATATTCATCATGGCTGCCACATCGTCCCTAATAACTCCATATTTCTCTTCTTTAGGGAAGTATGTCTCCAAGAAGTGATTCATAAGAGCATTATGCCCAAATGGCCTATCAATATCCAAATCAGCAGTAGAACTAGAATAGATTACTGATTTAAGCATATTAATTGCTGTAATAGCATCTTCTATTTCCTTCTCTTTGTTGCCATCTAAAACATAATCAGATATAGTAGGAGCTGCCTCAAATCTTCGTTGCTCATTCTCTATAAGGTCTACAATATTGGAAGTACTTCCGAACACAGTTCTAGTAAAATCCTGAAGATAATCATACACTGGACTGGTTTTAAGTTTAAGCACATCACTACGTAGCTGTAATACTGTTGCATTGTACGGGTTGGCTAGTACTTCATTATTTATTTCTTTAGCAGCATCTTGATATATCTTCTCCATGTTATTAATACGCTCTTCAGTGTACTTCATAACATTATCTGCATCTTCAGACTCGTAGTATTCTCCTACAGCATCAAAATAATCTAAAGTTTCATTAATAAGCTGTTTCTTGTACTCTTCAGAATTAATAACATCATGGATTTCCTTGTTTATGTCTTCTAAGTTCTCTCCATTAACTTTCCCTAATGTTTCCATTAGTCTATCCATCAATGGATTAGGAAGAAAGTTACCACTATCATCAACGCCTCTACTAATAATCTTATTAACGAACATATTACCTAAAACAGTCGTAACTGCTCGTTCGTTAGAGATTTTATCACCAAGAACACTAAGTAGTAAGTCTTTAGTCTCGGAATCCATAAATCCATAGCCTTGTGCCATTTGAATTACTCCTTGAACTCTTCCTAACACTTCTTGATTATACAGTTCAGTTTGTTGTAATCTAGCTTCAGCCTCTTCATCAGATTCGTTGTCCTTTCTGTCAAATACTTGTCTAGTAAACTTCTTATTAAGAACCCAGTCAATGTTACGGTCTACTCCAAATCTAGATTGGAGTTCTTGCTCAGTAACATCCTCTAGATTAAGCCTGTCTATAGTAGCCTTTAAATCAATCATAGTTGAGAATATTTCCTTTCTAAATTTGTAATATTCATCAACTGAGATACTACCCTCTTGAAGCTTATTGGAGAACTCTTTATTAACCTTCTTATATATACCATAAGCAGCATCTAGGGCTTCCATCTTATCTTGCTTCAGATATGCTTCGTATTTAGGTTTCAGAGATTCTATTTGTTCTTCTGATAAATCCTGGAAGTTCTGTTTAGTATCAAATTCAGCGAAATCCTTAAATGTAGCGGCATAATATTGATGGTTAGCTAAATTATCTATAGCAAACAACATTTGATCTGTATAATACTCAGAGAATGAACCATCCAAGAATTTCTGCTTTTGAAGTTGTAAATCAGAATATTCTTGCTGTAGTCTTTGTAAATCAGCTTGATAAACTGACCCTTTCTTATCTGTGTCATTTGTCTTACGCTCTAAATCTGCTATTTCATTACGTTTCTCAACTATTTTAGAAGTAAGGGTGTTAAAATCTTGGAGCATTTTACCATTATAGCCATTAAGTATAGCTTTACCAAACTTCTGACCATCAGACACCTCAATGCTAGCTAAGGCTTTCATTCTAACATCACTCATTACCATCTTGTCTAATAGCTGTTCGTCAGATAGTCCCATACCTTCTTGGTTAATAACAGCATCTAGATGTTGAAAATAGCTCTTAGTGAGATTATATACTGCTTCATTTTGGTTATCTGCCCCACTAGTAGGAGATGTCCATACAGTACCTTCCTTAGTATCCTCAGTCTTAGTAGCAGATAGATTCTTATTACCTAATTTACCCTTCTTCTTAAGATTATTAAGCTCTTCTATTAGTTCATTAGTACGCCCATTTCTGATTAGATATATAAGCTCTTGATTAGTTTGTTCATTAGTAGCTCTATGATTATTCACCACGTCTACACCATGAAATATAGCACCACCAATAGCTCCTCCGAAGAAACTCATTCCGTATCTTTCAAAGGCATTCTCTCCAGCATTTAACTTATTCTTGCTCTCAGTAAAGCCCATTTCTTGAGCCCAGTTAAATGTAGCTTTAGCTAAGTCAACTACAGCTTCTTCAGACATTTCCTCTAGACCTTCAGTAAGCATCTTCTGGGCAAACCCAGTAGTATGATTTCTAACATCAGACCAATAATCAGAAGACTTCTTTTTAGCTGTATCAAAGAATTTAGCTAGCTTCTTAGGTTGTGGTATATTAGATTTAGCTAGTGTCTCAAATCCCTTATTAACTTCCTCTGCAACTTCTCTAATTGCTTGTCTGTAAGCAGGTACGGAGGTTTTAAGCTCTGGGAAGAATATTTCACCAAGACCAGTTCTATCAACTGCATACATACCAGCAACAGCACCCCATGCAATAGCAGCTGCTTCAGCTCTAGTAGCTCCTTGGCCGATAGCATCCTCAAAGGTTTCTAAACCCTGCATCATTGCCATATAACCAAGTGCAGTATTTGCTGCCATTCTATTATTTCTCTTAAGGATGGTTTCAAACGCTTTAGCAGCCTTTAACTGATTCATTTCTATGACACTGCCAGCTACGTTCTTATACTTCTCTGGATTCTTAAGTAATATTTCGGCAGCTTCTTCTCCTGCTTTGGCTAAAGCAGCTCTTTGTTTGGCTTCTGTTCCAAGTAATTTATGAATACCTTGGAATATAGTTCTCTGCTGTGCCCACTGCAAAGCTACATCTGTTACTAAATCAAAGAAGTTCTCAGTTGAAATTAAGTTCTGCTGAGAATATTCAGATTTAGAACCTTTAAATGTTCTACCTATACCCTGCAATAAGTTAGCAGTAGGAGTGTCTTGATTCAATCCTATGGTGGATTTATAGATTGTAGGAAGAATATCCATTAATTGAGCACCAATCATAGCACCTCCATATACAGTATTAACGTAGGGAACAAATAGAGGAGCTATTGCAGCTACTGTCTTCATTACAGTACCAGTAACTGATTTATCAAGACCATCAGAATCGAAGAAGTCATATTTATTAGCTGCTGAACCGTCTACAGTAAATGAATCAAATGCTGATTTAAATTTACGTCCGTATGCTTCTCTTCCTCCTAGAGTCTCGTAGTAATAAGTACCTTCATCGTTATATTTCAAGTCTCCTTTACTGTGTTTAACAACTCTTCCAGTAAATGGGTCTGTATGTTCTCCATCTTCATCCCACTGTGCAAGAACTAAAGGTTCACCTAATGACGCTAAGAAACCTACTGGATTACCAAATAGTATATTATCATTAGGTGTATATTCCTTATACTTCCCAGTTTTATAGTCGTATACCTTTTGAGTTTGAGCTAGTTCAGAGGCAGTCCATTCTCTATTGTCAGTCCTTCCTATTTGAGATACACCAGTCTTTAATCTGTCTGGATTGAGTACTTTAGTTACATTAAAATTAATGTCCCTAACTTTACCATCCTCTGGTCTTAACTGAGAATAAGGATCCCAATCAGCATCATCCATAATACTTTCCTCAAACTCATCATTAGCAAACTTTTGATAAGTTTGAGCGGCAGCATCATATACTCTATTAAAGGACACTTCATCAAACTTACCTTCATCATCCTTAAATTTATCTTGGACATATTTACTATTCTTATAGGTATTTCTATCTAATAATCCAGTATTGTCGGCAGTTAATCCTACATCTCTAAAATTTCCAGGAGTAAATGAAGGATTATCTATCTGCGCTATGAACCAATCATTAGGTTTCTTTACGTTATTCATATTTAGTCTAATTTAGATGTACTAGCTCCAGTAAATGTTGATAACTTCTTAGCTTGAGCAGCTTTACCTTTTATAATTCTCATATCTCCCCAATCCGCAGGAATTGTTGGATCTTCCCCTGCTACATTAAGAGCTAAACCAGCACTTTCAAGTACAGGCATATAAGCTACAGTTCTAAACAATTCACTCTCTGGAGTAATACCTAACTTACCTTTAAACAAATTCTTAATATTATCAGGGTCTACTTCAGGCATGCTTCTAATATTAGTCATATACCCTTCCCCTGCTTTATCTACATCAATTACTCCACTCTTTCCACCAATCCAGCCATCGCTACCTCCAGCTATTACATTAGTCATTAGGAATGGTCGGAACTTAGAAGGATTCCATATAAGTTCCCCATCTTTATTTTGGTACATGTAATCTCCTAAATTATGAGCATTCAATATCTGTGATAGTTCAACGGCAGTTATATTATTGCCTCGCTCTTTAATCTCTTTCTGAGCCTCTATAAATTCTGGCATTAATTCAAAATCTGGAACAATCTTACCATTAGCGTCATATGTATATGGTAGTATAGCTCTGGCTAACTGTGTACCATCGTATAGTACTTGCCCAAGATTGGAAGAATCTACTCTCTGATTTCCTAGAGAAATAGAAGTAGTATCAACTATACCTCCGATTCCTGAATTTA
>OHIU01000833.1_pt1 | contig 13743 bp, 13 predicted proteins | sample 1568281 | NCBI WGS metagenome assembly OHIU01 (sample SAMEA3879543, study PRJEB24766) | human gut metagenome | biome: human-associated habitat; feature: feces | place: USA | collected 1985/1987 | reverse complement strand
CGGAGAATTTCAGCAGCCGCACGGTGAATACAAAGCTTGCGGCGATAAACGGCTACCTTGCTTTCATCGGCGCGGATGAATATAAAGTGCATCTGTTAAAGGTGCAGCGCAAAGCCTTCATAGCGGAAAACAGGGAATTGAGCGCGGCGGAATATAAACGTCTGGTAAATGCAGCTGATGCAAGCGGGAACGATAGGCTGAGCCTTGTCATGCAGACCATCTGCGGCACGGGCATCCGAGTCTCCGAGCTGCGGCACATCACCGCCGAGGCGGTGCGGGAGGGCCGCGCTGCCGTCCGCAACAAGGGGAAAAACCGCGTGATCCTCATTCCCACTGCGCTGCGAAGGCTCCTGCTGGGCTATATGAAAAAGGCTGGCGTCACCACCGGCAGCGTGTTCCTCTCGAAGAATAAAACGCCGCTGGACCGTAGCACGGTCTGGCGGCGCATGAAAGCCCTGTGTGAGCGGGCGGGGGTGGACCCACGCAAGGTATTTCCCCATTCTCTGCGGCATCTGTTCGCCCGCGTTTTTTACAGCGTGGAAAAGGACCTTCTGCGGCTTCGGCCACGCCAGCGTGAACACCACCCGCATCTACACCATGGAAACCGGACGGCAGCACATGAAGCTGCTGGAGCGCGTCAGCCGCGTGCTGCTCACATAATGACAATTCTGTTGCGGCACGGGCGCACATAATGACAATTCTGTTGCAAAGGGTACAGTAACCCTACGATACGCTTACATTATATCAGAGAACACACCGTGTTATCAAGCTAAACTTGCAGCAAAAGTATAGGATTTGCAACGGCGGCAAAGCCGGAAGAAAGAGAATTTCTCTCCCGGCTTGCTTTTCTGCGCCTTTTCGCCCTTTTATTCTTCTTCTCAGCAGTTGAGGATCAGACAATGAGCGCGGCAGCGCAACAGAATTGTCATTATGTGGAGGAAAGCGCATGGGTTTTCGACGATCCCGCGGAAGCGCGAAGGAGCGTGACGCGCCGCAGACGATCTATTGCACCGCCGTCTGCCTGACCAGCACCCGCGCCAGCGAGTGTGTGGCGGGCGACCTCGATCTGCGCAGCCTGAAGAGGCCCTATATCGCCCTCCCTGCCGAGTCCACGCCGGAGGAGATCGCCGCCATCTGCGGACGGAAGAAGGTGGATCGTGTCATTTTGGAGATCACGGAGGAGTACGGTCCCGCCACGCTGGGCAAAAGGCTGAAGGCCGCCATGCTGCTGCGGCGGCAAAACCGGGAGATATGTGTCGAGCTGCTGCTGGACAACAAACGCTGGCCGGGGCTGTATGCCGAGGCAAAGGACTGCGTGGATAGAGGCGTGGTTTCCGAGCTGTACCTCACCGACCTCACGACGACGCTCGTAGAGACGGTCGGCGTGGAGCGGCACGGAAGATGGCTGAGCTGGCTGCTCTTTTTTGCGAAGCGGGCGGAAAAGAGTGACGATACGACTGATGCAAAGCGAAGGAGGGCGGCGATGGAGAAAAAATGAAGAACAGAATAAGAGCGCCGTCCCTCCTGCATTATGGAATGACGGGCGTGCTCTCCACCGTGCGGGAGGGCGCGGGAGGCAAAGCGCACGGAAACAAGACCAACAAATTCTTTCTATGAAGGAGGCAACGATCTATGCAACGAACAAAAAGTAAACTCCTGAGCATCCTACTCAGCCTTGTGATGCTGCTCTCGCTGCTCCCCACCACGGTGCTGGCGGCAGGCATTCCGGATCCAACTGCCGTTTTTGTTGACGGAGATAAAAGCTTTTACAATAACAAACTTTATTACAAAAGCGGCGATCCGGACAAGAGCTTCACCGGCAACAAAGACGACTACATCGCCCACTATGATCCCACCAACGGCACGCTGACGCTGAACGGCTACAGCGGCGGGAGCATCAAGGTGGGCGGAAGCAGCGGTAATCCTGATATTACCGTCGTACTGAAGGGCACGAACACCATCAATGGTAATCTTGAAAATTCCAGAGGCGGCGATATAACCATTACTTCGGATAGCAAAGGCACGCTCTCGATCACCAAAGAGGCAAGCAACGCCGAAGCATTGATCGGCATCGAGACTGGCTATTCTGGCAGCTATGAAACCGGCAATGTGACGATCACGGGCGATGCCAAAGTGACCATCAGCGTAACCAACAACAATAGCACTATCGACTATGCGAAAGCCTACGGCATTTTCGCAAAGGAAGACATCACCATCTCCGAAAAAGCCTCGGTGGACATCACCTGCAAAACGCCGAACAATACGGCACTCGACGCTACTAACTGCAACGGTCTGCGTGCAGGCAGAGATGTGATCATCGACACCACCGGCGAGGTCAAGATTGATGTAACCGAGGCCGGTCAGGAAGCCGGTCAGAATACTGCACAGAGCATCGGTGTTTATCCTTCGGGGAATGCAACCTTGACCAGGGTTGGCAATATGGAGGTCGAGTGGGAAAAACACGGCAGCCATTCCAGTTACTCCGGTGGCGCCATTTATAAAGATTATAGCTTCGACACCAGCACCCACGCGGTCAATGTGGATACGAACAACTGCTACGCCTCTTACCGCTACAGCACGTCCTATTATACGGTGACGGTCAAGAACGGCACGCTCACCGGCCCCGGCGTCAAGTATGCGAATAGGAGCGGAAATTTCCTTGAGAACGACACGGTGAAAATCAAGCCCGACACCAAGACAAGTGAAAGCGGTGATCCCATTCCCTTCAAGGAGTGGACTGCTTCGGGCGTGACACTTGCCTACCCAACCACGGCAGACACATCGTTTAGTGTTCCCGCTAACAATGTCACCATAACGGCGACGCACAGCCCGTTTGTCGGAACGCCTACCTTCACAAGAGAGAGCGAGGCAAACGGAACGATTGCGTTCAAAACGGCAGTAAAACCGAATGGCGGGACTGAACCCTTCAAGTATGTTGAGGTCGGGAAAGAAAACGATCCATACGGGAATCAATCCATGTCTTCCCAGCCGACCACAACTTCCACGGCACCCCCCTATGTGTACAGCGTCACTGCCTCCAAATACAATACCACTGTCATCCAATATTTGGAAGACGGCGATTACCGTATGGCAGTAACTTTGAACGGTGAAAGGTATCTGAGCGATCCGTTCACGGTGAACTACACCGCCCCGGCCACGCCCACGGCGACCGTGGCCGATGTGAGCATCGACGGCACGACCGGCACGGCGATTACCGACAAAGATGTGGTTATCACGCTGACGAACGACACCTTTGAATCCACGCTCTCCGGCAACTGGATCACCAATCTCCCCACTGGCTTGAGCCAGAGCCTCAGCCGCACGGATGATACCCACGCAAAAATCACCGTCAGCGGCAATCCCTCGGTAGCCAGCTCCGATGCGCTTGCCATCACGATCCCCGCGGCAAACCTCGTGAGCAACGCTGACTTAACCGTGACGAGCAACACCAACGCGAAGTACAATATTACAGACCCAACCAATAGCGTGAACATTGTGGCGGGCGCGAATATGAACACCACCGGCACCGCCAACCAAACCGGCTTGACCGGCGCCATGACCAATGTGGTCTACACAGCGGATACCGGCTACTATTTCCCGACCAGCTATAGCTCCATTGGCACATCGGACGGCGTTACCGTGACGCGCGACAGCTACACACAGATCACCGTCTCCGGTACGCCCACGGGAAATGTCAATATCACGCTGGCTGATGCAACGGCAAAGACCAAGGAGGCCACGCCCACCGCGACCTTTGCTGCCGAGAGCGAGAACGGCGGTAAACTGAGCAGCGTGGATAACACCATGAAGTACAGCGTGGACGGCGGCGGAACTTGGGTTGACATCACCGGCGACAATATGTCGATCACCAATGTCACCACGGCCAATGGCGTTCAGGTCAAGAAGCCTGCTACCGACAGCAATACGATGTTGGATTCTGATGTGAAGACCATCACGGTCACCAAGGCGACCGCGCCGACCGGCGTGACCGCTGTTGGCTGCACGAGCAGCAGCAACAATGACGGCAAGCTCCAAAATGTGACGACCGCGATGGAGTATCAGAAGTCCGGCGCTACCGCATGGACGCCGGGCACTGGCAGCGACATCAGCGGCTTGACCAACGGCACCTACTATGTGCGCGTCAAGGCCAACGGCACGGAGCTGGCGTCCGATAGTCAGAGCGTGGTGGTCGCGGCCTATGTTGCGCCCGTCGAGTACACCATCAGCTTTGATGGCAACGGCGGGACACCCTCTGCTTCCAACATGATGACGGTGGGTAAAAAGCTCTCCAGCCTGCCCACCGCTACCCACAGCGGCAGCTATAGCTTCGTCGGCTGGTACACCGCAGCAAGCAGCGGCACCCAGATCACGACCGCTTATGTGTTCTCCTCCAACACCACCGTCTATGCGCACTGGACCTACATCGGCGGCGGTGGCGGTGGCGGTGGCTCCTACACCCCCAGCTACACCGTTTCCGTGGATAAGACCGAGAACGGCACCATTACCGTTTCTCCCAAGTCTGCCTCCAAGGGCGATGCCGTGACCATCACCGTGACGCCCGACAAGGGCTATGAGCTGGAGGACCTTACCGTTCTCGACAGCAAGGGCAAGGAGTTGGCGCTGACCGAGAAGAACGGCAAGTACACCTTCAAGATGCCCAGCGGCAAGGTCACCATCAAGGCCAGCTTCGTTGAGGAGGTTCCGGAGCAGATTTTCAAGGATGTTCCCGCGAACGCTTACTACTACGAGGCGGTCAAGTGGGCGCAGGAGAAGGGGATCACCGGCGGCATCGGCAATGGACTGTTCGGCCCCAACGATCCCTGCACCCGCGCGCAGATCGTCACCTTCCTGTGGCGCGCGGCGGGCAGCCCCGCTCCCAAGAACACCGGCACCGCCTTTGGCGATGTGAAACTCGGCAGCTTCTATGAGCAGGCCGTGGCGTGGGCCGTTGAAAATGGCATCACCGGCGGCACCGGCGAGGGTATGTTCAGTCCCGATGCTACTTGCACCCGTGCGCAGAGCGTGACCTTCCTCTATCGTGCCTCCGGCAGCCCCGCAGTCAGCGACAAAGCCGAGTTCAGCGATGTTTCCACCACGGCCTTCTATGCAGACGCAGTGGCGTGGGCAGCGAAGAAGGGCATCACCACCGGCATCGGTGGCGGACTGTTCGGCTCTGGCAACGACTGCACCCGCGGTCAGATCGTGACCTTCCTCTGGCGCTGCAAGAAGTGACCGGCTGACATACGGCTAAATATCAAAGCCGCTGGCATGACCACATAAGCGAACATTGGACAGCGCAGCGGATAGGCTTTTCGCCTTGACGCTGCGCTGTTCTCTTTTCGCTGCAAGAGGCAAAGAGCTACCGCAATATTTTTTCTGCACTTTTTAGCCGTTTTTAGCGGTTTCCTCTCAATTCTAATTACTTTCCTGACACCTTGTGACTCGCAACCCCCATGTGTCCCAAATCTGTCTGTGGCATTTTATGTGGTCAAAAGCAAAGTCTTACCGGATTGATCCGGCGAGGCTTTGCGGTATTCTCGCATCCCGCTTTTCTGCTCGATGAACAACACGAAAACCGCGCTGAGCCCCCCCGCGCCGTGGGATGCAATCAAAGAGTATGGGCTGTGCGGAACTCTTCTGTTGACATTTCAACAACCATGTGGTATAGTCTGACCGTTGAGATTTCAACAAAAGCATTCGTGAGAGAGGAGCGCAGCCATGCAGGAGCGATTTGAGACGTTTACGGTTTTGATCAACCGGATCAGCCGCGACATACGGAGGATAAAAAATCAGGAGATGGCCGTCTATCATCTGCGAAGCGCCCATGTGTCCTGTCTGTACTACATATATTCTCTGGATGGCGTGACCTCGGCGGAGCTGTGCGAGCACTGCGAGGAGGATAAGGCGACCATTTCCCGTGCGTTGGACTATCTGGAAACGAACGGATTTATCGTCCGGGATTCCGACCGGGCCAAACGGTACAGAAGCCCTTTGCGCTTGACTGAAAAAGGTCAGGAGGCCGGCAAACGGATCGCGGAGAAGATTGGCGCTGTCCTCGATACGGTCAGCCGTACCCTCACGGAGGACGAACGAGCGGCACTTTACCGCAGCCTTTCCGCCATCAGCAGAAGCTTGAACGCAATCGCCCAAAGCAGCGGGAAACAGGAGGCTTGAAGAAATTGAAAACAAGGATCATTGTGGATTCCACCGCGGATCTGGTTCCCGAGATCAAGGCGCGGGTCTATACGGTGCCTCTCACCGTTCATTTCGGTCAGGAGGAATACATCGACGGCGTAACCATTGACCACAGAACATTCTACGAGAAGCTCGTCGAAAGCGATGTGATGCCCACCACCAGTCAGGCGACCCCGAGCGACTTTATCGAAGAGTTTGAAAAGGCAAAGCAGGCGGGAGAAGCCGCCGTTGTCATCACCCTCGCGTCCAAGTTTTCCGGCACGTATCAAAGCGCCGTGATCGCGGCGGCGGATTATGAAAACATTTATGTTGTAGATGGTACCAGCGCAGCGATGGGAACAGGGATTCTGGTGGAGCTTGCGTTCCGCCTCTTGGATGCAGGAATGACCGCAGAGGAAACTGCGCAGGCACTGGAGGAAGAGAAGAAAAAAATCGTTGTTGTGGCGCTGGTAGATACCCTCGAATACCTCAAGCGGGGCGGCCGCATTTCAAAGACAGCCGCATTCGCCGGAGGGGTACTGAATATCAAGCCCGTGCTTTCCGTTATTGACGGCGAGATTCACCTGCTGGGAAAAGCACGCGGCTCCAAAATGGGGAACAATCTGCTCGTTCAGGAGATCGACAAGGCCGGCGGCATTGATTTCAGCAGGCCGGTTCTGCTGGGCTACAGTGGAATTTCTGACGCGCTGCTGCTAAAGTATATCGAAGACAGCCGTCACATCTGGGAGGGAAAACTGAAAGAAATTCGCTATACGACCATAGGAAGTGTGATCGGAACCCATGCGGGCCCCGGCGCTGTTGTGGTAGCGTTTTTCAAGAATCAATATAACGCAGAACAGAACAGCAGCGATTGAAGAAGCTGCAATAAAGACAGGACTGCGCCGCATCGTCGTTTCATTTGACGGCGATGCGGCGCAGTATCGTTTTATCCGACGCCATAAACCACGATCGAGATCACACAGGCCAGCAGACTGACCGCCGAGCCGGCCAGAAGCTGCGGCAGGGTATGGCGCGACAGCTTTAGGGAGGAGCGGTACACTGCCGCGATCAGCAGAACGGACGGTATGACAAAAAGCGGATGCAGCTTCCATGTCAGCAGAAATGCCGGAGCTGTTGTACTGCAGGCGTGTCCGCTTGCGCGAAGGCCAAAGCCCGCGTTAAGCAGCAACAGCGCCGCGATGGAAATGACATAAGAGAGAAACAGGATATGGACGAGCCAAGAGCATGGCGTCAGCATTGACCAGAGAAACCCGCACAGATACCCAACGGCGCTGCATACCAGCGCCGTGCCGCGCTGCCCCCTGCGCCGGTCCTTTCCAATGTGGAAGATCTCCCGCAGCGGGTACGCCGCCAATGGGATAACCAGCAGGAACACCTCGCACAGCAGCAGCTCCCTGCGCGTCAGAAGCCCTGCCGGAGCGTACATCAGAAGCAGCGTTACCCCGATGACGATGGGCGGCAGTGTCAGAATGCGTACTGCAAGATGCAGCAGCGCCTTCCTGTCCGAGGCCTTCGTTTTCATGACGCAAAGCCCAGCATAATCCCGCCGTGTTCTGCATAGTAGCTGCACAGCCCACGTAGCGGATAGCTTTTCACCTCCGCCCCCGGAAATCGCCGCCGGAGCTCGGTGCAGAGCTCCAATGCAAATGCCGCGTTCCGGCAATGCCCGATGCGGACGCTGCCGCCCCTGTAGCCAAGCCGCACCATTTCACTCAACAGGAACTCCTGCGTTTTTCGAGCGCCCCGACATTTGCCGAGCATCTCAAGCGTGCCCTCCTCGCTGGCCTGCCCAACGGCGCGGATGCCGAGAACACCGGCCATCGTTGCTGCCAGCTTGCTGATTCGTCCGTTCTGGGCGAGATTGTGCATGGATTCCAGCGCAAAGAGCAGATGGGTACGGCGCTGATACTGCTGTACGGCTGTGCAGACCTCCTCGAAGCTCTTGCCGGAGCGCAGTTCGGCGGCTGACTTTTCGATGAGCAGGGCGATCTCCGGACCGGCGGACAGCGTGTCCACCACAAAAATGCAGCGAGAGGGATTCTGCTCCTCGCAGCGTTTCTTTGCGGCAAGTGCCGCGCTGCAGCTGCCCGAAAGGCTGCTTGTAATGGTGAACGCGAGTACATCGCCGCTTTCGCCAAAGGCGGACTCCCAGTCCGCGATGTTCGGGCAGGCGCTGAAGGTGCGGCCCTTCGTGCCGCGAAGTGTTGTGACCATCGCGTCGACATTGAGCGCGGCGTCATCGCGAAATTCCTCCACAGCAGTACGGACGGTGAGCGGAACGCTGACAAAGTCCACGCCGTCCATGGTAAGCAGGTCGCAGCTTGAGTCTGCGGCAATGCGGATCTGATCCATAAGGTGACCTCCAACTGAAAAAGTGTCGTTCGGTTCCGGTAAGGGATGGATGCAGTTTATCAGCTTTTTATTTCTTCGTCAACGGCTTTTAATAAACTGTTAAAAATATTTCGCAAAGCCGTTGAACTTTGCAGAGGAAACGCTTATAATAACAATATGGAAAAAGAAGTGCAAAACAGAATCACAGCGGACATCGCGGCCTTCCGTCTGCCGCGCTATGCACAGATCCCGGAGGTCGGACTGTATCTGGAGCAGGTGGTGCGCTATATCAACGCCCGGTTGGCACCGTTAGGAGAGCCTGAACTGACTGGATCCATGGTGAGCAACTATGTCAAGCAGAAGCTGGTTCCTGCCCCTCAAAAAAAGCTGTATACAGCCGAACATCTTGCGCGGCTTCTGTTCATCGCGGTGGTCAAGCCTGTTGTTCCTTTGGAGGGGCTTCGACTGATGTTTAGCATACAGGAGGAGTGCTATCCCCTTCAGACCGCCTATGACTACTTCTGCGATGAGTTTGAGAATATGCTCGGCGCAGCGTTTGGTGTCGCTCCTGCAGTGGAGGGGCTTGGTGAAACCGAGTCTGATGCCAAGGATCTCCTGCGCAGCACGATCTCGGCTACCGTCAACAAGGTCTGTCTGGACCGGTATCTGGAGGAGTATCGAAAGCGGCGGGAGCAGGCTGAGACTATTGCGGAAAAAGAAATCTCCCTGTTATAGTAGAAATGCTGTCTGGCAGCTGCAAGCTGTAAAGCAACGGGAGACCATTCAGAAATGAAGTGGCAGAAGAAGTTTAGCAGACTATACCAACGCCACATGAGGCGTGGCCGACAGCATGGAGCTTTGCCCGCGTAAGGAATATCCCCGGCTTGGCCGGGGATATTCCTTACGTCTCTCTGCCATGATTACAGTGCAAAACAGAAGAACATGCTCCGGGCCCTTCATCGCCATGTCCTAATTGATAAAGAGCTTTCATTGTTCCTGCATCGCTGCAATAGAGGGTATCCGAAGATTCTCTCTATTGTGATGATATGCCGAGCATCCTCCATGGTGCATCTGAAGCCTTCGGCTTTGCGCCCGGACAGTACAGCGTGCTGAGAGGAGGCTCCCTGTGCGTCGAGGCTTGTCTGATTCTGCATACTTCTCTGCAAGCAGAATCTTCTCGACTTCTGCCTTACAAAAGCCTATTTACCCGCCTGCGTTTCGCAGTAGCGGCAGCGGTAAACGCGCTTTTCACGATCCGTTAGCACAAACTCCTGCGGCAGCTCCTGCTCAACGGAGGTGATGCAGCGCGGGTTTTTGCACTTGAGCACGCCGCGGATGCGCTCAGGCAACTTGAGCGTGCGCTTTTCCACAAGCTTCCCATCGCGGATGATGTTGACGGTGATGCTCGGATCGACATAGCCGATCAGGTCCCAGTCAAGGTCCATTTCGCGGTCGATCTTGATGATGTCCTTGCAGCCGAGCTTGCCGCTCGTAACGTTTTTGAGGATGGCCACCGTGCAGTCAAGCTGATCGAGGCCGAGGATCTGATAGAGCTCCATGGATTTGCCCGCGGTGATGTGGTCGATGACGATGCCGTTTTGAATAGAGTCAATGATCATTGTGTCGCACTTCCTTTCTCACTTGATTTCCAACAGCTTGAGGATCAGCGCCATGCGGATGTACTTGCCGTACTGCACCTGCTTGAAGTAGCAGGCGCGCGGGTCGTCGTCCACGGCGACGGAGATCTCGTTCACACGCGGCAGCGGATGCAGGATGCGAAGAGACTCCTTCGCGCCCCTGAGCTTGTCGGGCGTGAGGATGTAGCTGTCCTTGAGGCGCAGATAGTCTTCCTCGTTGAAGAAGCGCTCGCGCTGCACGCGCGTCATGTAGAGGATGTCCAGCTCCGGCATGACGGTCTCGAGGTCGGCGGACTGCGTGTAAGGGATGTTCTTGGCCTTGATGTACTGCTCCTTGACATAGCGCGGCAGCTTGAGCTCCTCGGGGGAGATGAGCACAAAGCGGACGCCGGGGTAGCGGCTCATCGCGGAGACAAGGGAGTGCACCGTGCGCCCGAACTTGAGGTCACCGCAGAGGCCGACGGTGAGGTTTTCGAAGCGTCCCATCTCGCGGTGGATGGTCAGAAGGTCGGTGAGCGTCTGCGTGGGGTGGTTGTGGCCGCCGTCGCCTGCGTTGATGACGGGCACGAGCGAGTGCATGGACGCCACCAGCGGCGCGCCCTCCTTGGGGTGGCGCATGGCGATGATATCGCTGTAACAACTCACGGTGCGCACGGTGTCCGCCACGCTCTCGCCCTTGGCAGCGGACGAGCTTTTCGCCTCCGAGAAGCCGAGCACCTTGCCGCCGAGGGAGAGCATCGCGCTCTCAAAGCTCAGACGGGTGCGGGTGGAGGGCTCAAAAAAGAGGGTCGCGAGGATCTTGCCGTCGCACTTGTGTGCGTATTCGGCGGGATGGTCGATGATGTCGCCGGCGGTATTCACCAGCTCCATGATCTCCTGCTCGGAGAGCTCCAGAATATCGATCAGGCTTTTCATATCAGTTTGTTCCTCCTTTTTTGATCCAGCTTTCGTCGGCGGGGTCATCGCGGAAGGCCAGCAGCCGCGCAACGTCCGCCTCGGTGATGTAATGCTCCTCTGCGCCCACGCGGGCGATGGTATCCAGATTTGTCAGGCTCACGCTCTTGACCTTCGCCTCGACCATGCGCTCAACGCCCTTTTTCATGCCGTAGGTGAAGATGCTCACGACGCCCAGCACCTCGGCGCCTGCCTCGCGCAGCGCCGCGACCGTATCCAGCACGCTGCCGCCGGTGGAGATGAGGTCCTCGATCACGACGACCCTCTGCCCCGCCTCGAGCCTGCCCTCAATCTGATTTTTTCTGCCGTGGTCCTTGCTGCCCGAGCGCACATAGCCCATGGGCAGGCCGAGCAGATGCGCGGCGATGGCGGCGTGGGCGATACCCGCCGTGGCGGTGCCCATCAAAACCTCCGCCTGCGGAAACTCACGGTGTACCGTGTCCGCAATGGCGCGCTCGACTGTCTCACGCACGGCGGGGGCGGTGAGAATGAGGCGGTTATCGCAATAGATCGGGCTTTTGATGCCGCTCGCCCAAGTAAACGGCTCCTGCGGGCGCAGAAAGACCGCGCCGATGGAGAGCAGGCCTTGAGCGACCCTGCTGCTGATGTCCATATCCATGTTCCTCCCATTGTTTTTTTATTCCTGAAGCAGAATTGCTTTCAGCTCGTTGAGATCGGCGGCAAGATGCTCCGCTCCGGCGGCGGTCAGCTCCTCGCGGCTGCCGTAGCCGTAGAGTACGCCGATTGCCTCAAGGCCGTTGGCGTGCGCCCCGTATATGTCGTGGCGGCGGTCGCCGACCATGACGGCGTGTCCCGTCACATCGGCGCGCATGAGCGCCGTGCGCACGACGCTCGCCTTGTCCGCGCTGGCCCTGTCCTCCGGATGGGAGCCGCAGATGAGGTCGAAATAACGCTCCAGCGCAAAATGCTCTAAAATTTTGCGTGCAAAGCTCTCAGGCTTCGAGGTGGCGACGATCAGGCGCAGCCCCGCTGCGTGGAGCGCGGCAAGGAACTCCGCCATTCCCTCGTAGGGAGCGTTCTCCGCCCAGCCGCAGCGGGCGAAGTAATCGCGAAATTCGCAGACCGCCCGCTCCGTCTCCGCCTCGTCCATGCCGCAAATCGCCGAAAAGCTCTCGTGGAGCGGCGGACCGATGAAGGCAGTCAGTGTATCTCGCGGCGGCAGCTCGCGGCCAAGGCGCTCGAGCGCATAGCTCACCGATTTTACGATGCCCTCCTGCGAGTCGGTCAGCGTTCCGTCCATGTCAAAGAGAACTGTATCCCAGCGCATCAGCCCACGAACTCCTCTCGGCAGCGGCGGTAGGCAGCCACGGGGTCCTCCGCCTGCGTGATGGGACGGCCGACAACGATATAGTCTGAGCTGAACTCCCTTGCCTGTGCCGGAGTTGTGACACGCTTCTGGTCCCCAGCACTTCCTCCGGCAAGCCGGATGCCCGGCGTAACGGTCAGAAACTGTGGGCCGCAGTGTTCGTGGATACTCCCTGCCTCCATCGGTGAGCAGACCACGCCGTCAAGCCCCGCTGCAGCGGCGTTTTCGGCATAGTGCAGCACGACCTTTTCCATCGGCACATGAATCAGCAGCTCTCGCTCCATACTCTCCTGATCCGTTGAGGTCAGCTGCGTTACGGCGATGAGCAGCGGCCGAGTACCGTCGGGGCGCGTCAGACCCTCCAGCGCGGCGGTCATCATGGCGGCGGTACCGGCGGCGTGGAGGTTCACGATGTCCACATCCAGCGCGGAGAGGGCCGCCATGGCCTTTTTCACGGTGTTGGGAATGTCATGCAGCTTCAGATCCAGGAAGATCTTGTGGCCCCGGGCCCGGATCTCCCGGACGATGGAAGGCCCTTCGGCGTAAAACAGCTCCATGCCGATCTTCACAAAGGGCTTTTCCTCGGTGAAACGGTCTAAAAAGGCCAGTGTCTTTTCCTTGCTGTCGAAGTCCAGTGCAACGATAACGTCCTTACCCATGATGTGCTCCTCCTATGATCTCTGTCAGATTTTCCATGCCGTACCGTTCCATCACGGCAGGCAGATTTTCAATGATGGTCTTGCAGGCATACGGCTCCACAAGGTTCGCCGCGCCCACGCCGATGGCAGTGGCACCCGCCAGCATCAGCTCGATGACGTCCTCCGCCGTGGTGACGCCGCCCATGCCCACGATGGGGATGGACACCGCCTCGTAGACCTGATACACCATCCGCACCGCCAGCGGGAGCATTCCCGGGCCGGACATACCGCCAGTGGTGTTGGCCAGCAGCGGACGGCGGCGTTTCAGGTCGATCCGCATCCCCGGCAGGGTGTTGATGAGGCTCATGCCGTCGGCCCCCGCGTCCTCACAGGCCTTGGCAACGGCGGCGATGTTGGCCGCCGTGGGGGACAGCTTCAAAATGATGGGCTTTTTCGTCACCGCCCGGACCGCCTTCGTCACCTCGGCTGCGGACTTGGGCTCCGCGCCGAAGGCGGCTCCGCCGCCGTGGACGTTGGGACAGGAGATGTTGACCTCCAACCAGCCCACCTGCTCCTGCGCGTCTAACTTCTCGCAGACCTCGGCGTATTCCGCCACGGAAAAGCCGCTGACATTCGCCATCACCGGCTTGTGAAATACCTG
>OHIU01000831.1_pt1 | contig 13752 bp, 9 predicted proteins | sample 1568281 | NCBI WGS metagenome assembly OHIU01 (sample SAMEA3879543, study PRJEB24766) | human gut metagenome | biome: human-associated habitat; feature: feces | place: USA | collected 1985/1987 | reverse complement strand
GATATTGTTGAGAAATACATCGAGGGAACCCCGGAGGTTGGCTCTGTTGGTGTTCATGTCGATGATACGAACAGACCCAAAAAGTCAACAGATGTAATCAAGGGTAGTAACAACGAGGACTCTACGCTGACCGAGGGAACATTGTTCTACGATGTTCGCTTTGACGCAATCGCACCGAAATCTGCGGACAGCACAGAACAGGAAGAAGTCATTCGTCTGATTATCAATGTGGAAGCACAGACAAAATTCAAGCCGGGATACCCATTGACGAAACGGGCAATCTATTATTGTAGCAGAATGATTTCTGCACAGCACGACCCGATTTTTACAAAATCCGAATACGGGAAAATTCGTAAGGTCTATTCGATTTGGATTTGTACCCAGCCGTCAGATGGTTTTGAAAACACGCTTGGTACTCCATTAAACCGGAACAGTTGATTGGAGAAGTGCAGGAAGAAACCGAAAACTACGATTTGATGAGTGTTGTAACGATTTGTCTTGGAGATCCTGGTACGGAAAACTATACAGGTATTGTGAAATTTATGGATGTGTTGCTCTCTTCTTCTAGAGCAGCTACTGAGAAAAAGAAAATTCTTGAAGAAGAATTTGGCGTTGCAATGAACGAAGAACTGGAAAGAGAGGTGTTTGTTATGTGCAACCTTAGTCAAGGCGTGAAGGCCGAAGGCATTAACATTGGTGAGATGCGGATGTTGGTGCAGCTTGTTCGAGACGGCGATTTAAAAATGGAACGTGCCGCTGAAAAGGCAAAAATGACAGTGGAGCAGTTTAAGAAAGTGATGGAAAACACTCCACTGCAGGCAGTCTAAGATAAAATCATATAGAGAAAACAGTTAAGCCCTACAAGGCTCAGATCGGTTCGGAACCGACTGAAAACCTTGTAGGGCTTATCGCTATGCTAGAATATGCACCAAAACAAGATTCCGAGGCCTGCTGAAAACAGGATCATCAGAATTGGCGATGGAGCTGTTTTTCTGATTTTTTTACAAATCAGATGCGTTGCTCCGAGCATGGCAAATACTGCGATAGAGCGCAAATCGGGCGCAAATCCGGCCTGTAAATCTGTGAGGCCAAACAGCGTAGACAGCGCCATGCTGAGCGCGGTCGCAAGGATCATCGCTACAACGCACGGACGAACTCCCGATAAAAAGGCGTTGACGGGTGCATATTTCATCAAATTCTTTAGTGCGGATGCAATTAAGAGAATAATCAAAAATGACGGCAACACCACGCCCAGCGTTGCAACAAATGAACCGAGGATTCCGCCCTGTGTTGAGCCGATAAAGGTTGCCATATTCACGGCAAGGGGTCCCGGTGTGGATTCAGATACGGCAATAAAATTCAGAAACTCGTTCTCTGTCAGCCAGCCGTTGGAAAGCACCGTTTCGCGTACCAGCGAAACCATTCCATAGCCGCCGCCGAAAGACAAGGCACCGATCATCAAAAAGTTCAGAAAGAGACGCAGGTATATCATGACGTTTTTCCATCTCCTTTCCGGATTTTTCGCAGAAAGAAAACAACAAGCCCGACCGCGCCGCAGATCAGGATGTAAAACACAGAGGAAAACGAAACTGCTGTGATCGAGCAGAAGAGCATGGAAGCCACGACCAACGTGAGAATCGTCAAGTTTAGTGTATTTTTGTCGATACTTTTAAGCATTTTCAGCCCTGCGGTAAGGATCAGATAGATCACACATACCTGAATCCCGCGGAATGCGCAGGAAACCCAGCGCAAACTGAGAAACTGATCAAAGAACAGCGAGATACCATAAATTACAAAGAAAGATGGAATGCAGACAGCAAGTGTGGACATGGTTGCACCCGCAAATCCTGCAATTTTGTAACCAATGTAAGTCGCACTGTTGATGGCGACTGGTCCTGGCGTGGATTCGGCTACCGCAACCATGTCCAGAAACTCGCTTTTTTCAAGCCATTTTTTCTTTTCAACGAACTCATTTTCAAGCAGCGCAATCATAGCGTATCCGCCGCCAAAGGTGAACGCACCGATTTTTAAGAATGTGATAAATAAAGAGCAAATTAGTTTCATACCTGTATATCCTGCCTTCTTCGAATAATACCTACGAGTAAAACGCCCAATAAAATCAGGCAGCCAGACAACACCTGCGACACGCGGACACCTGGCATCAGATAGAGACTGTCAGTACGAAGTCCCTCTACAAAGCAGCGTATCACACCATAGCCGATCATGTAAAACGGAAGCAGATATCCCTTTTTTCTGAAATGCGGATAGGAGATCAGCATGACAATTCATAGATTTTTTGAAAGCCTCCCTGCTATTCGACGCGGAGCATCCGATAGCCGATTCCGATGTGCGTTTGTATGTATTGCTGCCCGCCTTTCCCATTTTCCAGCTTTTTGCGCAGAGTCGCCATAAATACCCGCAGAGAAGCAATATCGTTCTCCCAACTGCTGCCCCAGATCTGCTGCGTGATGTAGGTATGCGTCAGAACCTTGCCCACATTTTTTGAGAGCAGGCACAGCAGCTTGTATTCAATGGGTGTCAGGTGCAGTTCTGCACCGTCAAGATATGCGCAGCCTGCCGCATAGTCGATTTTCAGCGCACCGTTCGTAAAAATCGGAGATTCCTGCGCTGCGTCTGTTTTCATCAGCGACAGTCTCCGCTGCGTCACTCGCAGCCGCGCCAGCAGTTCATCCACGGAAAAGGGCTTCGTCAGGTAATCGTCCGCCCCGGCATCCAGCGCCCCGATTTTATCGGAATCCTCCGTTCTGGCACTGATCACAATGATCGGCATATTCGACCACGAACGGATTTTCCGTATGATCTCCACGCCGTCCATATCCGGGAGTCCCAGATCAAGCAGCACAATATCCGGATTATGAGACAACGCCTCCATCACGGCGCTTGCGCCGTTTTGAGCTGAGAGATACCTGTATTCGTAAGTTTTCAGCGTCGTTGTGATAAGATTGCGCACCGATGTATCATCTTCCACAACGAGGACGAGCGGCTTATTCATTTAAGTTCACCTCACTGAGCGGTACTGTAAAGGAAAAGATGCAGCCCTGCGGCGAATTGTCTTTCAACGTCATTTCGCCGTTATGTGCATGGAGAATGGCTTGACAGAGCGTAAGTCCAAGTCCGAGACTTCGGCGGCTGTCACCAATTGGATTGCCTCCGGTAAAGAACATTTCAAAAACACGTTCCTTCAATTCATCCGGGATACCGGGGCCGTTGTCGCTGACGCAGATCTCAGCCGCATTTCCCCGCCGGATCGCCGTGATTCGGATGTTCGAGCCTGCCGGAGTATATTTGACTGCATTGTTCACCAAGTTGATAAGCACCTGCATGATGAGTCCCGCATCTACCCGCACCAGCAACGGTACATCTCCGCAATCCACTGCGATGTGATGTTCTGCGGATCTTCGGTCAATATGTCGGAGCGATTCCGATACGATGTCGTCCACGACCTGATCGGAAAGGCGCAGCTTGACGCTGCCGTCCGCGATTTTCGTAACGGAAAGCAAGTTCTCAACCAGTCCGGTCAGCCATTGCGCATCGTCATAAATATCCGTAAAAATCTGTTTCCGTGTTTGCTCATCCAACACGTTATAGCTGTGCAGCAGCGTATCGGCGCTGCCGGAAATGGAGGTCAGCGGTGTCCGCAGATCGTGGGAAATCGAACGCAGGAGATTGGCGCGAAGCTGCTCGTTCTTTGCAAGGACGGCGGCTTCTTCCTTTTCTCCGGCATTTCGCAGGTTATCCAGCGCCAGGGCACATTCTCCAAGGATGGAAAACAGAATACTGGATGCAAATGCGTCCGGCTGCGTTTCTTTCTCCATTGGAGTCCCGACAACGCCGTAAATCTGCTGCCCGGTACGGATGGCGAGATACAGCCGTTTTGCTTTCGGAAAGTTTTGCGTCGTTGCTCCGGCACGTTTCCGGTTCTGCCAGACCCAGCGGATCGCATCCTGCTCCCGATCCGTGTCCGGGGCGCTGTATGGGCTGCTTCCGTCAGCCGGGTAAATGATCCCTTGAGCCGGTACACCGCCCTGCACCGGATAAATCAGGATGTCCCGCTGCATGAGCTTTTGTATCTGCGTTGCGGTAATCCGATAGACCTCCTCCGGCGTTTCGGCCTTTTGGAGCTGCCTGTTCATATCAAAAAGGAGCTTCGTGCGATAAGCGTCCCGCGCGGATAGCTGTGCATGGGCTTTGAGCTTTGCGGCAAGCGTACCGGTCAAAAGCGCCGCTGCAAACATGACGGCAAAGGTTATTGGGTATTTACTACCATAGGCTGCCAAAGACAGCCGGGGTTCCGTCAGAAAATAATTGAACAGGATGACACTCAAAAAAGCGGACAGCACACCGCAGGTATATCCGCTGGTAAAAGCGGAAGTCAGAAGCACCCCCAGCAGGTATACCATTATGATATTGGCATTTGCAAAGCCGAGCCGCAGAAAGACCCATCCGATGACCGTCGCAGCTGCCAGAATCCCGATGGTCAGAAGCAGTTCCCATGCGGTCGGAAACGCCGGACGGATGGGAAGCAGCCGTTTCCTGCGGTAGCTCTTATAGGCTTCCACATCCGGAATGATATGAATGTCCACCTCTGGTGCAAGCGTAATGAGCCGTTCTGTCAGCGTCGGTTCACTCCAAAAATGCCGTCGCTGTACGCCGCTTCGTCCAATCACAATTTTGGTCACATCAGAGAGCCGCACATATTCCGCAATCTGTGCTGCCGCATCTTCACCATGCGTTGTGACGATCTCTGCGCCAAGCTGCTGCGCCAGACGCATATTCGCCTGCAAGCGAACGGTATCTTCCGCGTTCATATCAGCGTCTCCGGGGGTCTGCACATAGAGCGCGGTAAGGCTGCCGCGAAATGCCTGCGCCATTTTCCCTGCCATTCGTACAATGCGTTCATTGGACGGAGACGAGGACAGGCACACAAGAATATGCTCTTTTGGTATTTCATTCCCTTTGTTCTGCACATTTTCACCACCCCTCTTAAACGATATTACAGCACCAAAATGTGAAGGTTTCTACTGCGTCCAATCGGATTCGCTGTTCGGAAAAGAAATTTGCTCTGGATCATAGATCACGATTTCTACATGGGTATGACTGCTGCGAAACCGGGAAAGCTTTTCCTCAAGTTCGTCAGGAGAAATATCTCCGACCAGATGCATGCACGGCTCATGCTGCTGTTGTTCGGACGCTTCCTCTATTCGTTTCTGATTTTCCGCCAGAAATTTATCCAGACGTTTCATCAGAAACCAGCCAAGCAGAAATATCATGGCTGCTCCGACGATCAAAACAACATCTTCCACATACCCTCACCGTCCGTTCATATCCGGAAACACTTTTGCAGCGCCTTATATTCACCCAGCGCTAAAATTGTTATTTCCCCTGACAGCACCGTATCCGGTGTAATTGTAACGTCGGTTTTTCCCGAACGTTTGATGCCAAGAATGTTGATTCCAAACTTTCTGCGGATATCCAGTTCGCCAATGCTTTTCCCGACCCAGCCTTCTGGTACTTCCACCTCAAAAATGGCGTGCTGCTCGTCGATCTCTATGTAGTCGAAGATATGGTCGGCAGTGTATCGGATCGCTGCCCATTTTGCCACCTGTTTTTCCGGGTAGACCACATGGTCTGCACCGTTGCGAAGCAGAAACTTCGCCTGTACATCCCTCTCGGCACGCGACACCACACACTTCGCACCCAGTTCCTTCAGCAGCGAGGTGGTTTCCAGCGAGTTCTGAAAGTTACCGCTGACGGTCACGAAGCAGACGTCAAAATTTCCGATGCCGAGAGAGCGAAGAAACTCCGCGTTTGTACTGTCGCCAATTTGTGCGTTGGTGACATACGGCAGCACATCATTGATTCGATCCTCGTTTGTATCGACCGCCATGATCTGATGCCCCAGTTGAGAAAGCTGTACTGCGGTATGCCGTCCGAAGCGGCCTGTGCCAATCAATAGAATGTTTTTCATGAGAAAAGACTCCTTATCCAATTGTAATTTGTTCCTGCGGCAGCTTTGCTCCGGTTGCTTTTTTGCCGGAAAGTGCCGCATAAATGAGGGTAAGACCGCCGACTCTGCCCAGATACATGAGCGTGATCAGCACAATTTGCGACGGAATGCGCAGCTGCGGCGTGATACCAAGCGTCAATCCCACCGTCCCGACAGCCGACGCAGTTTCATACAGGCAGGCAGACAGCGGAAGATTCTCATATACACTGATAAAGGCCGCACCGCCAAAGAACAGTGCAAGGTACATCATCAGAATTGTCGCAGCGGTCTTGACGGCGCCGCAATCGACTCTGCGTCCGAAAAATCGGGCGCTCTCACGCCGGCGGAAGGTCGCAGCAGCATTGGCAACCAAGACCGCCAGCGTCGTTGTTTTCATGCCGCCTGCCGTAGAACCCGGAGAACCGCCGATGAGCATCAAAAGGATCATCACGCCCTGCGACGCACCGGACATCGCGGACAGCGTTACTGTGTTGAAGCCCGCGGTCCTCGGTGTGATCGACTGGAACAGAGCTGCCTGAATCCGCTCTCCAAGGGGAAGGGCATCAAAGTCTACGAAGAAGAACAACAATGCCGGAAGGACGATCAGTGCGAATGTCGTGACAAGGATCACCTTGCTCTGCATCCGGTAGCGGTGAAACCGCCACTTGTTTTCGCAGACATCGTCCCATGTCAGAAATCCGATACCGCCGATCACGATCAGCAGCATAATCGTGATATTGATTCCCGGACTGCCGGCGTAACCGGTAAGGGACGGATAGAGATTGTTTTCTGTCCCAAGAATGTCAAATCCGGCGTTGCAAAAAGCAGATATGGAATGAAACACCGCCATCCAGACGCCGCGCCATCCATAGTCCCGGCAGAACGCCGGCAGCATGGCAAGCGCCCCCAGCAGTTCAATCAGAAACGTTCCTCGCAAGATAAAGCGTGTAAGACGGACAATCCCGCCTACCTTTGGTGCTGAGATTGCATCCTTCATGGTGCTGCGCTGCATCAGAGAGATTTTTCGCCCGGACAGCAGCGCAAACGACGCTGCGACAGTCACAACGCCAAGTCCTCCGATCTGGATCAGCGTCAGAATGACCGCCTGCCCAAAGGTTGACCAGTAGCTGCCTGTATCCTGCACCACAAGCCCCGTCACACACACGGCAGATGTCGCGGTAAACAGCGTTTCATTGAATGGCGTTACACACCCGGCTGTTGTGGAGATCGGCAGCATCAGCAGCAACGCTCCGAGCAGAATGACCCCGGCAAAGCCAAGTATGATAATTTGAAAAGACGAAAGACGACGTTTTCGACGAATGTTCTCTTCCGGCATAAAGGCATCTCCTTATTTCTGTTATCGTTATATTATACGGTCGGAGACTTTAAGGTTGGATAAGGGACATTTGCAGCGCATTAAGATTGAATAAAGATTGGGAGCTTGCTTGTGCAATGCTTTTCTCCTGCCATGCGAAGTGCTTATGAACATTCGGTTACAAGCAAATAAACTCGTATAACAAGCAGTAACCTCTTGCATGTGTCAGGTGAGTGTATGAATACAATGCCCTGCACCGATTCCTATTCCTGTCCGTGAATCTCCTTTTCCCGCCGCTTTTGATAATCCTCCAGGTATCGATCCAGATAAACCTTGTTGACGGTGGCCAGGATCGTGTTGCGAAGAAGATCCTTTGCATCGGACTGCGTCTTACCGATTCCATCTCTCGCTGGGGCTATACCGAACGCTGCACCGAGCATATTCTCAAATTCATCACAGAAATAGTCATAGGCGGTCTGAAGGGGATAGTTATCCTCCTGTATGCCGAACATCAATCGAAGCCCTTCAAGCCGGACAACGGGCTTGACTACGGCAATGAACAGGAGTCGTGCGAGGTGTTCCGCTGTGTATGCCTTCTTTATCGGGGATGGGATCAGACCCTGTTTCACATAATTGCTCACCATGGAGCTCGTCAACTCCGATTCCCCCAACGGCGCAAGGTGAGCGTTGACATAGCGCACCACCTGCTCCAGATAAAGCCCGACGTTCGGGATCTGCCCATAACGCGGCAAGCGGAAACCCTCAATATTCTCTATCAGGCTGTTCACTTCCTTTTCCATGCAAATATTATACACGTTTCTCGTTAAACTTTCAACTGTTTTGTATAAGCTTTTAACGGGTTTTTCGAAAGCTGCTGACGGAATAATAAAAACCTGATAAAATACCTGTGTCGATTTGCAAAATCGGGTGAAATGCTTCTTATTATTAAGAGGACGTACAATGAATCGGTTTCGTATTGTCGCAGACACAAGCTGCGGCCTTCTCACGCCGCATCTGCGTGGTGGATAAAGAGACTGTTCATTGTTCAGGAGCAAGCTTCATTTTCTGCCAATGCACTTCCTCTCAGGAAGAAGACGTACTCAGCATTGATTTGAATCTCCGGGGCGACCTCGATTGAACCGTTCGAATCATTGGTTCTTCCGATGCCGTCTTTCGAAAAACGGAGCTGCTGCAAAATCAAGTGATGTTTGCAGCAGCTCCTTTGAGCTTGTCAGTATTTGATTGTTTCGATTCCGCACCGTGCTCGCACCGTTAAAGACATTGATTCTACTGACTTCTGCAATGTTTTCTTATCCGATGCTGCCGTTTGCGGAACGCTGTTTTTTTATTTGCATCACAGCTTATCCGAGCAGTTCAATGCCGAGTGTGTGACGCAGTATCCTGACAGCATCATTCACCGTTACCTCACCGTTGAAATCGACATCGGCAAGGCGGCACTGATTCTCGGTGAGTTCAATAATGCCCATCGCTTTACGAAGTGCCATAAGAGCATCAATGCCACTGATGCAGCCGTCCATATCGACATCTCCGAGCAAATGGTAGACGGTAGAAACTGTCATATCGTTCATAACGGGTTCTCCGTCGTAATCCCATCCGCAGAAGACATAACCCTGATGTTCAGGTGCAACGGGGAATTCGCCCGAATCGATAACATCTCCCCTGCCCACAGTCAGCGTGCCGATAACCGCATTGTTGTTGAGGCTGTCAACGAAAGTCACTGTGTAAGCAGTCATGGACCAGCGTGCGTTCAGTGTGATATTGCCGTCAACAAGATAAACAGTTTCATCAGTATACCTTGTGCCGTTCTCATCAAACCAACCTATGAAGTCAAATCCTTCACGGGTGGGAACAGGCAATGTACCAACAGGTTGACCGTAAGTTACTGTGATTTCCGCAGGACTGACTTCGCCGCCGCGTGCGTCGAAGGTGATGGTATAGTCGTTAATCGTCCACGTTGCTGTATATACAACGTTTTCGGTAACAAATTCCGCAACCTCGGGTGTCCACCCCGCAAATGAATAGCCTGCACGCATGGGAGTTCCGTTGAAGTTCGGAGTATGCGAACCCTCCTGAGCAAAGTACTGCTGATCTGCAAAGATAACTTCGCCATCTACACCATCGGTGTACCTTACAGAATAACTCGGAGTTGAGTTAATAGCAAGGCCGTTGATGTCGATACCGCTGCCGAGAATGTCCACAAAATGAGTCTCTCCGGTGTCCGTCATTGAGTAGATGTTGTTTGAAGCATCCGTTATGTAGAAGAGATCGGTTGTTGCATCATAAGCCATTTCGGTTGCACCCGCATAGACATTAACGCCAACGCCCGACATAACGACTGTCCTGTCTGTAAGATACTTGTCGGAGTACCTAATAAGCTTGGGAACAGAGGTTGCCCAATCATTGCCCATTGCGTAAACAGCACCGTCCTTCACTGCAACATCGACCATTGTGCAGTAATCGGAATCCATAATGTAACCGGACATGTAATTTGTTCCGCCCGCCTGCAGAGTTGCAGTATTGTATTGGAACATATAGAATCCGCCGACTGCATAAAGAAGTTCGTTATCCGGATCGTATGCAATATCGTTGATGCCCGTCCATGCTTCGAGACCGCCTAAGCTCACGCTTTGGCGGGTCAGTATGTCGTATCGGTAGAGTTGATAAGAAGCTCCGCTTTCAACGACATAGAACAGGAAGTTATCGCCGTATGCAAGACCCTTAATCATCGAACCGCCGCTGAATTCAGCGATGGTTATCGCCGTCTGTGCGGGCAGAGCGGGATTGAATGCGATCAAAGCATCTCTGTTTGCCGAAACAGTGTATGCAACGGAGGAAGCCCCGGGCTGTTCAACTATTTCAACCGTGCATTGTGCGGATACACCTGTTTGGTTGCTTGTGACCGTTATTACAGTGCTGCCGACTGCAGCACCGGTTACAAGACCGTTTTCGTCAACGACTGCAATACTTTCATCAGCCGACGTCCAAGTTACGCTCGTATCTGCCGCGTTTGAAGGACGTACCCTCGCTTCAAGCTGTGCAGTTCCGCCTACATAAGTGCGAGCAGAAGTCTTGTTAAGCAATATGCCGTTAACGGTGCTCTGCGGCAACTCACTCTCATCCGGAATGAAGGCCATAAGTCCTAAGAACGCTTCACCGTACTTAATGGATGAACCTTCGCGTGTGTAGAGGCTGATTCCTCCGAGATTTACCGAATACGGTTCCTCGCCAAGCTGAATCATTACAACGCCGCTTGCATACTTAAGCCCCTGTGTACTGTATGTTGCATTGAGATACAGTCTGTTCGTACCATAGTCATACGCCATCTGAGAATTGTACTGCATGTTGCCGTAGTAGTTGTTGCCCGTGAAGACACCGGCGCCTGCAATCGTCATGAACTCCTCATACTCGCCCGTCACCTTATCCACCGTATATATAACGGTCTGTGAAGAGTCGTTTGAAGGAGATCCTGCTGCATAGAGCTGTCCCTGCGCATCACATGCAAGAGCATATACAGGTCTGTTAAAATCGAGCTGTGCAATAACGTTTACACTGCCGGTATTCAGGTCAACCGTCACAAGCGACGCAGGGCACTGAACTGCCTGATCGGTGCTGTACTCGTAGGTATGGTGAAGCGTAAGGCCGTACAATGTACCTGCTGCATAATCCATTGCAAGTGCGGTAATCTGATCATTGTAAGTATCAATGTTCGCCGTACCTATTGTCGTGTAAGCCGAGAGGTCGTTTTCATCGATCCTGAGGAAAGCTCCCTTATCATTGAAGGCATAGTAGTAACCGTCATAGTAAACGCCTGAACGCAGCGAGTAGACGCTTATCATGCTCTTGTCAACAAGCATGTGCCTAAGGTCATAATCATTGCCGTGAATCCAGAAATCATAGTAGCTTGTTCCTCCCTGGTCGAGGTTAAGGAAGGCCTTAAATTCGCCGGCTGCTTCAAGAACCGTAATCTCTATGGAGTCAGTGTACAATGTGTCATCGTTTTTGTTTCTCGTCGTAACCGTAACGGTTGCCGTACCAATGCCCATAAATGTCAGTTTGCCGAATCTATCGACAACGACAACTTCTTCGTCGGAAGATACCCATGTTTTAACCTGGTTGGTAGGTCTGAGAGGTTCCGTCACAACGTTGAGTTGGAGCGTCCCTCCGGCAAGACCTACAGCCGACTCACCGTTGGTTATCGTAATGCTTTCAACGGGGATGATCTGCGTTTCAGGTTCATTGTCGGGAATGGTGAAAATAACCGTTTGCTCTACACCGGCCTTTGTTGACACATCGCCCATGTCAATAATGGTTGCGGTTGTCCTGTCGGGTTCCCATTCGTCCGGACCGAGTGTGACAAGGTAGAGGGGTGAAAGTCCCTTGTTCATACACGGGTTCCAATAGATGCTGCCGGTGTTGTAGTCATAAGTCATGCCTGCATAGAACCAGCTGTCACCCGAAGCACTGCCGAGACGAGTTGTTGACAAAGTATCGGCATCAACAGAGTAAAGAGTTGAACTCATGTCTGCAATGACGATCATTCCTTCTGCCGTGACGCACATTGCCGTTGCAATGGCGGGTCCGCCAATATCGCCGGAGAAAGTTCCGAGCGGGTCAATCGACCCCGTTTCAAGATCCACAATGCACAAACCGCCGTTTGTAAGATCAACGCCGTACATACGACCGGTGTTGTAATCAAAGCCGATGTTTCCAACTTCAATACCGATGGTGTATCCGATTTCTTCCGGTTCGCCGATCACAGTTTCAGCGGGAACCGCACCCTTTGTAACAGGACTGCGATAAAGCACCGAAGCACCGCCGAAAGTTCCGTCCGGAGCGGTACGTGCCTGCACCATTACAGTGTAAACATATCCGTTGTAATATGCACCGCCCTGCCAGAGCGCATTGGCAGTGACATTTTCTCCTGATGTCGGATCGTAATATGTTACCATGGGTTTTCCGAGTGATGTTATTGCAGTGGGTGTTTTGTCAGCATACGTGAACCATGTGAATCGGTTGCCGATGTTTGAAAAATCTTCAACAACAAAGCCGTAGAGGGCATCCTCCGCTTTCACGACTTTGATCTTGCACTCCGAACTGTAATCCACCCAAGCGGGTACCGTTGTGCCGGTTTCATTATCCCAATGATAGGGATCCCATACCTGACCCGTGGCGGTGATAACTGCGTCTCCTTCCGAAACTGCCGTTACAAAGCCATTGGCATCAACAACGGCAATGTTCTCATTTGATGTTGACCACATGACGCCGTTTGCTTGTGCATTCCACGGCTGCCACGCGACTTTAATCTGACGAGTCTGATTTTGAACCATTGTTGTGGAATACGGCTCAAGCGAGAACCCGGTCGCATTGATTCCCATTTGGAAGAGATCGGATTCAATACTGTTGGGAATGAACAAACATGTTTGACCGCCGGGGCCATAGGTTCCGACTTCGGTGCATGCAGCAGTTTCGAGGTTGACGGTATACGTTACGTTAATATTTACATATACGGCACCCTGAGGAACCTGACTGTGTGCAAACCAGTACATTGTATCCGTGTTGTGGTCGTAGCCCATTGATTGAATAACGTTTGCTCCGCCAAAACCCGGATAATTTACAAAATCTGTTGCCCCAATGAGTACGGTTTCCGCACCGTTGCCGGCTGTATTGAGTTCCAATGCATACAGACAGCCGTTTGTACCGATACCGTAGATGCTGCCTTCGGTCGTTATTCCGAGACAGAGAATCTCCGATGAACCGTTTTCGCCCGTGATCGGCCCAATCTCGTCAACAAAGACCTGGTTGTTCCACTTGGAAGTCCAAATCTTGTACAATGCATTGTAACCATCGTCCTTTCCGTCGTTATTGTTATCTCCCTTGTATGCCCAACCGACGGCAAGAAGGAAGTCGGTTCCGGAAGCGGAATCCCACGGATCAAGCAGAGCTGTTCTTGTATCGGAATAGTCCATTGCCATATCGTAAAGAACCCATACGCCGTTTTCGCCGACTTTGCCGCTTTGAGCAACAAGAGTCTTTGTTTTCCAATAGGTTCCCGACGGAGTCACCAGCTCCAGTGACCCGGTCCCCGCATTCTGCGCGATAAGATAGCCGTTAACATATTCGGCTGAATAATACCTGTTCGCAGAATCGAATGTTTCGTTTCTCGCATCGGAGAGGTCAGTTTTATTCGCACTGAACCAACCGCCTTCAACCGCTGCCGCATCGTAAGTCTCACATCCGTAAATGCGGCTGCTGTCCAACGCAGCGGGACCTGTGTCGCCGCCGGTATGATCGCCGAGGTTAAGGAATGCATCGATAACAGTTTCGTTGCAGGCGTAATCAGCAACAACAACGGTAAATTCATTGCCGAAGCCGGTAATGTCAAACCTTCCGCTGAAAACTTCTCCCGGAG
>OHIU01000830.1_pt1 | contig 13761 bp, 11 predicted proteins | sample 1568281 | NCBI WGS metagenome assembly OHIU01 (sample SAMEA3879543, study PRJEB24766) | human gut metagenome | biome: human-associated habitat; feature: feces | place: USA | collected 1985/1987 | reverse complement strand
TTATGGAAAAAGCACTGGCCGTCGGCGTGGGCGTAGCTTCACCAGAACGGATTGACGAAATCAATATTTTACAGGCAACCTATGAGGCTATGCGGGAGGCAATCGGTAAATTAACTCCTGCACCGGATCTTTTGTTAAATGATGCCGTAACGATCCCGGGGGTGAACATCAGACAGGTCCCCATTATTAAGGGAGATGCCAAGAGTATTTCCATTGGAGCGGCAAGCATTGTTGCGAAAGTGACCAGGGACCGGCTCATGGAACAGTACGCAGACGTATTTCCGGAATATGATTTTGCTTCCAATAAGGGCTACGGCAGTGCAGCGCACATTGCGGCGTTGAAGGAATACGGACCGACACCGATTCACAGACACAGTTTTATTAAGAATTTCGGCTTTTAAGGGAAATGCCGGAGGAGACAAAAAATGAAGCTGACAGGGTGGTTTACGCAGGATAAAATTGCGGATAACAACAGAATACAGATACCGGACAGTGAAAATGCGGAGCAGGCGAATCGTCAGATCCGTTCGCTGGTGCCGGGCCAGACCCTGCGAGGAGAGATTGTCTCCAGGGAGGGCAGCAACGCACAGATCCGCCTGTTGCAGGATGTGCTGATCGATGCAAAGGTGGATGCGGATATCCGTCTGGATCTGGGGCAGAATATCACCTTTCAGGTAAAAAGCAATGGGCAGATTCTGAACTTAATCCCGCTGTTTACGAATATGGCAACAGAAGGAACGGTACGGAAGGCTTTGGATATGGCATCGCTTCCGGCAAATGAAAATACGGTGGCAATGACAAAGCAGCTGATGGATGCAGGGCTTCCCATTGATAAAAATACGTTGCAGCAGATCTGGCATGAGAGCAATACTTTTCCGGATGCTGAGATTATGGATATTGTAAATCTTCACAGACTGGAACTGCCGGTGACGGAAGAAAATATTTCACAGATGGCATCCTACCGGAATCTGACGCATCAGCTGACAGAAGGAATTGCGGATGCTTCCGAAGCACTGACGGCTACATTACAGGAGATGGTAGCAGGCGGGGATGTGGAGCAGGCTGCCGGGTTATATCAGGCAATTACAGACCTGTTGCTGGCAGAAGGAGAAGTGCCCGGAGCAACGGATACGGTGCAGGCAGAGAACACACAGCCGTTACAGACCATTGTGGAGGAAAAACCGGAAATACTGCTGCCGGAAGAGATATCCGAAGAGAATATGGGCAGGCTGTCAGATACCACAGTAAAAGAAGTGGATTCGGATGAGTCAGTGACGGCACAGCTTAAGAACATACAGAAATTACTGAAGCAGGGACTGGATACAAAGGATGTGCATCTGTTACACAGGGTATTACAGGACTCTAAAGTGACGGAACTGCCGGGAAAGCGGTTACTGGACAGCTGGAGCTTACGCCCGGAGGATGTGGAGTCTCCGGAGAAGGTGGAACAGCTGTACCAGAGGCTGGGGCGGCAGCTGAAGGGATTTGCCGATGCATTGGGAGAGAACGGACAGAGTGGCTCCCAGGTATATCAGGCGGTGTCAAACTTAAGCCGGAATGTGGATTTCTTACAGCAGATTAATCAGACCTATGCATATATTCAGCTGCCGCTTCACCTGCGGCAGGGAGAACATAAGACAGGAGAGCTTTTTGTCTACACGAACAAGAAAAATCTCGCCAAAAGAGATGGACAGGTCAGCGCACTTCTGCACCTGGACATGGAGCATCTGGGACCGTTGGATGTCTATGTGGCAATGCAGGATGTGAAAGTAACCACCAAATTCTACGTACAGAATGATGCGGTTCTAGATTATCTGGAATCCAATATGGACGTGCTGACACAGAGACTGAAAAAGAGAGGTTACGACTGTAATTGCGAGACCACACTGCGAACAGAGTTACAGCAGACCGCCCAGGCTATGGCACCGCTTGTTAAGACAGAGAGAAGTGTTCCGATAGCGAGATACGCTTTTGACGTGAGAACATAACTTCTCCATAGAAAGCAGACGTGACTGCTTGCAGGCAACGGATGCTTTCTATGAGAGAAGTAAACATACATGAGTATGTAGGACGATAGTCCGGAATACGAATGTATGTTGCGATTTCGAGAGTGCGCAGCACGGAGAAATCGTGTATGTTTAGAACTACCCGGGGGGAGAAACAATGGACGACGAAAAAAAGAAGGTAAAACAGGCGATAGCACTGGAATACGACCCTTCCGATGATGCACCGCGAGTCGTAGCCAGCGGTAAGGGAATCCTGGCAGAGAAGATTATAGAAAAGGCACAGGAAAGCAGTGTCCCGATCCATCGGGATGATAAACTGGCAGACACACTGTCCCGCCTGGATATCGGAGAAATGATTCCACCGGAATTATACGAGGTGGTGGCGGAGATCCTGATATTCGTAGATGCGGTAGACCACCGCATGGTGAAGGAGAGCGTAGCAAACGGGGGAAAACAGAAAACTTGAATACCAGACAGACGGGGAATGTGTATGAGCAGATAGCGGCAGACTATCTGGAAAAGCATGGAATGCGGATCTTAGAGCGAAATTTTCGCAGAGGCAGAAATGGAGAGATCGACATTATCGGCAGAGACGGGAAATATCTTGTCTTCGTGGAAGTGAAATACCGTGCCGGAACAGAAAAAGGATCGGCACTGGAGGCTGTAACGCCGACAAAACAGAAAATGATCTGTGAAGTAGCGGATTATTATAGAATCCTGCATAAATATGATGAGAACACATGGGTGCGTTATGATGTAGTGGCGATACAGGGAGAACAGATCATCTGGGTTCCCAATGCTTTTTTACATCATTATCGCACAAGGAGATAGAGAATGTATCAGTTAATAAGAAATAGCGGCGGGAATCCGGACGGTATACAGCAGAGAAAACAAGGAGAACTGGAATATCTGGTATTCCCGAAGTTAGAGAAGACCGGAGTTGTGGAGCATTTATTTACCACCAGAACCGGTGGTGTCAGCAGCGGAATCTACTCCACGATGAACTTAAGCTTTTCCAGAGGGGATGATCCGGAATGTGTCCGGGAAAATTACAGACGTATCGGCGAGGTGTTAGGAACCGATCCGGAACATATGGTGGCATCAAAACAGACTCATACCACCAATATCCGTCTGGTGACGGAAGCGGATCTGGGGAACGGTATTACCGAACCTTCCGCTTATGATGACGTGGATGGACTGGCGACGAATATTCCGGGAATGGCTTTGGTGACTTTTTATGCGGACTGCGTACCTTTATATTTTGTGGATCCAGTGAAGAAAGCTATCGGACTGGCACATTCCGGATGGAGGGGAACTGTGGCGGGAATGGGTGCCTGTATGGTACAATTTATGCGGGAACATTTTCACAGTGATCCGAAGGATCTGATTGCGGCCATCGGACCGTCCATCTGTGTAGACTGCTATGAAGTGAGTGAGGAAGTGGCGGAACAATTCAGAGAGGGCTTTCCGGAGGAGGTCTTACAGCCGGGGAAGGCGGATGGAAAATATCAGCTGGATCTGTGGAAGGCAAATGAAAGTATTCTGTTAAAGGCAGGGATACTGCCGGAGCATCTGACAGTGACGGATGTCTGCACCTGTCATAATCCGGAATATTTATTTTCACACCGTGCCAGCCACGGACAAAGAGGGAATCTTGCAGCATTTTTAATGCTGAAAAACAACCGTTGATAACGTTAGGTGGGAGCAAGCGTGCAGACGCAGAAACGAGGGAAGTATGGCAAACATTTTAGTGTGTGACGATGACAGAGAGATCGTAGATGCGATAGAAATTTATTTGAGTCAGGACGGTTATAAGATCTACAAAGCCTATGATGGGGAGCAGGCGCTTCAGATTCTGGACAAGGAGGATATCCACCTGCTGATCATGGATATTATGATGCCGAAGTTAGACGGAATCCGGGCAACATTAAAGATTCGGGAATACAGCAGTATCCCCATCATTATTTTATCCGCCAAATCAGAGGACACGGACAAGATCCTGGGATTGAATATCGGTGCAGATGATTATATCTGCAAACCCTTCAATCCTCTGGAACTGGTGGCAAGAGTGAAGTCCAATCTGCGCAGATATACTTCACTGGGAAGCCTCACCGGGGAGAACAAGGCAATCTATCAGGTGGGAGGACTTATATTAAACGATGACACCAAGCAGGTGACAGTGGACGACGAACCGGTGAAAATGACTCCCATTGAGTACAATATTTTATTGCTTCTGATGAAGAATCAGGGACGGGTATTTTCTATCAATCAGATCTACGAAAGCATCTGGAATGAGGATGCTATCGGAGCGGACAATACGGTAGCCGTACATATACGGCATATCCGTGAAAAAATAGAAATCAATCCCAAGGAACCGAGATATCTGAAGGTGGTATGGGGTGTCGGTTATAAGATTGATAAGGAGCAGACATGAGAAAACAGACATTAAAGCGGCTGGTACTGGGACTGGTACAGCAGACGGCGGCATTGCTTCTGTTAGTTGCCATTGCTGCAGTCTTATTCAATTCTTATCTTGCAGTGGATACCGCGGACGGAACCAAAGTATATGAATTATCACCATTGGATGCAGAGACGGAATTTGAGGATTCCGTGATTTTTCATGATCTTTTTCGGAGTGCGGTATCGGACATCCTACAGCTTATGGTGATCAAGGGGGAAATCGAGACCAATGACCAGTTTGATCCCTATAAGAAGATCGATATTACAAAATTCGCATCTGCAAAAAGCGGTGGTGTGGACTGCACGGTAACGGCGGTCTATGAACTGGAAGATCTGATCAAGTGGGGAAGATACGGCGTGGAGTATACGGACCGTATCATGAGTATGTCTGATTTCGTCAATTATTTCGGTCCCGTGACCTCTCCGGAGCATTTTAAACTGGATGGAGACGGACAACTGGAATTTGTGACGGAAGCAGAACAGACTGTGGAGGAACAGGAAGCGGTGCTACGGGCGATAGAAGCCATTCCGGAGAGTCAGAGGACAGATCGATTGGAGGATCTGGCATTTACTTATTTCGTGAAGGAGAGCGCGCAGGATATCCGGGTATCCAGGGAGGATGACGGAACAATTACAGTATATTTTCCCATGATCGTGAACCGGTACGCCACTGTGGACGGAGAGAAACAGCTGACTGCCCATGCAAGTAACTGGGTTGACTATATAGCGTTGCAGAACAATTTGGAACTGACGGTAAATACCCTGGCTGCCAGTTACGAACAATATCAGAACTGTAACGATCTGTACCGGGAAAATGCAGGAAATCTGAAATACGCGGTCCGTATGGTGACCCCGGACGGTATTACCAGGACTTATACCAACGTATCGGAGATTGAGAACAGTTCGGATAATGAGATCACGGACTATTTTTCCGAATACAGACGTTATCTGATCTATTATCCCGACAGTCTGGAATTTACCGGTAATACCGGTATGACGGAGAGTGAGATCTATCATTATCTCAAGGAATATGATTATGCCTATCCGGATATGACACATATCTGGATCGCCGTGGATACGAATTATCCGGTGGCGGGAGACTCCTTCTATAATGCAAATGTGGTATTTCAGAGGATCGTACCGAATATATGGTATCTCATTGGTGGCGGGATCCTGTTAGTGGTCCTGTGGCTGCTTATCGGTATATATCTGACAGTGACGGCAGGTGTTGCATATGATGAAGAGGATGAACCGGTACTGTATTTGAACGGTATTGACCATGTGTGGATCGAATTTATGCTGCTTGCTTTTGTGGCATGCATCTATGCGGGAAGAATAGGTTATGATTACCTGATGGATACGGCAAACAGGGTTTACTTAAGCCATGCTGAGATTCAGGGCAGAGAATATACGAGACTGGCGGCATACGGCGCATTTGCCATCTATGGATTTACCGTTAGCATGGGATTTAACGTATTCTGGTACAGCTTCATGCGCAGGATCAAATCCCACAATATGTGGAGTGACAGTTTCCTACATTGGCTTACGAGCAGCTTCGGAAAAGCGGTACATTTTGTGGTATCCCACAGAAATTCCGCCATCAGCTCCCTGATTCCGTATAATCTGTTCCTGCTTGCCAATCTGGCGGGAATATTTGCAGCCTATTTGCTGCGGGACAGAGGAGCCTTATGGCTGCTTCCGGCACTGGCAGCCATTGTACTGGACGGTATCGTGGGTGTGCTGCGATTTAAACAGAAAGCGGAACAGATCGATATTGTGGAAGGAATACGCAGGATCCGTGACGGCGAGGTGGATTATAAGCTGGATACGGAGGCGCTTCACGGAGACAATAGGGAGATGGCGGATGCGGTAAATAACATCGGTGAAGGTATCCGCAAGGCGGTAAGTACCAGCATGAAGGACGAACAGATGAAGTCTGACCTGATCACTAATGTCTCCCATGATATCAAGACGCCGCTGACCTCCATTATCAATTATGTGGATCTGCTGAAACGCCTGAAAATCACGGAGGAACCGGCACAGAGCTATATTGCCGTACTGGACAGCAAGTCCCAGAGGCTGAAACAGTTGACAGATGACCTGGTGGAAGCTTCGAAAATCTCTTCGGGTAATATTGTATTGAATTTAGAGCCGTTAAATCTGACGGAGCTGTTGAACCAGGCAGTGGGAGAATTCTCTGACAGACTGGAGGAGAAAAAGCTGCAGATCATTTTCGACGGCAGTGACCAGCCGGGTATGATCTATGCAGACAGCCGCAGAATGTGGAGAATTATAGAGAATCTTTTTCAGAATATCTGTAAATATGCGCTGGAGGGAACCAGAGTCTACCTGGAGATGCAGGTAGAAGGCGGCAGAGTTATCGCTTCTCTTAAAAATATTTCTGACAGACCTATGAATATAAAGGGAGAGGAACTGTCGGAGCGTTTTATCCGCGGAGACGCTTCCCGTACTACGGAAGGCAGTGGACTTGGGCTGTATATTGCGAAGAATCTTACGCAGGCACAGCATGGAGAATTCCAGATCCGGCTAGACGGAGACCTGTTCAAGATACTGCTTGATTTTCCGGAGTATATCCGACCGCTGGCAGAAGAGACGATAAAAGTGAACGAGGCAGATTCCGATAAGACGGAAGAATAAGTTAAGTATAAGTTAACAGAAAAAACGCAGAAGCAAATCAGGGCTTCTGCGTTTTTATGTTAACGGTAGCTAATTTAGAAATGGAACTCGTTCATGTCCTTGCGGTTGTTGTAGGCGTCCACAATACCGTGGATCTTCTCAGTGGTAGCCATGACATTGGACAGAGAAGCATCATGGTTCATGAAGTCGATCAGGGAAGCAATGAACTTACTCATGTCTGCTTCAATGAAGTAAGGTCTTGTATAGATTTCGGGAGGCAGATAGGTAAGATTCGTAGTAATGACCTTATCAAAATCGCCATGCTCGTAAGCAGCATCGAAATTCTTCAGACCATCGGTGAACAGACCAAAGGTACAGCATATATATACGCGTCTGGCATTCATTGCCTTTAACTGCTTCGCGGTATCCAACATACTTCCACCGGAGGAGATCATATCATCGATAATAATGATGTCTTTGCCATCGATATTGTCACCTAAGAATTCATGGGCAACAATAGGGTTTTTACCATTGACGATGGTGGAGTAGTCACGTCTCTTGTAGAACATACCTGTATCAACACCCAGGACGCTTGCAAAGTAAATAGCACGGTCCAAAGCACCTTCATCCGGGCTGATGACTAACAGATGATCCTTATCCACGATCATGTCGTCTTCGGAATTCAACAGTGATTTTATGAATTCATAAGGGGTAGTGAAGTTATCAAAGCCGTTCAGGGGTGTGGAATTCTGAACGCGGGGATCGTGGGCATCAAAGGTGATAAAGTTGTCGATTCCCATGTCTCTTAATTCTTCCAATGCATAAGCGCAGTCCAAAGACTCTCTGCCGCTGCGGCGGTGCTGTCTGCCTTCGTAGAGGAAGGGCATAATGACATTGATGCGTCGTGCTTTACCGTTACATGCGGCGATAACACGCTTCAGATCCTGATAGTGGTCATCGGGAGACATGTGGTTGGTATAGCCGTTCATGTTGTAAGTAATACTATGATTGCACACATCGGTTAAAATGAAAAGGTCTTTACCGCGGATCGTTTCACTGATCTGTGCCTTGGCTTCACCGCTGCCGAAACGGGGTACATCCACATCTACGAGATAATTACTCTCGATATAGCCGTGGAAAGCAGGATCATTTTTAACTTTGTCATTGTGGATACTCTTACGGAATTCAACCATGTAATCGTTGATACGGCGTCCCATTTTTTCTGCGGAAGGCAGAGCGATGATCTTCAAAGGAGCCACGGGCATGGCATTTTCCAGTTCGTGTAAATTAGGCATGATGTCCCTCCTGGACGAGCTTTTATTGTTCGTAAAAATATTTCATATATTCAGAGCTTCATTCGTAAAGCCGCATCTTCTAGGCGTACCTTTTGCTCAGAATATAACAATTAATTTATATCATTATGCTAGTGACACGTCAAGGAATTTCTTGTACAATGGATAGAAGAAAGCTGGTTAGGTGGATTAAAATGAAGAAAAAAGAACATATTGTAAAAACAGTAAAGCCGGGCAGTATCGCTGAGGAACTGGAGATCGCTCAGGGAGATAAGGTACTGGCGATAGATAATACGGAGATCGAGGACATTTTTGATTATCAGTTTCTGACCCAGGATACTTATATTGAAATGCTGGTGGAGAAGCCGGACGGAGAGCAGTGGCTCTTAGAGATCGACAAGGAATTCGATGAGGATCTGGGAATCGAATTTGAGAACGGTCTGATGGATGAATACAGGCATTGTCATAACAAATGCATTTTCTGCTTTATCGATCAGATGCCGAAAGGCATGCGGGATACTTTGTATTTCAAAGATGACGATTCCCGCCTGTCTTTTTTACAGGGCAATTATGTGACATTGACCAACATGTCGGACCATGATATCGACCGGATCTGCAGATATCATCTGTCCCCCATCAACATCTCGTTCCAGACCATGAATCCCGAGCTTCGGTGTAAAATGCTGAACAATCGTTTCGCGGGAGATGCTCTGAAAAAGGTGGATACTTTAAATGCTGCGGGGATTCGGATGAACGGACAGATCGTACTGTGTAAGGGCGTGAATGACGGTAAGGAACTGGAATACAGCATTCAGAAGCTGATGGAATATCTGCCGAATGTGGAGAGCGTTTCCGTGGTACCGGTTGGATTGTCCAAATACCGTGAGGGGCTGTATCCGTTAGAACCATTCAATGCGCAGGATGCGGGCGAGGTCATTGACCTGATCGAGAAATACCAGAAGATCTGCATGGAGAAATATGACACCCATTTTATCCAGGCGAGTGACGAGTGGTATATCTTAGCGGGCAGAGAGGTGCCGGAGGAGGAACGTTACGATGGTTATCTGCAGCTGGAGAACGGCGTAGGCATGATCCGGCTGTTATTGGATGAGTTCCACGATGCGCTAAAGAGACGTATCATAGAAAAAGCTTCCGGGGCAAAGCTTCCCTGGGAAGGGACAAGGGAGATCTCCCTGGCGACGGGCAGACTGGCGTTTCCTTATTTAAAGAGAATGTCGGAAGAACTGATGCAGGAATATCCCGGGCTTCGGATCCATGTCTATGAGATCATCAATGAATTTTTCGGAGAGATGATCACCGTATCCGGGCTTCTGACCGGGCAGGATATCGTGAAGCAGTTAAAGGATAAGAACCTGGGAGAAGCGTTGTATCTTCCCCGGAATGTCCTCAGAAGCGGAGCAGATCTGTTTCTGGACGATTATACGCTGGCAGACGTGGAGGGGGCTTTACAAGTTCCTGTGAATATTGTAAAATCAAGCGGATATGATCTTGTGGACGATTTGCTTGGAATCGAAGGTTCCGGGCAGAACTAAGATATCAGAAGTAAGAATGGAGGAAATTATGGCAAAGAGAAAATCCAAGCCCATCGTTGCGGTGGTGGGACGCCCAAATGTAGGTAAATCCACCCTGTTCAATGCATTGGCTGGCGAAAATATATCTATCGTAAAAGATACGCCCGGTATTACCAGAGACCGTATTTATGCGGATATCCATTGGCTGGATATGACATTTACGCTGATCGACACCGGCGGTATCGAGCCGGACAGCAAGGATGTGATCCTGTCCCAGATGAGAGAGCAGGCGGAGATCGCCATGGAGACGGCGGATGTGATCATTTTCCTGGTAGATGTAAAGCAAGGGCTGGTGGACGCTGACTCTAAGGTGGCGGACATGCTGCGCCGTTCCCACAAGCCGGTGGTACTGGTAGTCAACAAGGTGGACAGTTTCCAGAAGTATATGGCGGATGTTTACGAATTCTACAATCTGGGCATCGGCGATCCCCATCCGATCTCTGCGGTGAACCGTCTGGGAATCGGTGATATGTTAGAAGCTGTAACCGAATATTTTGATAAGGAACAGGCAGAGGAAGAGGAGGATGACCGCACTCGTGTGGCTATCGTCGGTAAACCTAACGTAGGTAAGTCTTCCCTGATCAATAAGCTGCTGGGTGAGAACCGTCTGATCGTATCCGATATCGCAGGTACTACCAGAGACGCGGTGGACACCGAGATCACTTATAACGGCAAGGAATATGTCTTCATTGATACTGCGGGACTCCGTCGTAAGAATAAGATCAAGGAAGAGCTGGAGCGTTACATGATCGTCCGTACTGTCAGTGCCGTGGAGCGTGCGGAGGTCGTGGTACTGATGATCGATGCGGAAGAAGGCGTTACGGAGCAGGATGCGAAGATCGCCGGAATCGCACATGAGAGAGGCAAAGCGACGATCATTGTAGTGAATAAGTGGGATGCCATCGAAAAAGACGACAAGACCATTTACAAATTTACGGAAAAGGTGCGCAATACCTTATCCTTCATGCCTTATGCGGAGCTTCTGTTTGTCTCTGCGAAGACGGGTCAGAGACTGCCCAAGCTGTTCGAGACCATCGATATTGTCAGCGAGAACCACGCCATGCGTGTGGCTACCGGTGTGCTCAATGAGATCATGGCAGAGGCTGTGGCAATGCAGCAGCCCCCTTCTGATAAGGGTAAGAGACTGAGATTGTACTATATTACCCAGGTAGCGGTAAAACCGCCTACTTTCGTGATCTTTGTAAACGATAAGGAGCTGATGCATTTCTCCTATACCAGATATATTGAAAATCAGATCCGAGAGACCTTTGGGTTCAAGGGGACTCCCCTCAGATTTATCATCAGAGAACGAAAGGAAAAAGATCAATAATGGAACGTGTTATCTGTTTACTCATCGGCTATGTATTTGGACTGTTTCAGACTGCATATTTTTATGGCAAGACAAAGGGAATCGATATCCGTAAGTACGGAAGCGGCAATGCCGGTACCACCAACGCCTTAAGAGTATTGGGAACGAAGGCGGGACTGATCGTGTTTGCGGGAGACTGTTTAAAATGTATCATCGCCGTATGTATCACCAGAGCCTTATTCAGTACCGGACATCCGGAGAATATTTATCTGCTGTGTCTGTACACCGGCGCAGGAGCCATTATCGGACACAACTTTCCGTTCTATATGGGATTTAAGGGCGGAAAGGGTATCGCTGCCACCGCAGGACTGATTCTGTCTTTCCACCCCTATTTTATCGTGATGGGTGTGGTACTGTTTTTTGGCGCTTTTCTGACCACACATTACGTGTCCCTGGGATCACTGCTGGTATATGCTGGATTTATGATCCAGATGGTAGTCTGCGGACAGATGGGACTGTTCGGTGCCATGCCGCAGTCACAGCTGTATGAGATGTATGCAATTACTGCATTTCTCACGGTTATGGCATATTGGAAGCACAGACAGAACATTGTCCGTCTGCTTCACGGGAACGAGAGGAAGACTTATCTGTTCAAGAATAAGAAATCAGCCGAAGCGCAGACAGAAATCTCAGGGGAGGACAAATAATTATGGCAACAACAATATCAGTCATCGGATTATTGCTGGCAGCAATCATCTTTGTAGTAGCAATCTGGAAGGGACTTGATGTATTTACATCTACGATTCTGGTTTCATTTATCATTATCCTGACAAGCTGGATGGACTGGTGGACATCACTGAGTTCTTATGCAGAGGGGTATGTAGGATTTATTCAGAACAATGTATTTGTACTTGTAATCGGTGCCGTATTTGGTGAGCTTATGGCTGCATCAGGATGTGCCGAGTCAATCGCAAATGTTATCACTGAGAAAATGGGTGCTAAAAGAGTTATTCTTTCAATCGCACTCATCACAACTGTTTTCGTATACGTAGGTGTATCCGGATTCGTAGTACTTTTCGTACTTGCTCCTATCGCGGCAATAATGATGAAACAGGCAGGATATCCATACAGAATGATTCCTGGAATCATCTTTATCGGAGCTACATGTTCTGCAATGATTCCATTCGCAATCAACATCACAAACATTATGCCTGCACAGTATCTCGGTACATCAATGGGATCTGCTCCAATCCTTGGATGGGTAGCATTCCTTGTATCCTTTGGTGTTGGATATTTTTATATGGTACACGCAGCTAAAAAAGCGGCTATCAAAGAGGGAACAGCTATGGATGAGTCACAGCCGGTAAAGATCACTCCTACAAGAGATGACCTCCCTAATTTCTTTGTAGCACTTATCCCATTTATCCTTGTAGTAGCACTTGTACTTTTACTTTCTAACCTTACAGATATGAACACAAACGCTGTAGTAGTACTCAGCATGTTTGTTGGATCTGTAGCAATCGTACTTCTTTGCCACAAACAGGTTGAATCAGTTACAAAAATCCTTGAAAAAGGTGTAAATAATGGTATTGGTGCAACTGTTATGGCAGCAGCAATCCTTGGATTCTCCGGTGTACTTCAGGCATGCCCGGGATTCCAGTCAATCATCGATTTCGTAATGGGAATCAAGATGAATCCATATATTACAGAGTTTATCGGATTAAACGTACTTGCAGGTATCCTCGGAAGTGGAACATCAGCTATTGCAATGTTCTTCGAGCATCTTTCAGATGGACTTCTTGCAAAAGGAGCAAATGCCGGAGCACTTCACAGACTTGCACCTGCATGTGCAACAGGTATGAATACTCTTCCAAATTCTGGAGGAATGGTTGCACAGCTTCGCTGGATGAAGCTTTCACTTGCAGAGAGTTACTGGTATGTATTCGTTACATCTGTTCTTGCTCCTATGGTAGGTTCAATCGCAGCAGTAATTGTAGCAATGATTCTCTACTAATCTTAAATGATTTATTATTTGCCCGCCAAAGCTGTTATTACAAGGCTTGGCGGTTTTTTTATACAACAGATATTTTCTTGTATATTTTGCTATAAAATGAAAATTGTGATGTTATCGTATATAAAGTAGAAAAATCGTTATTAATTTGCTAAAATAAAAACGTGATTTTCGAAGGAAGGGGATATTACATGGAGAAAATACTGCACTATCTGGACGAATATCTTGAAGAAATTCTGATGGTCATTTTCCTTATAGCAATGACGCTTATAATGGGTATTCAGGTGTTTTTCAGATACGTTCTTGGCATGTCACTATCATGGTCGGAGGAAATTACCAGGTATCTTTTCATATGGTCGGCTTTCTTAAGTGTCAGCCTTTGTACCAGAAAATGCATATCTATAAAAATTGACCAGTTTATACAGCTTTTTCCAAGGAGAGGAAAAGCGTTCTG
>OHIU01000813.1_pt1 | contig 14029 bp, 26 predicted proteins | sample 1568281 | NCBI WGS metagenome assembly OHIU01 (sample SAMEA3879543, study PRJEB24766) | human gut metagenome | biome: human-associated habitat; feature: feces | place: USA | collected 1985/1987 | reverse complement strand
CTTTAGAAATATATAACTATATAATAATAAGAACTGAATTGGCAAAAAGTACCTCAAACCATTGAAAATACTAGGTTGTAGTGAAAAAAGCATCCTCGCAAAAATGCGAAAATAAGGGTAAAATCCTCGCAAAAATGCGAAGCATTTATGAAAGGAGGTGATGAAATTTAACCAAAATTGGATTGATTTAAAAATAAATAATTAATATATAAAGGGGAGAGATGAATTATGAATGAATTACAAGTGATAAATGGTGAAATGACTATGACAAGTTTAGAGGTAGTTGATTTAATAAACAAGTTTAGAAAAGAAGAAGGTAATGAAAAACAATAAGACACGATAACTTTATGGCTAGTATACGAAAAGAAATTGAATCACTTAGAAATGCTGGGATTGAAATAGCCGCCCTAAAAATTAAGGAGGGCTCATATGTAGATAAAAATAATCAAGTGAGACCATGTTACAAGATGGATAAGGCGGGTATAATGCAAATGTTGAATAAAGAAAGTGCTTTAGTTAGATATAAAACACAACAATATATAGAAGCACTTGAAAATAAAATATTAGAACAAAATACACCATCATACATGATAAGTGATCCAATTAAAAGAGCTGAACAATGGATAAAGGAACAAAAAGAAAAACAATTAATAGAGGAACAAAAGAAATTAATTGAGGAAAAACATGACAACCTTGTACATAATCCTAAAACATATACTACAACTGAGATAGCAAAAGAATTAGGATTTAGTTCTGCAACTGCTTTAAATAAAGATTTAGAATTAAAGAAAATACAATATAAGGTGAATGGAACATGGGTATTAAATGCTAAGTTTAGTAAAAATGATTTTGTTAACATAAAACAAAGTGAACTTGAAGGTGGTAGAGTAATTTATAATCGTCGTTGGACTGGTAAAGGTAGAGATTGGCTAGTAAATGAAATATATAAAAATGATAAATAATAATCCAACCCAAAGGACTAGGTCTTGAATCTAGTTCTTTTTTTATTATCCATGACAAGGTTCATTTTCTTATTTTCAAATTCACTTTGCCATCGTTTTTCCCACCGTATATATAGACAAGGTTCATTTGTCAAATCCAAATTTATTTTGCATTCAATTTTCATGGCGATATAGAAGGTTCAATTCTTAAAATCAAATTCACTTTGGCATGAGTTTTCGTGGCGTATTGAAGGTTCATTTATTAAAACTAAATTCACTTTCAATTCGTTTTTGCAGGCTTAATATATAATATACAAAGAAGCTCAAATGAATATGATAGGATAATATCTCCTACCATGAACAATGTAGACATAAAGATATAATATTAATAATAAAAAAAAATACCACTTTTTTGCAATACAAAAGTGATAAATAATTTTGAACCCATTGCAATTACTAGTGTTTACAGAAGATTCGTTTAAGTAAAAAGTATATAGGGGTTTAAAGTTATTGTTTGTTAATAAGCCTAAAGATTGTTTAGGTCTAACTTTTAATTTTTGTATTGTTAAATGACCATGAATAATGATATTTAAAAGGCAACTTATTTTACTATTTAATGGATATTAACTTAATTAGGGATTGCCACAACCAAGGATAATATTGTTTGAGTGAAGCTCAATTATTGCCATAAGCATAATGCATGATGATACTAGGTAACTAATAGTCACCTTGAAAACATAATGGAAATGAAATTAGATATGATAATATGAGATTGCCATAGACATGAATATTAGATATGGTATGGATATAAACTAACTTATGCAATTGGTATGTGTATGTGGAATAGGCATTACCATTTACATGAAACAAGAAGTGAAGCTAATGTTAATTAAGAAGTGATATCTAACATTGATTATGATGTGGTGTCCACAATATTGTGTTGACCATGACATGAGATATGATATTGAAGTGTTTATGTGTGCAGGAATTGACGTTACTTAACACCACCTATTATACATACTATACTTGGTATCAAGTTGCGCTAAAAACTGCACACATACAAGTTTCAATCTTGAATTAAGCAATTATTCAATTAAATCTAAAAATAAACAAAAAAAATAAAACTCATCTTTTATTTTAAAAAATGAGTTTTGAACCTATTGCAATTACTACGTTTCAGAATGTTAAAATATAATTTTTTCTAAAAAGAAGCTAAAATTAAAATATTTTTAAATTTTCAATTATTTTTATTAAAATTATTATTTAATTTCATTTTTTTAATTATTTTCTTTAATTTCAAAATTATTTTTTTAACTTTATTTTTTCAAAATTATTTTTCTAGATCCGCTGCCAAAATATATACATGTCCGTGGGAAAACTATAAAACTATATATTGTGTATAGGATAAATTCTGATTTTGGTTTTTTCCTCCATTTTTTCATTTTTCCGAACTTTTGTTCGCCCTTCTTTTTTTGATTTTTTTTCTAGATCAGCTGCAAAATTTTTATGCCGGCGCTGGGGAAAATCTAAAAACTATATTGTGTATAGGATAAATTTCTTGTTTTAGTTTTTTCCTAATTTCTTCATTTTTTCGAACGTTTGTTCGAGCCCTGTTTTTGGAGCTTTTTTGATTTTCGACAGCTTTCGATCAATTTCGTTGATCAACGTTTTTGCTTATTTTATATATAATAGAAGGAAAAAATCACTTAAAATATGGATATCCTTTGGAATTACTATGGTTCAAGTAATTTTTAGGTATCATTTTTCAAGGTGCGGAAAAATATTTTTAAAAAATTGTTGACTTATCAATATGACTATGATATTATTGTATTAACAAATATAAATTAACTTATAAGAAATATCACTTAAAAAAAATTAAAAATATTTTCAAAAATTGTTGACACACACAAAAGATTATGATATCATTTAATTAAGATAAGTTAATAAATATTTATCTACATTAATATATATTCCCAAATAAATATTTACTAACCATTATCTTGAAAAATAAAAAAATAAAAATTTTCAGAAAAACGCTTGACAATTATAATTAAATCAAATACAATATAAGTATAAAGAAAAACAAATAAACAATTCAAAGGCAACCCTGATAAATCATAAAAAATAAAAATTCAATTCATTGACAACCTTGATAAAGCATATAATATAGAAAGTAATATTTAAACATCATAGGTATTATCATATAATATATAATAGAGGGGGAAAATGATATGATAAAAGCTATAGATAGTGATGTTGGCAATATAAAAATAACAAAAGGACAAGTAAAAAAACATTGTAGTCAATTCACTAGAAAGGAAATGGAAATGCTAGTAAAAGTAGTAAAAAGTATAGATACAAATAACTTAAAATATGCTAACCATATTCATAGAGAGTTTATAAATGATACACTTATTAAAACTATTAAAAATTGTACTCCTGATAATATAAAAGACTTTTCATTTTCGACTATACATAAAAATGAATTAAGAGTTTTAATAAGAAGTAATTACAATGATATAGTTGAACTTGATGGAAAAGTGCAAAAATGCAATTTATGTTTTGTTATATCTTTAAACACAAATACAATAATAACTACATGGTATAATAGCATTAACAGACAAAAGAAAGTTGTCAATATGAATAGATATACCAATTTTAAAATAGATTTAAATACATTGAAAAAATTATTAAAAAAATAGTTGATTTTAAAGATATGATATGCTACAATGTTTATATAAAGATAAATAAGGAGTGGATATATATGAAAAAAGAAATAGAAATAAACAAGATGGATATAAAAGTATTTTATGCAAAAGATAAACATTATAAGAATATTGACTTCATACTTGAAAACATGGAAAGGGGAAACTTAATTTTAGGTTGGACTAGAAATAATGATACCTATGAAATAAGTTATTTGTATCATGATGACAAGGATTTTATATTGGAATGTATAGAAAAAGTAAATAGAGTTGAGTTTCAAGGTTGTAAGCCTATAGAGAAGGAAAAGTCCGAAGTTGGATTAAGAATGACAAGCTACAAAGAAAAAGCTATTTTAAATTTTAAAAAATAGTTGATTTTAAATATGAGTTATGATACAATATAAGTATAAAGAAAGATAAATAGGAGGTTTTAATATGAAAATAAAATTAAATACTAAAATTGAAGTTGTTACTAACTTAGGTGATACACTAATAGGAACATATAAAGGAATAGATTTTAAAGGTATATTATTAAAAAACGCAACTGTTACCTATAAAGATATCGACGGTACAAGTGAATTGAACATGGCAGGAGCGCACGTTGATTTTAACAAGATTAAAGATATCTTTGAACTTAGACAACAAAACTAATGGAGGTTATATTATGAAGAATAAAAGTGAATTATCAAAGAGTATATCTAATTTAAAAGAAAGTTTATATGACTTTGTAATACAACTTGAAAAATTTGAAAAGGATAATGACATAGACATCAATAATATCATTATTGATAAGTACCCTTTCAATAAAGATTTATATGATAAGGAAAATGATATATTGGAATGGTTGAATTGTATAAGTGAAAAAATAAAATAAAAAAGTTTAAAAAAAGAGTTGACAAAAGTAAATAAAGTATGATACTATTATAGTATAAAGATAAAGATATTAAAGGAGTTGGTATTTATGGTATATTGGATTAGATTTTATGTTGGAGAATTACAACCTTGTGGTATGGACTATAACGGAATAATAAATGACTTAAAAACATTAAAAGGAGTTATCAATAGAATTAAAAAATGGAGTGTGAGAGGTAATATAACAAAAGTAGAAATATATAGAAATAATGGACATAATATATATGACAATGATAATGATGTATTAGTTTACTCAAAGGAAATACCTACATCAACTGAATATTTTAGAAATATAGGTGAATATTTATAGGAGGTTACAATATGAAAAAAGATATAGGAGAACAATTACAAAAGGTTGTAAACATTAAAAGAAATAATATAATAGCATATAGGGAAAATGGTAATTTATGCAAGGGAAGAATTGAACATATCACAAAACATGATTTTCTAATAGAAGTATTGATAGGCAAAAGTGCAGGAGCATTCAAGATTATTAAAAAGGGACAACTTGAAAAAGTTTTTTAAAATAGTTGATTTTTTAAATGACATATGATACAATATAGATATAAATAAATATTTGGAGGTTTTATATATGAATATAAGAGAAAAATTATTAAAAGCTGGTTATAAAGAAGTTGATAGTTGCTTTTGGAAGATAATTGATAATTATACAATATATTTTAATTTGGACGATGAAGGGAATTTTACAACGATATCACTAGAAGTTGGAACTCATGGAGGTAATGAAATAATATTATATGATGAAGTGGATGATATAGAAGACATTGAAGAAGTTGAAAATAGTTTATAGGTTCTTTTTACTATTCATAACAATATGTTATGGATAGAATAAAGGAACTTATGATATCCTTTAATATAAACCATGTAGGGGGAAAATGATATGATGAATATGAAAGAAAATGATTTTTACAAAGAAATAGAAAATGATGGTTTCAAATTAGTTGGTATGGTTGGTAAAAGTTACAAGGGAGAAAATGGATATACCTTTAGTGCAAAAGATATCATACTAGAACGTGACGGGTACAAGGTACACGCACAAATAACAAGTAGAAGAGGAATAGTTTTATCATATAGAATATTAGATGTAAATTTTTAAAAAAGTTTTTAAAAACACTTGATTTTAAATATAAGATATGATACTATTATAGTATAAAGATAAAGAAATAAAGATATCCAATGACAACCTTGATAAATCATAAAGTATAGAAAGTTCAATTCATTAGCAACCTTGATAAATCATAAAAAAGTTTTAAAAAGTTTTAGAAAAAGGGTTGACAAAAGAAAGATAAACATGATACAATATAAGTATAAAGAAAGATAAAAGAAATAAAAAAATAAAAATTATTTGGAGGTTATTGATTATGAAAAATACTAAAAAAATGGAAAGTTTAATGAATGTAATGGAAAGTTTAAAAGAAAATGAAAGTAGTAATTTAAGAAGTGAAGTATTAGACATATTAGTTAATCATATTGAAGACTATGAAAGTTTTGAAGAAGTTAGAGGATTTATGGAAGACTTAAGATGTTATGGTTGTACAAGTGGTATGATAGGAGAATTAATTTATTACTCTGACACTAAAAAATTCTTCATAGATAATCTTGATGAAATACAAGATTATGTAAATACATTAATTCAAGAACATGTTTATTCAATATGTGAACTTGATATTAATGAAATAAGCTGGGTTGTATTTGAAAGCATAGCTAATGAATTCTTCTATACAATAGAAGATGAAATGGATAATATAGAAGTAGAAGAAGATGAAGAAGATGAAGAAGATGATGACGAACTATAAATTAATAAATATCTTGTATATCCTTTTAGGATATACAAGATAACTTTAAAAAATATAAATTGGAGGTAAAAAGGATATGAGAAAATTATTTAAAGGAATGTTAATTGTTGGTATATTAAGTTTAATATTTATAAAACCATTAACAATAGGTTTAATGGATATAATAGATAATATAGGTAATATCACCGGATGGAACGTGGTAACATACATAGACATATTAAATCAAATATACTACTTATTCTAATAAATGATATAATATAGAAAGTAAAAAATATAAAATAAAAAGGTGGGAATTGAATATGAAACTATATGATAATGAAATAATAAGTACTTATAAATTATATGAATTGGAAAGTATGTATCATGTTAAAGTTTTGGGATATAACAAATATAAAAAAATGTATGCATACTTGATTATAGACAACGAAGGGAATAGCATAGTAGTATATAGTTAATAAAAGAAAATAAAATTTAAATTGGAGGTTTTTATATGAATAAATTAAATGGTTTTAAATTTAACAATTATCTTTTTATAACACGCCCTAACTGGAGCAACCTAAAAGAAAATTTATTAGACTTATCATTTATAATAGAAAATAATGAAATGACATGGGATAATAGATTTAATGTAACAATAAACAATGAAGGTAATATAGTTCGTTGTAACTCTTTATCAAGTACTTGTAATAATATTGAATATTATATAAGCATGGGAGAAAACCTAAAAAGAATAAAGAACTTTTGTAAAGATAAAGGAAAAGAATTATTTACCAAAGCTGAGAAGTTGTCAACTGAGTCTAACAAAGTTTATGATAGGTTATATGTTCAAGAGAATGCACAACTAGAAAAATTAAAAGAAGAATGTAACTATCATAGCATATGCGATAACTATCTACAATTAAATGATACATTAAAGAACTTGAATAAAAGAAAAAAATTATCAAGAAAGGAAAATACATTAAGAATTTTAGGACAAGAAATAGAAAAGGTTGAAAAAGAAATAAAAGAAGCTAAAAATAAACTAGATGATTATGAAGTAAAAGCTAATAAGATAAATGAAGAAATAAAAATAATGGAATGTAAGGAAAAAGAAATAAACCGTGATAAGTTGATAGAACTTGAAAAAGAATATGGCAAATACTTATAAAGTATAAAAGAACTTATTTTTAAAATAAGTTCTTTTTTATGTCCATTTATAATTGACTTTTGTTTTTATTTTTCTACTGGCCAGCATAATTGTTGATTAATATCATGAGTATCAAAGACATCATTAACATTATATGTTAATGCATTAACATGTCTATTTTTAAAAAGAAGCTCAAAAAATTGACCTGTTTAAATCCGTTTTAAGGTACTTATAAAAAACCTCCTTTATACTTATACCTTTATAAAAGGGCGTTCTCATAGGTATGATACATTACATTAGAAAAGAAAACGGCATTTTTATTGATTTTTAAATTTAATCATAATTGTATTTATTTACTTATCTATCATTCTAATGTATTTATTATTGGAAAGCATATTGATAGTTAACAATGGAACTATATACCATGTGTATATATCATGTGTACTATATGAGTATTCACATTAATATACATGTATAATATACTATTGATATAATACACTACATGTACAAGCTAATAACATAGTACTACATATAGTATGTATCACATTAACTCACATAGTATATTATATATTATTGTATACATATATAATACATTATAGTACACATGATATATATTATATATAATGATATATTGTATTATGTTATTGTATAGTCACTCAGCTGAGACAGAGCCAAAGGTACAGCTGATGATAGGTACTGTTGATCAATGGAATGATAATGTTGATCAATTGATTATGGTTATCAATTATACTTATCATTAGAATGATACATGAGAATATATAAACTATCATTTATTATTTTTCTTCACGGCCAGTTACATAATTATTATATTAATGTATACAATATATAATATATTATATGATATATTATATATCCTTTTGATGATTAAATATATTGTATCCATCACCTGACATATTATACATTATATACATTAATAATGTTATGATGATATGTTTTATTATAATTATTCTCATGTAGCATACTTGTTAATGACTATCATTTAATATTATTATATTAACAAGTGATGATACTTTATTATTTAAGTAACCAGAAATAAAAGTCCTGAATTAATGATGACTATGCTGACGTATAGGGGGATGGGTGACTCGGAAACTATCAGGAGTACTCATGGGGGGACGTTTTATAATTAGTGCGGAAAAATTTTTTTCATCGGCGGCCATAATACTTCATCACGCTACGCAACTGAATTTTGAAGATTTGAGGTGTGCAACTGAATTTTGGAGATTCAAGGTATCCACCCACACCCATAAAACTCAATACGAAAATGGTATCGCATTTTGCTACCCTTACTAGGGGAGGGGGTAGGTTTAACTATTTAAATTGAAGTACCTAAAAATATTTACATAAATTTATATATTATATGTTTAAACCTTTCCAGTTTGGGATATAAATATAGTATAAAAATAATATATTAAAAAGGTGGTATGTGATATGAAAAAATTATTAATAGCTTTACTAAGTATGATGTGTGTAATGGCTGTATGTGTAGGTTGTGAAAAACAAGATGATTTTGTAGATATGCAAGAATCATACAAAACTAATTCTCCTTACCAACAAAAGTATGACAAGATTATGAAGAAAAATCATTATAATGCACCTGATTCAATTGATGAGTATCTTGAAACTTTAATTGAAAAAGAGGATTTAGCTGATGGTGAATATAACATCAATAACAAATTTGCTTTTTATGGTGATCCAAATACAAATAGAAATGCTAAATTCGAGCAATTATACATCGAAATAGAATGTAATACACAAATGGCTGCAAACTTAGAAAGTTATGCAAGTCGTAACGCTGATAAATTAAGAGACATATGTGCACCATTAGAAAATCAATGCTTAGACTTAATCCAATTATATGGTAGAGCTGATGGCGAATTAATATCATTCAAAATATTTAATAAGGATAAACAATTATATGAATCATTCTATATTAACTACTATCAAGAAAACCAAAAAATAGAAATACATTACTAATAGATGAATATATAATATAGAAATAATTAAATTTTTAGATTAGTTTTTTAGAAAAATTAAGTATATTATAAGTATAAAGGGTGTGGTTAAAATGTTTGTTGGTTTAAAGAATTAAAAGATTAAAGGATTAAAAGGGAGAGATGAGTTATGATGGGATTAAAACCTATAAGTTACAAAGAGGAAGTTGTTATAACTAGTAAGACATTAGCTGAGGTGTATGAATGTGATGATAAAATAATAAGTAATAATTTTAATAGAAATAAAGACAAGTTTGAAGAAGGAATACATTATTATAAGTTACAAGGTGAAATATTAAAAGATTTTCGCATTCATCATTTTGATGATTGCAAAATTTCATCCAAAACTAGAACTTTATATCTATGGACTAAAAGAGGAGCATCAAGACATTGTAAAATGTTAGGAACTGATAAAGCGTGGGAAATGTTTGATTCATTAGAAGAAAATTACTTTAATCCAAAACCACAATTAACAAGAAAAGAACAATTGCAATTAGCAATATTAAATGGCGATGATTTAGAAAAAATATCTGCTTTACAAGACTATAAAACATTGGTAGTTGATGAAGCAACTAAACCATTAATAGAAACAATAGAAACACAAAAACCTAAAGTAAGCTATCATGATAAAGTATTAAATGGGGATAAACTTGTAACAACAACTGATATTGCTAAGGACTTAGGTATGACTGCTAGAGAATTACATAACAAACTTCATGATATGAAGATAATATTCAAAACTGGTAATCATTGGACATTCTATGCTAAATACCAAACTAGAATACCTTTATATGCTGATTACCAAATAGGTGAACATGGTCAAATATTAAAATGGACTGAGCGAGGTAGAAAATGGATTATAAAATTATTAAACGAACAAAAAGAAAAAGATGAAAAGAAGGAAAAAGAAGTGAAATTCTAAACATACAAGATGTATGTTTAGAAAATATACCAAATATTTTACATTTTATGTTTAAAAGTTATAAATAAGTGGTATTAATATAGTATAGAAAATAATAAAAGGAGGGGTAAGGATGGAACAACAAAGATTAGAGAAGGAAATAAAGGTGATGATAAATGAATGTAGGGAGGTATACAATAGTAAAGACTGCAACAAGATAAATAATTGGTTAGAAAATAGTTATCACCCATTTAGAAAGTTTTGGATCAATGAAGTTGGGGAAGACAAATTTGGAGAAGTGTGGAATAAAATAAATGGAGGTAAGTAATATGATGGTTAAAAAATTAATGAGTTTAGGTTTGGTTGGTGTTCTAAGCGTAAGCCTAATGGTTGGTTGTGATAGTAGTGACAATGACAAAGATGATGACACAATAACAATTAAACACGTAGATGAAAATGGCAATACGATTAAAAAAGAAAAAGTGACTAAAGAAGAAGCTAAACGAATAGAGGAAAGCCAAAAACAACAAACTACTAAAGATAATAAGATTAAAGATAATAGTCCTACTAAAAAAGAAACCAAGAAACAACAACCTAAAGAAGATTCAACAACTGAGGATGATCGTAATTTGGATGACATCTTATATGGTAACGCTGCACGTGGTACTTGCCCTGATTGTGGTAGAACTGCGATGGTATTTAATAATGGTGCAGGTTTAAAATGTGCTTATTGTGGATTTTATGATGATGGTTACTTTTTAGATGAAGAACCTGACCCAATTGATAGTGATAATAAAGATGATGAATATGTACCTGATAATAATGACTATGATGATTATGACGAAACACAAGATTATGAAGAATCTCCTAGTGAACCTGTAGAAGAAAATATGAATTAAGGGGGTACTAAATGGTATATAAAGTAAATGTAAAAAATAAAAAGACACGTATGAATTGCTTCGTATATGAAACAAGTGAATATGATAAATTAATGTTAACACTACAAAACTTATCATATTTAGATAAAACTAAACACATTGTTGAAATTAAAAGTGAGGAGGAGTAATAATATGAATAAAAAAATAACTTGGACTGAATATGCGATGAATAAATTAGTAGAGAAATGGTGGCCGATAATGAGTAATAGAATAATGACTGATGAAGAGGGAGTGCAATTGAGAAAAGATCTTGAACAAGTAGGCATTGATGCAAATGACTTTTTCAATGCAATGATAGAAAAAATAAAAGAATAAATGTTTTAAATCATATAACCAAGGGTATTATTAGTAAGGGAGGAGGTGATGAAGTGAAAGAAATTACTAATGACATAGAGCTAACTAAACAAAGACAAGAGGATATAAAAATGAATGGTAAAAAATGTGGGTTTCCACTCCACTTGCTGATATATGGAGGAAATTACAAAGTATTTTTTACAAAAAATGGAATGGAAAGGTTTATAGAACAAAATAAAATTAGAAATTATGAATATAGATTGTTGCATGTGGATGACGTAAGGAAGGTGGAATATGAAGTTTAAAGAATTAAAGAAGAAAATTATTGAAATGCTTGAATTAATTACTGCTGATTGTGGTAATTGCATTCATGAGAATATGTGCCCATTCAAGGATGGAGGTACGAGTTGCTGGGAGCAAAACAAAGGAAGTTATTATATAAGAAATAAAAATAAATAGAGGTGATTATATGAAGTTTAAAGTACTTATAAGACGTAATGAGGATAAATTTGTACTTTTTAGATATGTTGTCACTGGTATAAATGAACTGGATACTATACTCAATAGCTTTAGAGATTTAGATGTATCTAAGTATCATATTGAGATTAAAACTATTACGGAGGGAAAATAGTATGACTTATTTAGAAAAAGAATTAGTTATGGCTTATCTCAAATGCCCTAAATGTAAAGAACCATTAATTGAATATCATGATAAAGAAGAAATAGAAGGTTATATCATTGCTAAATTTAAATATTTTAAATGTCCCAAATGTGGAAAAAAATATTTCGGATACCAATATGAGATCATTGATGATAAAATAAAAAATTTTAAACTATTAGAAAGAAAGCAAGATAAATAATTAATTGAGGGAGGTAAATAATATGAATTATTTAGAAAAAGTAATTGATAAAAGTATTAAAAAATATAACAATAGTAAAATATCTTTTGAAGTGAATCAGGATATGAAATTAGTTGATGATATATTAAAAATATTAGAGAATAGAGGTTATAAATGGGTAAATGGTAAATTACCTACTGAGTTTGCACCTTCACCACATATATATTCTATAGAATTAAACTTATATCCACATCAGGACAATTCAATAAGTTATTCTGATAAGAAATTAACTTGGGGAGGGCTTAATCATGTTAAATATGATGAATTAAAAGAAGTGAAAAAGAAAACAATACGTAAAATAGAGGTTAAAGATGATAATGTCAATAACATTTTAATTCTTAATCCGTATACTGTTGTTTGCTTCACTGATGGTGATATATTTGTTGCTTGTTGTGATGATGAAGATGAATTTAATGAGGATGTCGGCATTAGTATTTGTAAAGCTAAGAAAATGATTAAAGATGAAAAAGAGAGAATAGAGAAATTAAAAGAGGAAATGAAGTTTAGTGAAAAACGTATAAAATTTGGTAGAGAATTTTTGAAAGATATTAACGAATAAAAGATGATGGAGGATGATTTGTATGTTAAAAACTGTAAATTGGAATGGTAAAGAATTACACTCTATGTCGTGGATAGATAATGGTAAAGTAGAATGGATGTTCTTTGGTAGAGAAGTCATTGAAGCCTTAGAATATGATTTAAAGACTATATCTTATACTAAGTATATATCAAGATATTGTAGTGATGATGAAATACTTAAATTAAAAGCTAAAGAACTAAAGGAATTATTGAAATATGACGATGATGCATTAGTTAATATAGGTAGAAAAGGGGAATGGTTAATAACCGAAACTGGTGTATATTCATTGATATTTGGTTCTAACATGCCTGAGGCAATTGAATTTAAGCGTTGGGTTAAACAAACTATTAAAAGTTTAAGGGAAAAGGTATAATATATGTAGTCACTCCTTTGGGGGTGGCTATTTTTTGTTTCCAATGTTGTATTCCCTCTCCATAATTCCAAATTTGTGTTTATAATTTTGTTTGTTACACTCCATAATTACAAAAAATGTTTCCAAATGTTACAAAAAATGTTTCCAAATGTTACAAAAAAAAGGTGTTCCCCACGCCGTCCTTATATAAGGGAAATTTTTCAAAGGGTGCATTTTTCTCAAAAAAATGATTTTTGCTGCATTTTCATGTACCCTCTAAACATAAACAAAAACCAATGAATAAAGTAGGTAAGAGAAGGGAATACTAGAAACAAAGGAGAGTGCATAAAGATGAATAAAGAATTAAAAAAGAGAATAGAGAACAAGCTAGATAGATATATAAAGGAGAATGGAATAGAGGAGATGAGAGAGTTAGATATAGGAAAGTTCATAAAAGAAGAGATGGTAAGTAGGAATAGATGTAATTATTATAGTAATATAAGATTTATAAGAGAGATATTGGAAGAGAGGGGAATGGGTGTGGAGATA
>OHIU01000808.1_pt1 | contig 14081 bp, 10 predicted proteins | sample 1568281 | NCBI WGS metagenome assembly OHIU01 (sample SAMEA3879543, study PRJEB24766) | human gut metagenome | biome: human-associated habitat; feature: feces | place: USA | collected 1985/1987 | reverse complement strand
CTGCGTCCGTAAGCGAATCGTGCTAAAGCACGCGCGGGTCTGCGGTTCTTAGCCCCAATGCGGGCTACTGGGATTCAATAGCATTTCTTAATTAACTTGTGGCGAGGCTCACTGACTCATCCTCTAAAGGGCAAAGAAAACTATCCTGAATAGGTCAATCATTTTCTTTTATTTTTCCCTTTTATGAGTCCTGGAGTCACGCTCCCTTTCTTTGGAAGAATCCCGTATTTTCAAGGGTTTTAGGACAAAAAAATTCCTTAGTTAGAAAAAATCTAACTAAGGAATCTATCTCTATTTCTTTTATTTTTCAGGCTATAAAAAGTTGCCTTTTCCAGAATGAGCCATATTGCCCCTGGTCATTTCAATTTAGTTCTTAAAGCTATGGATGGGGGCAGGGATGCGTCCACCACGGTTGACGAAAGCATCACAGGAGAAGGTATTCACGGGCATGATCGGTGCATAGCCCAGCAGGCCTCCGAATTCTACGGTCTCTCCCACTCCTTTTCCGATGACGGGGATGATTCTCACGGCAGTTGTCTTCTGGTTCACCATACCGATGGCCATCTCATCCGCAATGATACCGGAGATGGTGGTTGCCTTGGTGTCTCCGGGGATAGCGATCATGTCCAGTCCTACGGAGCAGACACAGGTCATGGCTTCCAGCTTTTCAATGGTGAGGGCTCCGGCATTGACAGCATCGATCATTCCCTGATCTTCGCTGACAGGAATAAACGCTCCGCTTAATCCGCCGACATAAGAGGATGCCATAACACCTCCCTTTTTCACCTGATCATTCAACAGAGCAAGTGCTGCGGTGGTTCCGGGTGCTCCTGCATGCTCCAGACCGATCTCACAGAGAATATCCGCTACGCTGTCGCCGATAGCCGGGGTAGGTGCCAGAGACAGATCCACGATTCCAAAAGGGACATTTAACATCCGGGATGCTTCCTGTGCTACCAGCTGTCCCACACGGGTTACCTTGAAAGCGGTCTTTTTAATGGTCTCACAGAGAACTTCAAAATTTTCTCCGCGTACCTTCTCTAATGCAGTCTTAACAACACCGGGCCCGCTGACACCGACATTAATGATCTTGTCTGCTTCGGTCACACCGTGGAATGCACCTGCCATAAAGGGATTATCATCCGGTGCATTACAGAATACAACCAGCTTTGCACAGCCCAGGGAATCATCTTCCTTGGTGTACTCGGCGGTCTCCTTCACCATCTCTCCCATGAGCTTGACCGCATCCATATTGATGCCTGTCTTGGTGGAGCCCAGGTTCACGGAGCTGCACACACGCTCTGTGGTGGACAGAGCCAGAGGAATGGAACGGATCAACAGTTCGTCTGCCGGAGTCATTCCCTTGCTTACCAGTGCAGAATATCCGCCAAGGAAATTCACACCCACTTCATGTGCTACTTTATCCAGGGTCTTTGCAATACTTGCAAAATCCTCAATGGTGTGGCATGCGGCGCCGCCGATCAGCGCGATGGGTGTTACGGAAATTCTCTTATTTACAATAGGAATACCAAATTCTCTGGAGATCTCCTCTCCGGTCTTCACCAGATCCTTGGCTGCTTCGTAAATTTTATTGTAAATTTTCTCGTTTAATCTATTCAGATCGGAATCGATACAGTCTAACAGACTGATTCCCAGTGTGATAGTACGCACATCCAGGTTTTCTTCCTCGATCATTTTGTTGGTCTCTGTTACTTCATATAAATTGATCATTACGGCTCCTTCTGCCCTTCGGGTCTTTATTATTTATCGTGGGGCATCAGATACGATGCATCTTATCAAAAATCTCTTCCTTCTGACATTTGATCACTACGCCGATCTCTTCTCCGAGAGCAGCCAGTTCATCTGCCATGTCACCAAAAGTCTTCTGCATCTGATTGGTGTCAACGATCATCATCATATTGAAATATCCCTGCACGATGGTCTGGGAAATATCCAGGATATTGATGCCGTTCTCCGCAAGATAGGTACATACCTTTGCGATAATGCCTACTGTGTCCTTACCAACTACCGTAATAATTGTTTTTTTCATAATCGCCCTCATTTTCCGCATGATTTCATGCTATTATTTCTATCTATATTTTTATCTATTAAACTACACTTTGTTACATTTTGCAACCTTAAGTTCCGCCTATGGGCATATCGGACGCACAAATCAAGCTTTCACGATTTTGTGAACGAATACGTTCATGCACTAAGCGCCAATCTATGAGCAAAGTTAATCACGAAGCGACGTAAAAGCATTCTAACGCGACTTTGCGAATGGTGCGGGCTGAAACGTAGTTAAGCAATATTGATGACCGGTGATACATTACTTCTGTCCGCCACCATCATCCGGAAGTCCTCCGCCCGGTAAGGATTCTCTCCCATGGTGATCTCCATACGGACCGCCTCATAGGCCAGCTCAGGAAGATTGTTTTCCTTGCTCAAATGCCCTAACACAATAGCCTGTAACTTATCATGTAAAATATGACAAAGGAGCTTTCCGGAATTCTCATTGGACAGGTGCCCTCTCTCCCCTAAGATTCTCTGTTTTAAATAATAAGGATAAGGACCTACCTGCAGCATCTTCACATCGTGATTGGCTTCTATGAGCAGCGCATCCATTCCCTTCAGGCACTCTACGGTGTAATCGTTATACACGCCCAGATCCGTACAGATTCCGACTTTTTTATTCCCATATGCAATGCGATACCCCACAGGCTGTGCCGCATCGTGGGAGATCTTCATGGGATTCACGGTCAGATCCTTGATGGTCAGTTTCACATCTTCTTTCACCTCACGGAACAGTTCCGGATCGATCTTACCAAGATTTCCCATCTTCTGAATCTCTTCCAAAGTCCCGGGAGTCGCATAGATGGGCACATCGTATTTTCTTGCCATGACACCTAAACCAGCCACATGATCCATATGTTCGTGGGTCACCAGGATACCGTCTAAATCTCGGCCGGTCAGTCCCAGACTGTTCAGTCCTGCTTCCGCCTTTTTCCCACTGATTCCCACATCCACCAGCAGATGCGTGGCTTCCGATCCTACATAAATACAGTTGCCGCTGCTGCCGCTGGCAATACTACATAATCTCATAACTTCTTAATCTCTTTTCTATTTTATAGCTGTTATTTCTTAGCACATATCTTTAATCTTAATATCTTTTGTCTTGCATCTTTTATCTTTCGTCTTTTATCTTAACATCTTTTATCTCATATTTTTCCAGTAGATCTCGATCACATCTCCCTCTGACAGAGGTTCCATGTACTGTGCCGGACGACCGTTTAAGTTCGTCACGATGGATCTGCCTGCGGATGCGGAAGTTCCCAGGTCAAAATCAATATAGTCAAATACGTCCACAAATACGTAGGAAGCCTTCCCCTGCATGGTGATGGAAGTATGGTTTACGATCACAGTCAGGGGATGCGGAAGCTGTGTCGTCACATCATCTGTTCTATCTGCTGCCGCAGTCTGTGTTTCCTGATCCTTTCCTGCTTCTCCTGCCACAGTCTCTGCCTTCTGCATCGCAGACCCTTCTCCATGAGCAGACTCTTCTCTCTGAGCATTCTCTTCCATGTCCGCATCCGGCAGATCCGCATAAGTACCTTGTGCAAGCGCCTTCTCCATATTCCAGCTTACAGTGAAATGCTCATAAACTCTGGTATCCGGTCGTGCCGCTGTGTCGTTGACTTTAATATCCTCACCCAGAGGTACATCCAGAAATTCCGCGATTTCTTTTACCGTATAGGAATTCTGAATCCGTATATCGTCGTTTGGTCTGATCCGGTAAAATTCATTCTCTCTGTGTCCATTGACCTCTGCTGTCTTGGGCAGGCTGATCTGTCTGCCGTTCACATAGACCCGCAGGGCATCGCCCAGTTCCGGAAGCTTTCCAATCTCCAGTACTGCCGGTTCTCCTTCGGTGGAAGGAGTGACCACGATACGGTCTCCGTTATGTACCTGAGTATACATGTCCGCTTCGTTCCCGTTGACCCGGATCACTGCTGCCTCTCCCTGCTCGCCCCGCACCATCCGTGTTTTGCCATTGATCGTAAACAGCAGGGCTTCTCCTTTTCTGGGGAACAGCTGATCGTTGGGGAACTGCATCTGCATGGCGGCATCCGTCACTGACAATTTTCCGTTATCATAGAGCTTTACCCGCTCTCCGTTGAATTCCACGAAGATAAAATTATTGCTCTGCACATAATAGCTTAAACAGATACCGATAGGTGTTACCATCATGGCATCCTTTCTGGCATTTTCCAGTTCAAATACGATGGACTGCATGACTTCCTGTCCACGGATCGCCACACGCTCTTTCACAATACCCAGTTTCTCTGCCAGCTTCTCCGTATAGCCGGGTACCATACCGCCACCGCCTACGACAAACACCGCACTGACCGGCTTGTCACCGTTTAGTTCCTTGATCGTATCGGATACCAGCTGCGTCATCCGTTCAATCTCGGAATCCAACAGTTCCAGCACTTCGTCCGCTTTGATCGTCTGGGGCAGACCCATGATGTCTTCGTATTCGATAGTCTCCTGGGTCCGGCATTTTCTCTTGATCTGCTCTGCCATCTCGAATTCCACGAGACAGTGCTGCACCAGAATATCCGTCAGGCTGTCACCGGCTACAGGGATCATGCCGTAAGCCGTGATCGTTCCCTCTTTGGTAATGGAAATATCGCTGGTGCCCGCACCCACATCCACCAGTGCCATGTTTAACATACGGAATTTCTCCGGAATTGCCACCTGGATCGCCGCAATAGGCTCCAATGTCAGATTCGCCACATGCAGACCCGCCAGTTCCACAGCCTTATACAGACCGTCCACCACATCATCCGGCAAAAAGGTAGCGATCAGATCCACCGCTATGGTTTTCGCCTTGTGTCCTTCCAGATTTCCCATCTGATAACCGTTCATATAATAGCGCATGGCAGTATAACCGACGCAATAGAACTTCATATCCGTATCGGTGTTGCTGTTTTGGAATTCTTCGTATGCTTTTTCCACACCCATGGTACACAGGGAATACACATCCTCCTGCGTGATCTCCCGGTCGCTCTCAAAGCTGTGCTCCACATAAGTGGTAACAGTGCGCAGCACACGACCTGCAGCTGCGATACACACTTCTGTAAGTTCTCTGCCCAGATCCTCTTCCAGCTGTTCCTTCACCCTTGAAATGGTCTCTCCCACCTTACCGATGTCATGGATTTGTCCGTCCAGCATGGCTCTGGTCTCATGCTCTCTGGAGCGCTGCGCCAGCACATGGAATTTCCCGCCATTTAAGTATCCTACCGTACCTACGATGCTTCGCGTACCAATATCCAGTCCGAATACCAGCTGTCCCTGTTTTTCTTTTACTCCCTCCATGTATACGCCTCCAGTTTCTGTCTGATCTGTCTGTAGCTAGCTTCCAGACTGTCACTGTTATCAATGACAAAATTGCTGTGCTTGCGGAATTCTTCCTCCGAAAGCTGTGATGTTATGATCCTCTCGATCTTCTCCGGGGTATAGCCACGACTCTTAGAAAGTCTCCTTCTGCGGACATCCTCTCTGGCATAGACATACCACATTTCATCCACAATCTTCTCATACCCACTCTCGATCAAAAGCGCCGCTTCCACGAAAAACAGTTCCACATCGCCCCGGGTCTTCGCTTCCTCCAGCCGGTCTGCCAGATATTTTTTCACTGCCGGGTGAATGATGGCATTGACCTGTTCCAATAATGCGGGATCTGCGAAAATTTTCGCCGCCATTGCGGGCTTATCGATCTGTCCGTCCGGCGCAAGGATTCCGTCTCCCATCAGCGCTACCAGCGCATGATAGCCTTCGGTTCCCGGTTCCTTGACTTTATGCCCGATCTCATCCGCCAGATAGATCTCACATTTATAATGTTGTCCGATGTATTTTAAGATTTCTGTTTTCCCGGCACCTACGCCGCCGGTGATTCCTATAAAACGCATTTATTTCGCCTCATACCAGTTGCTTCCTGTGTGCAGATCAATCTCCAGTGTCACTGCCAGATCTGCCGCAGACTTCATATTTTCCGTAAGGATCTTGCGTACTCTTGCTTCCTCATCCTGCGCAGTCTCGATCAACAGTTCATCGTGCACCTGCAGGATCAGACGGGATTTTAAGCCTTCGTCTTTCAATGCTTTCCATACTTTGATCATGGCGATCTTGATAATGTCCGCCGCTGTTCCCTGAATGGGGGCATTCATTGCCACACGTTCCCCAAAGGACCGCTGCATGAAATTCGAGGAAGAAAGTTCGGGAATCGGGCGTCTTCTGCCGAACATGGTCTCCGTATAGCCCTTCTCCTTCGCATCCGCCACCAGTTTGTCAATGAATTCCTTCACCTTCGGATAAGTGGCAAAATACTGTTCGATATACTGTGCCGCTTCCTTTTTGCTGATGCTTAGATCCTGACTCAATCCAAAGGAGCTGATGCCGTAGACAATGCCGAAGTTGACTGCCTTGGCATTGCGGCGTTGCAGATCCGTGACCTCCTCAAAAGGAGTATGGAATACCTTGGATGCCGTGATCCTATGAATATCCTCTTCCTGTCTGTATGCATCGATCAGCTGTTCATCACCGGACATATGTGCCAGCACGCGAAGCTCGATCTGGGAATAATCCGCATCCATGAATTCGTAGCCTTGCCTCGGTACAAATACCTTGCGGATCTGTCTGCCCAGTTCCATACGCATGGGAATGTTCTGTAAGTTCGGCTCCGTAGAACTGATACGCCCCGTAGCGGTGATGGTCTGGTTGAAATTCGTATGGATCCTGCCGTCCTCTTCGATGAAAGCAGCCAGTCCGTCCGCATAGGTAGATTTTAATTTGGTCAGGCCTCTGTACTCCAGAATATCCCGGACGATGGGGTAATCCGCCGACAGCTTCTCCAGTACATCCGCTGCTGTGGAATAGCCGGTCTTTGTCTTTTTGCCACCGGGGATCTGCAGGGTCTCGAACAATACCTCTCCTAACTGCTTGGGGGAATTGATATTAAATTCCGTTCTCGCCTGCGCATGAATGGACTCCTCCAGTTCCTCGATCCTTGCTACCAGTGCATCACCGTACGCTTTCAGTTCCTCTCTCTTCACTGCGACACCCTCTTTTTGCATGTCGTACAGCACCAGAGAAAGGGGCATCTCCATCTCTTCCAGGAGACGCTTCATGCCTGCTGCCTCCAACTTGTCCTCCAGAACCTTTTTGCTCTTACGGGAGATATAGGCTCCGTAGCAGGCATATTCCATGGCTTTCCCTGGCTCCTCTAAAGCAAGCGTCCGGAAATCTCTCTTGCCGAATATTTCTGCTCTTCCGGGGATCAGAATGCCCAAATGCTCGGAAGCAATAGCTTCCAGATCATAATCATTTTTCAGAGGATTTAACAGGTATGCTGCGATCAGCACATCAAAATACTGCTTCGTGCCGCTGCGGTCTAAATAGTCATACTGTCTCTTCACATCAAAGGTAGCGATCTGTATGTTGTCCCCTGCAGAAAGCTCCTGTAAAGCAGCTGTAATCTCCGCAGTATCATCCACCGGCTCCACAGTTTCCACAAACAGGCTCAACTGTCCTTCCGGTTCCTTTTCATGGGTCAGAGCGTAAAATACGGTCTCCTCATCGGACACCGACAGTGCCACTCCTAAGAGTTCTTCCTTCTTCGTATTCGCATCCGCAGGCTCCGTGATCAGCCACAGACCGATCTCTTCCTGTTTTTTTACTTTTTTCAGATATTTTAAAAATTCCGCTTTGTCTTCGATCTGCCGGAAACTTTCTGCAATCTTGCTGTCGTTGGCAGCGGCCTCTTTTTCAAATCTTCCCAGCAGATTTTTGAATTCCAGTCGTTTACACAGGGTGTAGGCTTCCGGGGTATAAAAGCCTTCCGCTTTCGCCTGTTCATAGTCCAGCTGTAATTCACAGTCCGTCCTGATGGTTGCCAGGGTCTTACTTAGCTCCGCCAGATCCTTATGCTCGATCAGGGATTCTCTGATACTTTTTTTCGGGATCTCTTCCACATGAGCATAAATATTGTCTAAGGAGCCGTACTCCACCATCAGCGACTGTGCAGTCTTCTCTCCCACCTTCGGCACGCCGGGAATATTGTCGGCAGTATCTCCCATCAACGCTTTCAGTTCGATAAACTGTAACGGTGTCACCTGATAAGCGGCTTTTACATCCGTTGCATAATAATCCTCTATCTCCGTTCTGCCCTGCTTCGTCTTCGGAATACGGATTTTGATATGATCCGTGGCAATCTGCAGCAGGTCTCTGTCTCCGGAGACTAAGGATACTTCCATGCCTGCCTGCTCCGCTTTCTTCGCCAGTGTTCCTAAGATATCATCTGCTTCCAGTCCCGCCTGCTCCATGATGGTGATGTGCATTGCCTTCAGTACTTCCTTCATGACGGGCACCTGCTCCCGCAGTTCCTCGGGCATAGGCTTTCTCGTCCCCTTGTAGGCTTCGTACATCTGATGGCGGAAAGTCGGTGCATGGACGTCAAAAGCAACCGCCAGGTACTCCGGTTTTTCCTCCTCCAAGATCTTAAACATAATATTTAAAAAGCCATAGACAGCGTTCGTATGCAATCCTTCTGCATTACTTAAATCCGGCACTCCGTAAAAGGCCCTGTTCAATATGCTGTGTCCGTCGATCAATACCAGTTTCTGACTCATAATCTCTCTATCCTATCCTGTTTTATTTAAGAAATGATCCAGCCTAAAAATCCCATCAGGAAGATCACTGTCAGTACTTCCAACACGGCTCCCATCTTCATAAAAGCCATATGAAATTTCATCTTGCGCTTTGCCTCCAAAAGACGCACTTCCAGTTCCTTCTGTAAGTCAAAGGCATCACCGTCTTCCAGGCGCTGCATACCTTCCGTTACCAAAAACTGAATCACCAGTTCTTCCTTACAGCCGGGACATTTTTCCATATGCTCCCCGAATTCCTGCAGGGTTAAAAAATCCAGTTTCCCGGAAATAAAATCAGGAATATTTTTTTCAAATTCTTTGCAATTCATGCTTCCACCATATCCCAAAGGACCATTCAACAGGTTGCGCTCCTGTATACTCATACACTTCTACTATACAACATCTTGTGGAAAAAGACTAGAAAAATAGTATACATATTCCGGAAAAAAAGTCTTGTCAACCCATTTAATCTATGATAAAATAACTTCTGTTGTGAGTGTTTGAATGCCGGCGTGTCGGAATGGCAGACGAGGCAGACTCAAAATCTGTTGGTGGCAACACCGTATGGGTTCAAGTCCCATTGCCGGCAGTCAGCGCAGAATCAATATGATTCTGCGCTTTCTTTTTTCCTTTTTATACTCGAATCTTATTTCCTGCTTTTTCCATTTTTTTGCCAATCATCTCCTATGGATAAATTGTTACAAAATTGTTACAATCCATTTGTGCTTAGCTAACACAGACGTAACCGGACACCATGCAACAGGAAAAGGAGGAAGAAAGTATGTGTTTCAGATTCATTAACTGTTCTCAGTGGTTGAATGCATTCTGCGGCTACTTCAATTTCGGCTGCTAATATCGTTTTCAACGAATAGAGCGTGCCCCTGGCGCGCAACCACAAAAAGGCTCTTCCTCCCGGGATGAGCCTTTTTATTTCTATACCATTTATGAAAATTTATACGTTTTTACCGGTAGTCATAACGAATGGTAATATCATTGTCACATACCCTTACTTCCGCAAGGCTTCCGGTGACGATGGGCATCATCGGTGCCAGATGTCCAAGATCCACGTCCATGATCACAGGTACATTCTTCTCTCCCGCCACAGCGAGGATTGCCTGATACTGATCCAGTCCCATCATCTCCTGTCCAAAACACAAGGGCCTGCCGATCAGGAAGCCATTGACATACTGAAACCACCCTGCTTCCTCCATTTGCCACATGGCTCTGCGGATAGCGAAAACATTCAGATCACAGGATTCTAAGAACCAGATGATTCCGTCCTCTTTATATTTTTCCAGAAAATCCTTCGTCCTGTCAAACCGGGTTCCCAACAGATTCACCAGACAGTCCATGCAGCCACCTAATAATCTGCCGGAAAAGCAGATCTTCTGATCCTCTCCTGCTGCCTGTCTTCCAAGATAATTTTTCAGCACTCTGGGCTCTGTGGTGTTATATGGTAATAAAGGCTGTTCTTCGTTTTTCAGGGATTCTTTTTCCCATTTATCATACCCGTGCACCTCTTTGGTCTCTCCGGTGAGTATTCCGAAAGTGTCTTTTAAAGATGCATGCCAGGGCTCCATGCCGAAAGCCGCCGCGCAGGGACCGTAGACGGACGCGGTATCGCAGATGGTTGCCAGCAGGTAGGTCATGTTGGTATTGTCGGAATAGCCCAGATACCACTTCGGATCTGCTGCCCGCAGACGGTCAAAATCCACATGACTCATGGTCTCACACATCAGTTCGCCGCCACCGCAGGAGATCAGGCAACCATTGTCCGGACTGCAATAATAGTCCGTCAGCTCCTGTCCGCATTTTTCGGGCGTATTGCTGATGCCGATGCCTTCTTGCGCGTAACAGTTGGGACCAAGCTGTAATTGATATCCCAGTTCACGAAACTTTTTCTGTGCATTACCAAATGCACTGTAATAAGGTTCTATCTGACAGCCAAAAGAAGGGGCCACGAATCCGATGGTCCCTCCCTGCTGTATATTTTTCGGATATTTCATTGCTTTGTATCCTCCTATATATACTATGCATATTCGACTTCTCCATGCTCTGCACTCCCCAAAATTGCAACGTCCATTTGCATTCCGGGCTATCGCCCTCCTATGGCTAAGTGTTATGCATCAAAGTCAATCTTGTTATATATGTCGAAGCAGTCAAAGGTTGCAAAGTAATCCTTCGGTGTCTCAGCACGACGGATCAGTTCCACGCTGCCGTCCTCTTTCAGCAAAAGCTCTGCGGATTTCAACTTACCGTTGTAATTGTAACCCATGGCAAAACCGTGTGCACCGGTGTCGTGGATAGCGATATAATCTCCGATGTCGATCTTCGGCAGCATCCGGTCGATGGCAAACTTATCATTGTTCTCGCACAGGGAACCTGTCACATCGTACTTATGGTCGCAGGGCTCGTTCTCCTTGCCCAGCACGGTAATATGATGATATGCTCCATACATGGCGGGACGCATCAGGTTCACGGCACAGGCATCCACACCGATGTATTCCTTGTGGGTATGCTTCTCATGAATCACCTGGGTCACCAGATGTCCGTAAGGCGCCATCATGTATCTGCCAAGCTCTGTGTAAATTGCCACATCACCCATACCGGCAGGTACCAGAACCTCCTCGTATACCTTACGCACGCCTTCGCCGATGGCCCGGATATCGTTAGGCTCCTGATCCGGACGGTAAGGAATACCGATACCACCGGACAGATTGATGAAGGTGATATGTGCGCCGGTCTCTTCCTTCAGCTTGACAGCAAGCTCGAACAGTTCTCTCGCCAGTGTGGGATAATAGTCATTTGTTACCGTATTGCTGGCAAGGAAGGAATGAATACCAAAATTCTCCACGCCCTTTGCCTTCAGGATCTTATATCCCTCGAACATCTGCTCCGTGGTAAAGCCGTACTTGGCATCTCCCGGATTGTCCATGATGTTATTACTGATGGAAAAATATCCGCCGGGATTGTAACGACAGCTTAAGGTCTTGGGCAGATAACCGATGGTCTTCTCTAGGAAATCGATATGGGTGATGTCATCCAGATTGATGGTGGCACCGATTTTTGCCGCATATTCAAATTCATGGGCCGGAGTATCGTTAGAGGAGAACATAATGTCCTCTCCTTTTACACCCATGGCATTGCTCAGCATCAGCTCTGTCAGAGAAGAGCAGTCACATCCGCAGCCATATTCTCTCAAAATATTGATCAGAAACGGGTTGGGAGTCGCCTTCACTGCAAAAAACTCCTTGTACCCCTTATTCCATGCAAATGCTTCTTTCAGTGCTTTTGCATTCTCACGGATTCCCTTTTCATCATAGATATGAAACGGTGTAGGATATTTTTCTGCAATCTTTTCGATCATATCTTTGGTAACAAATGCCTTTTTTTCCATAAGTATCTCCTCTAAGTCTATATTTATTACAATAAAGTACTTCTCATCTCTTCCGGAGTCAAAGTGCTTAAATATGCGGGTGCCACATCAAATACAGTCTTGCAGCCCTTCTGGCCTTCCTGATTCATGCGATAAGCTGCTCTTGCATAAGCAGTCAGTACGCAGGAAGTGAACTCCGGGTTGGAATCCAGCTTTAAACTGTACTCAATCACATGATCATGCTCACCGTTTAAGCCGGTCTTGCCGGTACGCAATACAAATCCGCCGTGAGGAATGCCTGCATGGTCTCTCTGTAACTCTTCCTCGGTAATGAAATGCACAGTGGTATCATAATCCGCAAAATAGTTGGGCATGGTCTTGATCTGCTCTTCAATCTGTGCCTTGTCAGCACCCTCCTTAGCTACCACGAAACACTCTCTGGTGTGCTTCTGTCTGGTGGTCAATACCGGATTTTCACAGTTTCTGACAGCTTCCAGTGCGGCTTCTACGGGAATGGTATACTGCTTGGCATCCTTAACACCGGGGATACGGCGGATTGCGTCAGAATGTCCCTGACTGACACCCTTGCCCCAGAAAGTGTAATCACTGCCGTCTCTTAAAATTGCGTTGGCATACAGTCTGTTCAGAGAGAACATACCGGGATCCCAGCCTACGGAGATCATTGCCACCTTGCCGCCTTCCTTAGCAGCAGCATCTACCTGTGCAAAATGCTCGGGGATCTTCGCATGGGTATCAAAGCTGTCTACCACGTTAAAATATTTTGCATACTCTGCAGTCTGTTTCGGCAGATCGGTGGCGGAACCTCCGCACAGCACCAGGACATCGATCTTGTCCTGCATGGACAGTAACTGGTCTACGTTGTATACTTTCACATCTGTTAATGTCTTCACTGTGGAAGGATCTCTTCTGGTGAATACTGCCACCAGCTCCATGTCATCGTTCTGTTTTACTGCACATTCCATTCCTCTGCCTAAATTACCATAACCTAAAATTGCGACTCTGATACTCATTTTCTATCCCTTTCTTTTTATCCTTTTATTGGAACACCTTTTCCCTTCTTCCACTCGGGAAAAGTGTTGTCGGCATTTAATGATTTGTGATCCTGATCAGAGCAATTTCATTACGCATAGCGTCCTTAAATACTCTGACAAAGTTCTTCTGCCCGCTGTAGAGACAGGCATCACCACTCTTCCCGGTCACCGTACCGGTGAGAATGTACTCGGAATCTATGATGAGACGGATCTGATCTGACCGCTGTTCCTCTTCCTCCGGCTCTCTGAAATGCTCCGGCACGAGATACTCTATGATCCCGGACTTTAATTCTGTATCTTCCGGAAACAATTCTCTGTTATCCTCCGAGATCAGTACTACCTTTTTCCCGGCAGCCACCAACGCTGCAATCTCCGTTTTCCATGCTTCGAGGAATTCTCCACAGGCAGAAAAGTAGATCCGCATCTGTGCATCCTGCAGCATATGCCGGAGCCTGTCACAGATATGATCGTACCCTTCGATGGTAATATAGCCTTCCCTAGGCAGGGACTTCTTCGGTCCGCCGGCGATCAGTGCATTTCTCACTCCCGTCAGATAACGAAGTCTGTTGTCACAGTACTCTTCTAACGATACCGCAAGATATTTAGAAGCACTGCCTTCGATCACATATGCGGCACCATGTTCCACTAAAGATGCCAGGCCATTATATACATTCGACCGGGAGATCCCCGTCAGCTTCGCCACTTCATATCCGGTCAGTTCTTCATTCTGAAGAAGGCACAGATAGATCGCAGCCTCCTGCCTGCTCAGTCCGAACAGGGTAAGTTGTTCTATGATTGCCGCTTCTTCCATAGATGCTCCTTTAGTAGTTCTTTACAGGAACACTATAGTAAGGATTCTTTATTTTGTCAATAGGGGAAATGATTATTGAGAAAAGATGTCAGTAACTTGAAAGTTACGCGAGCAATGAGCCGCGCATAGGCATA
>OHIU01000793.1_pt1 | contig 14455 bp, 20 predicted proteins | sample 1568281 | NCBI WGS metagenome assembly OHIU01 (sample SAMEA3879543, study PRJEB24766) | human gut metagenome | biome: human-associated habitat; feature: feces | place: USA | collected 1985/1987 | reverse complement strand
TTCGGATCGGTGACAACGTATGAACTGTGTAATTGCATGAGATTTGGCTTAATGAAAAACCTCGTCTTGCCGCTGCCGGAGCCGCCCACCACCAGTACGTTCTTGTTCCGCGCCGTTTTCGGGTCCTTGGGTCGGCTGTTCATGGTCAGCCGCTCCGTCTGGGTGAGAATGACGTTGTTGGCAAAGGTGGGGTCAGTGTAGGGCTTGATGTCCTCCGCGTTGCCCCATCTTGCGCTGCCGTACTCGATATTTTTCCGAAACTTCCGCGCGTTCTTCCCCTTGACGTAGACGGCAAGCCGGATGAGCAGGGCGGCGGCAATGCCCACGCACAGGTCGATGGGGTGGAAGCTGGGCAGCGCCGATAGGGGATATTGGGAAGCAGGAGCTTCTTTACGTTGATCTGTTTCATAGCTCCAGCCCCTTGTCCTTGTTCCGGGCTTTGTCCGGCGTAAGGGACAGCACCTTCGCCTTGAGCGCGCGGAGCTGCTCCAGCACCGAGGGCTTGTCCTGCGAGGCCCGCTTGACCTCCTTTGCCGTGTATTCCTTGAACGCCGCCGTCAAAGCGTCGGCGTCGCGGGCTTTGAAAAAAACAAGGTATTTGGGAATATCCCCGGACTTATCCTTTTTCAGAGCAAAATCCACGCCGTATTTCCGTGCCACGCGCTCAAAGGATTTGATATTGCTGTCGGTGATCTCGATATTGGAGACGCCCTGATTCTGCCCGATGAGCTGCTTCACCGTCTGCTTGCCGGTGGGCTTTTCAGGCGCACCGCGCGCCTTTGCCAGCTTCTTCTCCTTGCGGCTGGCGAGGTATTTGAGGATGACGGCCTTTAACAGCCGCGCCGTGAGCTTGGTTGCGCTGATGACCAGCGTGACCGCTCTGTTTTCGACTTCCTCCTGCATGGGTCATTCCTCCTTTCCCGCATACTCCTCAAAGCGCCGTCATCGCTCTGTCACCGGAGCGGTCTTGCCTTTGGGGGCAGTCTTTTGAGGCTCGGTAGGGATCGCCATAATTTTGCTGCCCATCTTCAAAAAGGCTTCCGGCTGACGGAACTTTTCCTCGTATTTCTGTTGCAGCTCCTTCGGCAGAGACGCAAAGTTCTCATCCCCCAGACCGCAGATGAAAAACTTACCGGCCACAATATCGTAGATATCGCCGTCCCCGTCCCGCAGGGCGCGGTTCAGGGGCTTGCCCTCCAGCTTGGCTTCCTCCCCGCAGATCAGCGCCACGGGGTCGTCATATGGGTAAATCGCTTCGATATAGCCGTCCACCGCCTTCTGCAAGGAGGCGAGGTCGGAGCCGATGCGCTCCACGCGCGGGTACTGTCCCGGCTCCACCATGAGCACCTCGAGGGTGTCGTCCTGCGCTCTTTCGGCGGAGATTTCCTTGCCGTCATTGCTCTCAAACTCCACCTCCACAAAATTGTCCGCATCCAGAATATGATCCCCGGCGTGCCACTGGTCGCTTACCATCTGTTGGGCTTCCTCTTTGGAAGAAGCCTCCACGGACACGGTGAGCTTCAGCGTTTCGGTGATGGTCACGTCAAATTCCTTCATGCGCGCCGCCTCCCTCGTCGGTCTCCTCCGAAAAAAGCGGAAGAAAAAACGCCGCCAATGCCTTTACCGCCGCTTCCGCTTCTTCGGCGGTCGGGCCGATCTGTTCGCCGCCGTCCTCCGCATCCGGCGCAGCCTCATGCGGCGCTTCGAGGGCGTCGTCGAAATTGTCGTCATATTCGCCGCACCCGTCGCAGCAGTCGCAGTGGATGTGTACGTCGCCGTAGATGTTGATGGTTACGTTCATGGATAAACCTGCCTTTCTCAGCGCTCGTTCCGGCGCTGCTGTTTTTTCTGCCACTGCTCCAGCAGCTTGATGATGGTCTGCTGCATTTGCAGGGGCGTGTAGCTTCGGGGAAAATATTTGCGGAGGGTATCGCTGCTCAGCGTGATGCGCTCCTGTTCCTCCTTCTTTTCCTCGGACATGATGGAGCGCATGGCCTCCTTCGTGCATTTTCCCTCCCGGCTGAGCTTCTTGAGCCGCTGTGCCTGGGAAAGAGAGGGCGTGTTCTGGGAATAGTCCATTGCGTCCAGAAACTGCTTCTGCTCGTCATGGGTGAGATACGACAGCTCCACGGCGGGGCTGAACGCGATCTCCTTGCTGTCCACCTTTTTCTGCACCTCCGGCAGAAGCTCGGTGAGACGGATATAGCGTTGCACTTGGCGACCGCTATCGCCAGCTAATTCGCCTACTTTATCTGCCGTTTCCAACTTCCCGACGAGTTGTCGGGAAGTTGATTTTCCCTCCAAATCCACCCGCTTTCCCTGATGCTTCAACGCTTCCAGCTTCATTTTGTACGCCTGCGCCCGCTCCATGGGGCTGATGGTTTCCCGCTGCAAATTGCTGTCCACCATGAGGATCACCGCCTCGTCGTCGTCAAGATTGCGGACGATGGCAGGTATGGTTTTCAGCCCCGCAAGGTCTGCGGCATGGAGCCGCCTGTGTCCGGCTACCATCTCGTATCCGCCCTCCGGTGCGGGGCGGATGATGGCGGGGTTGAGAACGCCCACCTGCATGATGCTGTCGATGGTCTGCTGCATGAGCTCATCATCCGTCACCTTGAAGGGGTGGTTTTTGAAGGGACGAATCTCCGACAGCGGTATCTGCTGTACCTGTTCGTTGGGTTTCTGTTTCGGCACGGTCGCATCACCTCCTGAAAATGCCAAAGCCGCAGGCAATAACCTGCGGCTCAGATGAAGCCCTCCGACATATCGTGACTGACAAGGCTTCGGTAGTAGTTCCCGATGGTCAGAGGGGCGTTATACAGCGTGGCTAAAAGATACTGGCGCATATTGCGGATGCGGGTGGTGTTTTCCTTCAGCCCGCCCATCACAAAGCGGATGTGCTCGCTGTTCAGCTTCAAAAACTGGCTCCTGACCACCTCGGCGGGCTTATCGTCGCCGGAAATGCGGACGGAGCTTTTTGTCGTACAGACAACATCCACCAGCAGCTCCAGGATTTCTTCCAACGTGTCCTGCTCGTATGGATAGTCTGTCAGGAGTGCGTCGTAGGCGATGTTCTCCGCAATAAGTGCTCTGTACCGCTCTCTTAAAACCGTTTCGTTTCCTTTCGCTTCCCGCCCGTGATCCCTTCTGAACGAAGTGAAGGGAAAGGAATTCGTATCACTAAAATCAGTATCATTCTTATCAGTATAACTACCTCGTGATTTTAACGGTTCTTGATCCGTGATTTTCACTGCTCCTGATCCGTGATTTTCACGGTTCTGGAATCGTGATTCCGGGGAGGGAGTGGTACTGCCCGATGCGTTATCCATAGGGTTAACCGCATCCTTCTCCACAAAGTTCTTGACGTAGATGAGGTTGGGCTTGCCCAGCCCCTGCCTCTTGCGCTCGATAAGGCGGCATTTGCTCTCCAGCTCATGCAGCAGCTTTCCGGCCTTCTGGTCGGCGCAGCTCAGGGCGGTCATGACCTCCTCGATGGTGAAGATGATATACACACGTCCTTCTTTATCCAGCCAGCCGTTCTTGCAGCTCAGGCTCATGCGGTCAAGGAGCAGACCGTAGAGCACCTTGGCTTCTGCGGAAACGCTTCTGAACCGTTCCTCCGTGAACAGCACCTTGGGGATACGGTAGAAGAAGAACTGTTCCGCTTCCGCACCATAGAAATAGTCATACATGGCTTCTGTCACGCTCCTTTGGAAGCCCTGAGGCGCGCATGACCGCCTTGGTACACCATCCGATGCAGGGGGCAGCCCTTCCGTAGGGACAGCCCTCGCACTCCGAAACGGGAGCGGTGCTGTTCGTAGCTGCTTCGTAAACTTGTTCTATGCCGTTCCGTCTTTCGGGCTTCTGCGGGACGGGACAGCAGCAGCCGTCCGGGTAGACGCAGCCCTTTAGCTTCCCTTTTCGGTACAGGCAGTACCGGCAGTCATATACGTTGTAGCCCCACGACTTCCCATATGCTTTCACAATAACACCTCCTTCGCCCGCATCTGGGCATAAAAATAGCGCGCCTGCCGACCCAAGCGCCACTTTGGGTAAACAGACGCGCTATGTACTATTTGCGCTTATTTATGTGATAAGGCTCAAAAACGCTGTATTTTCAGCACTTTTTGAGCCTTAATGTTTTTAGTCCTATTATTACAGCCTCGTCAATATAACGGTCATACACAGTCCAATTCGGGTGATACCGAACTTGGTCATCGTACCATTGCAACTGATTTTCCAATGCTGACAACTGTGCTTCGTGTTCTGTGGAAACACGACCATAAATCCCAACTTGTCTGGCTCTGTTTCTATCAAACAGAGCATAGTCCGTGAGCTTAAATCTGTAATTATATTCATTTGCTGCCGTATTCATTAAGCATACCTCCAATTCCTTTATCTGAGTATATTATACCGATTATCAAGCCGCCTGTGAAATGTGCGAATTTGCGTGTTTCACGATATTTGTATATGTGGCTTGATTTATCATTCCTTTTGCAAGAAGTATCTCAATGAGTTTCATTGCTGCTACATTCTTATCAATTCTAATCTCATTCATTCGCAGTCCTCCTTAAAGAAATGCTAATGGCAAGAGCTTTGTCGGCTCTTGCCATTATGACTGTCGGTAACATACCAATGTATTTACGCAGGCGTTGTTTGTCTATGGTGCGGATTTGTTCAAACAATATAATCGAGTTCTTATCCAGACCGTCGAAGTCTTTAATTAAGGTGTGCGTAGGTAGTTTTGCTTTTGTGTGTATCCGACTTGTGATAGGAGCGATAATGACCGTAGGGCTATGCTTGTTGCCTATATCGTTGGAAATGATAAGTACAGGTCTTGTGCCGCCCTGTTCCGAGCCGATAACGGGATTTAACTCCGCATAATAAATATCGCCACGCTTGATAGTCAATTCCATTGTGTTTGACCTCCCAATATGATTTAGGCAGAGTTTTTCTGCCTATGTAGACAGCCAAACACAAGGAAGTATTTAAGGTCGGGAGAGCGTAAACAATCTCTCTGTTCTTATGACCGCCCTGCGTCTGGCTGCTATGAGAAAGCATTTCAATTTGTCCTCGACACCCCGAAATGCTATTGGGAAGTCGCCAAACGGTCAGCAGCGAACTGACGCCACGGGAGTTTCACCCCAACTGTCGTTCTGACAGAGCCGCCCTCATTGCCTGCGACGGTTTTATCACGCTCGGACTGTGACTGGACGGGAGTATCATTGTCCTCTTTGTGGGTTATGGCGAAATCGGGAGCTGCCCGATATTTTGAGTAGGTAGTTATCGCTCTCTGCTTTACGGCAGGTTATGGCGTACCTCTCGACACGCTTATGCTCATCACAATCACAAAGAGAAGGTATTTGGCGAATGGGTATTCGGTTTTCAAAGAGCAATCCCGTTTTCGCCACACAAAGGAAAACAGGGCGAGAGGTTTTGTCCTCTCACCCTGTAGCCCGTGGGAATATTCAATTTTCCCCTCTACTCAAATAACTTTTTTAATTTTTCTTTGAGCCTATCCATTCTTCTGTAAACAGCTTTTTCAGTAATATCCAGATACACCGCAATTTCACGGGTTGAATATCCTTGTATCTTCATCAAAGCAATCTGCAATGTAAGCCTGTCCACCTTAATCAGCACTTGATAAAGCTGCTGATTTTCGATATTGTCCAGAAAGTCCTCGACCGTTTTTATTTCGGGCTGTGTTATATCCGCTGCGACTTCTTCAAGGTATGTACCTGTTTCCTGCATACGCTGATAGTAACGCCTGTCGGAATTGAAAATCGCCCAATCGTGAACACGGAGCTTTTCTATGTCGTTTTCACTGACACCCAAACTCCGCAACTGTTTTTCTTCGGCTTCTTTCCAGAGCCGCCATTTCTTTTCTTCTCTGGCTTTGTTGTACGCCATACTGTTTCCTCCAATCTGAATTTTTTTGAAAACTCAGATTGGCAGGCGGACTGCGGCAGCCAACGCCAGATACGGACTTGTTCTGTATCAAAGAAAAGCAAGGCAAACAAAAAGCCGCAAAGGTACAAAGACCTCTGCGGCAATAAGCATAACTATACCTATGACATAGAAATGTAATCTCTATTTGAAAACCATAAGAGTGCCACGAGCAGGCGAGGATTTTTTTAACAGATTATCCTCGTTCCTGCGTGACACTCTATATGTATCCGCTGCTTCTGATGAGCAGCGTTGCGGTCATATTAGACCAACACATAAAAAATCCCTCCAAACCTTAAACGGGCTTGGAGGGCTGCACTGATTTTGTTTGGGCGTGACAGAGCAGCCCACCAAAGCACCGTTTTTTTTATTTGGTGGGCTGTGCTGCCAAATTTATTGATGAAAAAAGAGCCGACGAGCTGTGAGGTATCTCACAAGTTCATCGGCTCTGCGTCTTAGCGTCTGGCACTTCTGCTTTTGTGATATTCAGTTGCTTTGCATTTATCAATGTCTGCTTATGGCACTTGGGACAGAACAAAGGAAAATTCTTTAACTCTGTATCTTCCCGTATCTGCACCCTTGTTTTGTTGCCGCAGATAGGGCATAGTATAAACTTTTCTTTTTGCATTAGGCATATTTCCTCCGACTCACAAACGCAAGATTGCCTTAGCTATTGTTGCCAAGGAAAGCCGCAAGTCCCTTTTGCACTTCTGCTGGGTCTTTGACACTATATGTGAAAGAAAGCGTTGCGTTTGTTTCAATCCAAATCTTAGAATAATCAGAAGTGAAGCTGATTACGGAGTCCATAGAATTGTCTGCTCGGTAAAATGTAATTTTATTATTTCCCTCGCTGTCATTCCAAGAGCCTCTCTTGACTTCTTTCGTGTTGACCTCAATACCTTCTATGAAGGTCAGCAGTTGATTGAAGTCTTCACTGTCTGTAATAGTCGTATTTCCATCGGCGGTCTTTATTGCGGCATGAGTTGCGGACTGCGTAGCTATTGCGGGAATGCCCGTAATAGCATCCTTTGCCGTCGCATACTGCGGACGGTTAGGAATAAGGCATATTGAAATGACCGCAATTAAAATTACCGCCCCTAAACCTGCAAATCCAATGATTTTTTTCGTGTTTGATTTCATAACATTCTTTATCCTTTCTTTGGGATTTCCCTCGGCAAACGCCATCGGTACGCCAAGTGTGCTTTTTTCAATAGAAAGCTCTAAAAGCGACCGGCTGTATTCTTTGCGAATATCCTCCTTTGAATTTCTGATTACGCTTTCATCGCAGGACATTTCCATATCGGTAACGAACAGCTTGAACGCAAGCCACACAAGAGGGTTAAACCAATGCAGGATAAGAACAACATATCCTAATATCTTCGCAAGGTTATCACGCCGAGCGAGATGCGTCTGTTCGTGGGCAATTACATATTCCTGTGCGTCAGCCAAATTGCTCGGCAAGTATATTTTTGGATTTCGCAATCCAAGCGCAAAGGGCGTGCTGATTACTTGCGAAATATAAATATTATCCCGAAGAAGGACGGCACTCTGTAATTTCTTTTTGAGTCTGGAATATGAGCGTATGCTATACAGGCAAAACGCAAAAACGCCGATGAACCATATAATCTTTCCCCAAAAGGTAAATATCTGATATACATTTGCGGTAGAACCGAAAACCTCAGTTGCTACAACAGGGTTGATTACGCTGTCTATTGCTTTTATACCCGTTTCCACATAAGGGGTTTCAATGTAAAGCATATCCGTAGAAAGCGGCGTTGTGTTGAACGGCAATATGCTCAAAACGCTTTCAAAGGAAACGGGGACAAGCAGGCGGAAAAAGGCAACAAACCACAATGCGCAGGAGAAAACCTTTGGAGCTTTTTTCAGCAGCAGCCGTGCCAGTATAATAATTAAGATGGCGAAGCTGCCCGTAATACTCATATTTACAATATCGAGAAATACTTTGTCGCTCATAGTCATTCCTCTGCATTTTGGTCGATGATTTTCTGTATTTCAGCGATTTCTTGCTTTGAGAGCTTTTTGCGGCGGGTAAACGCCACTAAGAATTGCGGCAAAGAACCGTTGAATGTTTCTTCCACGAAGCCCTCACTTTGCTTCGTAAACCACTCCTGTTTTGAAAGGACAGAAACGACATTGCCCGAATTGTTTTGAAAAATGCCCTTATCACAAAGACGCTTCAGCATCGTATATGTAGTGGATTTCTTCCAAGAGAATTTCTGCTCACAAAGCTGTACCAATCCTCCAGAGGAAATCGGCTCATTTTCCCAGATTAAGTTGGCAAACTCCAGCTCCATATCTCCAAGTCTGTAATTTTTCATTATAATCCTCCTTGCAGGTCTACAACCATTAGACCTCTGCTTATAGTCTAACACTTGTAGACCCGTTTTGTCAAGAGGCAAACAAAAAGTTCACAAACTCGTTGCCGCCACTACTCTGACAGTATTTAACTGCTTTGGGTTTACTAAGGTCTGCTCACAGCAAAATCACAAATGTTAGGCTGATTGAAAGTGATTACTCGCTCTGGTTGTCCACCGTGTAAACCACACAAGCAATCCCGACAATCAGCGAAAAGAGAATTGCACCGCCGAAAGCACTTTCTAATGCTGAGCCGAGAAAAAAGCCGACCACACCTGCAAGTACCATTGCAATCAGCGATACGATTGTCCTAAATTTCTTCATAAATATGTCCTCCTAAAATTTTATTTTGATTTCTTCTCAAAGGCATTAGTAATGGCAATGACAGCAGGAAATATTACTCCTGCAACGACCCAAATTATCCAACTCTGCCCCCAATTATTTGATGACAGACTGTACCCCAAATAAACTGCCGTTGCAATTACCCAATACGCCGTATAGATAGCTGCTGAAAAGGATGGTCTTTCCTTGTTCTCTTTAGAATATTCGCCCTCCTGCAACAGCTTTTCATAGCTTGCCCATATAATACCCGTCTTGATAAAGCAAATCACGCCTACTCCCGCAATGAGAAATGAAAGTGAAAGCATAATCGTTAGAAACAGGTCGCTATCGGCGTTAATTATTGCTCCGATAAAAAGAGGAATCAGGGCAGCAATACACAGACAAGTTCCTGCAATATTATGCTTCGTATGCAAATCCTTGTATTGTGCCTTGCGCTCTTTTACCATTCCACTCACGCCATACTCGGTTTCAAACTTTTCTTTCTCCAAATAGGCAAATGGGGCGGTTTTGCTGCCGCTTGATATAAACATCACGGCGGCTATTGCTACAAGAATGATAAGAACAATCATTCCAATTCCATTCGCAATATTTTCGTTCAAGACACCTGCCGTACACTCGCTGATTGCACTCAATATCAAAAGGGCAATCGGAGATAAGATACACAAAAAGGCGGCATACGCTATTGTTTTAGCCGTCCGCAGCTTTACGGAAAGAAAAGCGTTTGCTTCCTCCATAGATACACGCCTTAATGTTGGCGTATCATCGGACGAGTCTATATGCTCGGCTTCTTCAATTTCGTCTTTCAGCAAATAATCGGTGCTTACTCCGAACAGTTCGGAAAGACGCAGCATTTTTTCGAGGTCTGGAACAGATTGCGCTCCCTCTCATTTTGAAACAGACTGTCGTGTTACATTCATTTGGTCAGCCAGTTCCTCTTGCGACCAACCTGCTTTTTTTCGCAGCAGTATAAGCTTATCGGCAAAAATCATATTCATCCTCCTGTTGAGTTGATTGTTGTGCTCATATTTTAGCATTTTGCGAAGTTGCTAACCACCAATCCAGACCATTCAATATGTCAACCGACGGTTGCAGCCGCCAAAAACGCCCTTAGATTTCGGATTTTTGCCGAATATATTGCCGCCTATAAATCAAGCAAAAGCCCTCTGGCTGTATTTTATGTATTATTCGTTAGGCATTGCAGTACATATCATAAACAACATACCCTGTAATTCCGCTTAGAGCTTTGGGATACAGTTCTTTGCACATCATACACCGTGGCTCTTTCATCGGGTATCCGCTTGTCGGAAAAATGCCGAAATCGGATGAAGTGCGAAAGCCCAATTTATTATAAAAGTGAAAATTGCAATAACATTCTCAATATCGGGGATGCCTGCGTCTGTTTCCCATTTCGTAACTGCTTGTCTTGAAACGCCGAGCTTTTCTGCTAACTGCTCCTGTGACATTCCTGCTTGCTTGCGGATGGATTTCAGTTTTTCTGCAAGTGTCATACCTGTGACCTCCTTGTTTATTCATAAAATTTTTTGACTGCTTCACTTGGATATGAAGCAGCTTCCGCCATTCTCGTTGGCAGATTCAAGTATAGGAAAAAGGGTTTTGCATTACAAGCAAGTAGGGATTACATTTCGGTTTTTTATGCTACTTTGCGTAGCATTTTATCTTTGCGTTGGTTTTTCGCTTCATAAACTATATGGCATCTGCATATCCGTTTATACTTGAAAACATATACGGCAAGACGCAAACATTAACAAGAAAAAAGACAGCCGAGCCGATGAAATGATGGCAATCAATTCACAGGAACAATAGCAAATTTATGATAGTTACCTTAACCTTTTAATTGGATGGCGAATAACGGTTTTCCATTTTTCTGGTGCTACTTTCCGTGCATCTGATAAGTAAATTTCGTGATGTAATCGGCTTTCGGTTATATCATTTTCATAACCGTTCTGCGCTATATATTCATCCATTAACGCTACCGTTTGCGGTTCATCGTCAAATGCGCCTATGTGCATTATTTGAACACACAAGCCCTCATCAACGGTCAGAAATTCCGCCGATGAGCAGTCGAGCTTTTTCTTTTCGGATGCGGTTTCTACTGCCCATTCAAAATCCTTTTGAGTAACAAATTCTGGCAGGCGAATGACAGAAATCCAGTTAAATGCAGCTTTATCAGCGTAGTCTATACCATCAACATTATCCTGCCACCAAAAGCCCTCCAGCGGAGGAACAACATACTCAAAAAAGCCCTCGATTTTATGATCTGTTTTATAGCTCATTTTCAGCGTGTAAGCAACAGCGTATAGGATACTGATTGCCTGCTGATAAGCACCGTCAATCTCGTTAGGATTACCTTTTCCTCGTACAGCAATATAGTTAGCCTGCGGAACAGTAACAATCTCTGGTTTGTTCTTCGGCATATAAAACTCTTTGTATTCTTTTTTGAAATCAAAAGCCATAGTGTTCTCCTTATAAATCTCTATTTAATTTGCGAGAAGATTGTACCACACTTATACTGACACCCTGTGTCAAGATTTATATTTTTCATAGATACTTTTTGCCTGCTTTGCAACGATGTCCTTGAGATGCGCAGGCTCTACAATATCCACCTGTGTTCCGAATGATAACAAATACCCGATTAACCATTCATCTTCTGGCATTTCAACAGAAACGATTAAATCCCCATTTTCTTCTGTGCTTATTTGAGTATTATCAAATTCATCATAAACACGATACGAGATTTCTTTGGCGAAGCGCAGTACGATTGTACTGTAAACTTGCCCCGACATCTCATCTAATTCTGGAAAAGACTTTTTATCAAAAGTGTCTGAAAGCATTTCCAAGGTTATAATGCGAGTCAGCTTAAAAATGCGATAGTCCTGTTTTTCCGTACAGTACGCTTTCAAATACCATGACATAGATTTATACAACACTTTTAACGGTTGGACTATTCTCTCGCTAATCGTTCCATAAGAGTTGGCGTAGGTTATTTTCACGCACCTTTGGTGAATTACTGCTGATTTCAGCAATTCAAATTTAACATTATCAGTTCCATTGTTACCCCATCTGGAGAAATCCACTTCGAGCCAGCTTTCTGACCCGACATTAAATATCGCAGAGAGCTTTTGCAGTATTTGGCTGTTGTCAATATTACTTGTGGAATTGATGCTATGCAAAGCTGTTAGAATTTCTCGCTTTTCCTCTTCAGTAAGCACAGCTTTATCCATAACAAAGTCATTCATTAAATAAATGCCGCCATTTCGCCCTGCTTCCGCATAAATAGGAATACCTGCGCCGCTTAAAGCATCAATATCTCTATAAATCGTTCTTACAGATACTTCAAACTTTTCTGCCAGTTCTGAGGCAGTAGCCCGACCTTTATCAAGTAAGTGATATACTATCTTAAACAATCTGCTTTCCTGCATTGTCTAATTCTCCTTTGATAATACGATACCATCAAAAACCTGACACAGTATGACAACATTTATTATAATTGATTTGCTGAGCAGTATCAAGTGTGCAATTATGAACTTAAACCGCTTGCTATAAGCGATTTAATATCCTATTGCAAGAGATTTCAGACCGTTTCATAAGAAGCCTCGTTTCTGTAAAATATATAGAGTAGGATTTTACAGGCACAAGGTGGTGAGCTTATGGACGAAAGAAATAATGATTTTGACTTCGATTTTACGCCAATCGGTCTGGCTATCAAGAAAGCCAGAACAGCACAGGGTATGACGAGAGAACAGCTTGCCCGTATCGTTGACTATGACCCAAGGCATTTACAGGCGATTGAAAATGAGGGGCAAAAGCCGAGTCTGGAGCTGTTCATTCAGCTTATGACGATGTTCAACATTTCGGTTGACGAGTACATATTCCCGAACAAGGAAGTCAATAAGAGTTCCGCCCGCAGACGCTTAGACGCACAGCTCGACAATTTAGATGATAAAGAACTGTCCATTGTAGAAGCAACCGTCAACGGTTTATGTAAGGCAAAAGAGTAAACAGAGGAAAGAAAAACCTCTGTTTTTCTTTTGCCCTTTTTTAATAGGCAGGAATACCGTACCCGTAGATAACGCTGCTGCCGACAGCGTATTGCTTCTGCCTGCAAGCGTCGCCAGAGTTACCCTCAACGGTATAGACAATGCCGTTTTCGCACTTCTCTACAATGCCCACATGGTCTACCTCGCCGTCGCACTCCCAATCAAAGAAGATGATTTGACCTGCCGACGGCTCAAAGTCGTTGTCCTGCCATTGCCCACGGTCTTTGAACCATTGCACCCCGTTGACGCAGCCTGCGAATTTTGGTATCACGCCACTGTCGATATAGCCGCACTCATTCGCACACCAACTTACAAAGCAGGCGCACCATTCTACACGCCCGTCAAAGCCGTACCAAGACCAATAGGGCTGACCACCCACATTGCCGACCTGCGACAAGGCAACGGTCACGATTTCACCGTCACCAACAAAGATACCGTAAAGCACCGCAGACCAGAGCGAATTGTTTTCCTCGGCAAGCAATGCCGATAGCTGCTGCCGCTGTTCCTCGTTAAACCCGTAGAGGTCTGCCATTTCATCGGCGGTCTTGTGGCTTACCGTGATATACAGATAAGTCCGTGTAACGGTGGTTTCGGTCTGCACGATATTCCCGTGACCGTCATCGCTCTCGGTTATGACGGTTTCGGTCTTGCTTTCTGTCCTGCTGCTGATTTCGTTCATCTCCCAGAAGATGCCCGATAGAAGCTGCTTTTTGCCCTCGTCCATTGTTGCCACTTCCTGCGGATTATCTGGGTCGGTGGCGGTCTTTACGGAATAGACCGCAAGCACCTCTTTCCAGACCGCACGGCTGCCCGACATTTCCAGAACATCATAGGTCGTGCTGCTTTGGATTTCGTCAAGACGGGTGTCGTATTCGGCATTGATTTCCCGTACAACGCTCTGCATTGTCATACCGTTTCCAGAGTCCTCGCCCGAAAAGAAAAGGCCGAACACCGAGCCTGCAATCAAGGCAATCAGACAGATAACAATAATAATCACGACGGCAATCCAACCGCCTGCGGCTATGGCGGCTACAAGAGCCTTGACGCCTGCAATAATCGCCTTAACTGCGGCAATCGTAGCTTTGACTGCCGCTTTGACCGCTGTAACCGTAGCCTTAGCGGTGGCTTTTGCCGCCTGCGCAGCCCTTTGAGCCGCTTTTGCCGAAGCCTTTGCCGCTGCCTTCGTTGCTTTGGCAGTATGCTCGGCTGTTTTGATAGCCGCCTTAGAGGTAGCCTGTGCGGTCTTAACGCTTTTCTGGGTAGTCTTGACTGTGCCTTTTGCGGTTGCCTTGACCGTCTTTTCAGCATTTCGGGCGGTGGTTTTAACCGTCTTTTTGCCTTGCTGTCGGGTCTTGATAAACTGAGATTTTGCCCTTTGAGTACTATTAGGAGCAGAGGAACGGCTTGCAGCCCCGTGACGGATCTGCAAGCCGTTGTTATTCTGTTCGGCGGCTTTTGCCGCCTTTTTCTGTTTATAGGACGATATTTTATCCTTTGCTTTGCCGATATTTTCCCTTGTTTCCTTGAACGCCTTTTGACCTTGCTTGTTGAATTGGTGGATACTCTCGTCCTTGATACGGTCAGCTCCGTAGGAAAGCCTGTCGGCGGCATATTCCGCAGCGGAGCTTTCATCAGCATAGCAGCCTTGTTCTGCCGTATCCTTTGTTTTCGCATAAGCGGACTTCATACGCTCGGTGGCAATGGCGGCTTTATCTATGGTCTTTATTGTGCCT
>OHIU01000778.1_pt1 | contig 14712 bp, 11 predicted proteins | sample 1568281 | NCBI WGS metagenome assembly OHIU01 (sample SAMEA3879543, study PRJEB24766) | human gut metagenome | biome: human-associated habitat; feature: feces | place: USA | collected 1985/1987 | reverse complement strand
TAACAGAGGCTTATAGCCTCAGAGCAAACCACCCGTTAGACGGGTGGTGGTGATTGTAGGGTTGGGAAGTGATTCACCGTCTTTTAGAGAGGTGAATAAGTATTGACCACAGGCTTCCTGCGCCATGACAAATGCATCGGCAAGATTGTTGCCGTAAGTAGCAAGATCATTAAGATCCGGAAAAATAACGGAGTATTTGCCATCGGTTTCCAGATAAAATATAGCAGGATATACATAATTCATAAACATTCTCCTTTCAAGGGTTACCTTTTACTATTTTAACCCTGCTTGCAGAAAAATTGCAACAAAAGTACTAAAAACAATTTACATAAATCTAAAATATGCTATAATATTTTAGTGTTGAGCCAAAAAAATTGTAAGTTGTAACGAAAAATGCTACAATTATGCAGATATCCCAAATATGTAAAAGTAACAGGTGAATGATCATGGAATTAGGCAGAAAAAAGGTCCGTTTAGGCGAATTACTGGTAAACAGCGGTGTTCTCACGAATGAACAGCTGCAGCAGGCGTTGGACAATCCCGCCCGTCAGGGTAAGAAGTTGGGAGAATTCCTAGTAGATGAAGGCATCGTATCGGAGGATGACCTGGCGAGAGCGCTGAGCAAACAGCTGGATCTGGATATGATCGATCTCCAGAGCGCCACTGTGGACAAGGAAGTGCTGAATCTGGTACCGGTCAACGTCCTGAAGAAGAACAAGGTTCTCCCCTTCGCCTACAAGGAGAATAACTTCAACGTTCTCATGGTCGCCATGGCAGATCCCCTGGATTACAACGCCATCGATGACATCAATATCATCACCAACTTCCAGGTGGAGCCCGTAGTAGCCACCACCCGCAGCATCATGCTGGCGATCGATAAATATTTCGGTCAGGAAGAAGTAACCGAGGCACTGGCTGCCTACGCCAAAGAGAAAAAGCTGGATGTGGTGGAAGATATCGCCACGGAGGAGAACATCAACAGCTCCCCCATTGTAATGCTGGTCAAGGACATGATCGAAAAGGCCGTCCGCCAGCGTGCATCCGATATCCATATCGAACCTATGGAAAATATCATCCGTGTCCGTTACCGTATCGACGGTGCCCTCTATGAGAGAGCGAGATACGGTGTCAACGTACTGTCCGCCATCATCGCCCGTATCAAGATCATCGGCGGCATGGATATCTCCGAGAAGAGAAAACCCCAGGACGGACGTATCACCCAGATCGTAGACCGCGTGGAGTACGATATCCGTGTATCCGTCCTGCCTACCGTATACGGGGAAAAAGTCGTAATGCGTCTTGCAGCGAAGAGTGCACTGAACCGCGACAAGAGCCAGTTAGGCTTCAAACCCTACGAATTAGAACAGTTTGACTACATTCTGAAAAATCCTCACGGTATCATCCTGGTAACCGGACCTACCGGAAGTGGTAAGTCCACCACCCTGTATACCGCACTGAGCGAGCTGAACAAAGAAGATGTGAACATCATCACCGTCGAAGATCCTGTCGAGGCGAACATCGACGGTATCAACCAGGTACAGGTCAACACCAAGGCAGACTTAACCTTCGCGACGGCACTGCGTTCCATCCTGCGACAGGACCCGGATATCATCATGATCGGTGAGATCCGTGACCAGGAGACCGCCAGCATCGCCGTACAGGCATCCATCACCGGACACCTGGTTGTAAGTACCCTGCATACCAACTCCTCCGCCAGCACCATCACCCGACTGGAGGATATGGGTATCGAATCCTACCTGATCGCAGACTCCGTCATCGGCGTTATCGCACAGCGACTGGTCCGCAGACTCTGTCCCTTCTGTAAGAAGCCGAAGCAGGCCACCAAGGATGAAAAAGAGTTCATGGGCTTGAAGGAAGAGGAAAACGTAACCATCTACGAACCCTGCGGCTGCAGCAAATGCGACAATACTGGATTTAAGGGCCGTATCGGTGTCTACGAGATCATGCAGATCACTCCGAAGCTGAAGACGATCATCAGCAAGCGGGAAGGTGCCGATATATTAAAGGAAGAAGCATTAAAAGAAGGAATGCATACCCTGCGTATGAGTGCCACGGACTACGTACTGGATGGCACCACCTCCTTCTCCGAGATGGTAAAGGTATCCTTTGACGTATAATTCTATAAAAACCGCAAGATTTTATAGAAATTTATCAAAATTTATAAAAATTTTTCAAAAACCTGGACCTTTTTAGGACCGGGGCCCGTCTTACATGGTTGGGGAGACAGTTAAAGATAGAGACGTAATTGGAGGGAAGGCACATGGCGACCTATGGTTACAAGGCCATCACAAAGGCTGGAAAAGAAGTAAAGGGAAGTTTGGAAGCGGATAACAAAGATCTGGCAATGGCAGAACTGAGAAGGCAGGAGCTGACCGTTATCGATCTGGGAGAACAGAGCTTCCTGACAAAAGACATCGATATCCAGATCGGCGGATGGCCCAAGGCCAGGGATCTAAGCGTCATGTGCCGCCAGTTCGTCAGCATGACCAAAGCGGGCGTCAGCATCCTCGAATCCCTGAAAATGCTCTGCGAACAGACAGAGAACAAGAGATTACAGGATGCACTGAAGGAAGTCCGCATCAGCGTGGAAAAGGGTGAGACCCTGGCAGATTCTATGGCAGAGCACCCGAAGGTGTTCCCGGGGATCATGGTGAACATGGTGGCTGCCGGTGAGGCATCCGGTAGCTTGGAGATAGCATTGGAACGTGTGGCAACCCAGTTAGAGCGTTCCCACAAGACCCAGGCAATGGTGAAGAAAGCAATGATCTACCCCATAGCGGTATGTGTCGTGGCTGTTATTGTTACGATCGTAATGTTGGTGATGGTCATTCCAAACTATGAGACGATGTTCGAAAATTTAGGTACAGAATTACCATGGATTACCCAATTTTATGTAAATCTGAGCCATGGAATTATCAATTACTGGTTTATTATTATTCCGGTAATTATTGCACTGGTATTCGCTATCCGTGCATTTTCCAAAACCGATGCCGGAAAACATTTCTTTGGAAAGATTGCACTGAAGGCACCGTTATTCGGAAAGCTGACCACAAAATCGGCATCCTCTATGATGGCACGTACCATGAGTACCCTGCTGGGTGCAGGTGTACCATTGATCGAGGCAGTGGAGATTGTGTCTGGAGTTATGAACAATGTTTACTTTAAAGAAGCAATGGAAGATGCCAAGGAAGAGATTACCATAGGTATGCCGTTGTCAAGACCACTGCAGGAGAGTGGACTATTTCCTCCCATGGTATACCAGATGATCCGTATCGGTGAAGAATCCGGTAATACGGAAGAAATGCTGGACAAGCTGGCGGATTATTATGATGAAGAAGTGGAAATGTCCGTACAGTCCCTGATGGCAGCTTTGGAGCCTATGATCATCATTGTACTGGCAGTCGTGGTCGGTGGATTGGTTGCTGCATGTATGATGCCTATGATGCAGATGTACACAGCACTTGATAACTTGTAATTCATTTGAATTATCCGTTCTGTGTAGGGACAGAACGATAATTAATAAATGGGGCGGAAAACTTACTACCCTGAAATTAAAAAACACATAAAAAGGAGAATGTAATTATGAACAAGAAACAGAAGAACTTAACAAACAAAGGTTTCTCCCTGGTAGAGCTGATCATTGTTATTGCTATTATGGCAGTACTGGTTGGTGTACTGGCACCGCAGTTCATCAAATATGTAGAACAGTCCAGAAAATCCAAGGATATTCAGGCAGCCGCTAATTTACAGACAGCATATTTAACTGATATTGCAGATGCTACTATCACTGCTGATATTGGAACAGCAGCAGCACCTGTTGCAATCACTGATGCAAATAAGCCATCTACCGTAGCAGCAGCACCTACTGTATCTGGTAGACTTGCAACCGCTACAACGTTTTATGCGTATGTAAATGTAGCAAATGGTACTTGCCAAATCTTTATTGGTAATGATTCCAACAAAACATTATATGATTTGACAGATGAAACAGCTGCTGGCAATTATAAGAAAGCAAACTAATCTTGAAAGGCACCTGACATGCTCCCAACAATTCTTCTCTACATAGTGATTTTCCTTTATGGAATCGTGATCGGTAGCTTCCTCAATGTGTTGATCTACCGTATCCCGAAAAAAGAGAATATTGTAACGACCAGGTCTCACTGCATGAACTGCGGTTATCAGCTGCGGTGGTACGACCTCGTACCACTGTTCAGCTATCTGGCGCTGGGAGGCAGATGTCGGAAATGCAAGGCACATATCTCCGCTCAGTACCCCATCATTGAGGCTCTGAACGGAGTGCTGTACCTGCTCGTATTCTGGAAGTATGGGATGAGCGTGGATTCCCTAGTCTACTGCTTGTTGTTTAGTGCACTTCTTGCTTTAAGTGTGATTGATTTCAGAACATATGAGATCCCTGTGGGATTTAACTTATTTATACTGACACTGGGGCTGATCCATGGAGCCTTCCACTATACACAGTGGCTAGATTTCCTGATCGGCTTCCTGTGTGTCAGTGTATTTTTACTTATTCTGTATTACGCTACCGGTGGCAGAGCCATTGGCGGCGGTGATGTGAAGCTGATGGCGGTCTGCGGACTGTTGCTCGGCTGGAAATTGATTATTTTCGCATTTTTACTGGGATGTATCATTGGTTCCGTGATCCATCTGATCCGTATGAAAGTAAGCGGCGAAGGGCATGTCCTCGCCATGGGACCGTATCTCTCCGCAGGGGTGGCAGTCGCTGTTCTGTGGGGCAATGAATTCTTACAGTGGTATCTGGGTCTGTATCATTAGAAACCGGGTACTTACATCTGATATGAGATTAGAAAGTTCTTGGGACACTTTTTCTGTCCCAAATACGATAAAGAACCGATAAGAGGAAGGGTAGAAGCATGGCAATGAACAATCGCGTATTGAGTATTGAGATCGGTAACTCCTTTACGAAGATCTGCGAGATCGACTATAAGGTGAAGAAACCGAAGGTCTACAAGGTATTGACCGTCGAGACCCCGGAAGGCGTCGTGGTGGACGGTATGCTGCAGCCGACGCAGGAGTATGCGGATCACCTGGTGAACGCACTGGGCACGAACGGCATCCGCACGAAGAGAGTGATCTTCACCATTTCTTCTACCAGAGTGGCGAGCCGTGAGGTACAGATCCCGAACGTAAAGGCGAGCAAGATAGAGGCACTGGTGAAGACGAACGCGAACGATTATTTTCCCGTGGATCTGACCCAGTATGAGATCGGACATTATCTGGCAGGCGGACTGACCGAGGAAGGAAAGCTGCGTATCATGGCACTGGCAGTGCCCAAGGCGCTGTTAGACAGCTATTACCAGCTGGCGCAGATGTGCGGCTGGGAGGTTGAGTGCTTCGATTACAGCAGTAACAGCTTATACCAGATCCTTCGTGATGAGAAGTCCGAAAAAGTTACCATGATGATCAAGATCGATGAGAACAGCACCATCGTGACCGTGCTTTCCGCCGGAAAGGTGCTACTGCAGAGAACTGTGGCATACGGCGTGCAGGATGCCATTGAGACCATGATCGCTTCCGGTGCCTATGCCGTGAACGATCCCATGAGCGCGGTAGAGCGTTTCCAGAAGAAGACCTGCCTGAACAGAGTACTCCATCAGGGAGATAAGCTCTGGGAGGAAAATGCCGGACGCTGGGAAGACGAAGATGCCGGCAATGCGGAAGTCACAGCAGCAAGACAGAAGATTACCTCTTCTCTGGAGCCCCTGATCGTCGGCGTCAGCCGTGTCATTGATTTCTATGATTCCAGAAACAGTAATACACCTATTGAGAGAACTTACGTCACCGGCCTCGGTGGCAGCTTCAGCGGCATGAGCAAGCTGTTCACCAACTGCCTGGAGCGCAAGGTACATACCCTGTCCGATATGGATGACAAGATCGGTATGAGCAAGGCAATCCGTTCCACCAGACCCGCAGCCTATATTTCCTGCCTGGGCGCAGTACTTGCCCCCGTGGGACTGATCGATAAGAGCCAGCAGAAGGGCAAGGGCATGACCGTAGTCAGCGGCACGAACTACACCTTCGTCAGTGTGGCGGTCCTGGTACTGGGCGTGATCCTGTCCATCGCCATGGCAGTCACTTCCCTGACCAGATACTTCGGCACCGTGGCGGAGAATGTGGCTCTGCAGGCGAGAGTTGAGGAATTACAGCCCGCGCAGGCAGTATATAATGAATATCTCTCAACGGCAGCACAGTATGATAAATATGAGTACCTGTATGCATATACTGAGACACCTAACGAGAATCTTGTAGAGTTCATTAACGAACTGGAACAGATATTACCGGACAGCTTCTGGACCAACAGCTTTAGTTCGGATCAGACGGGAATCAGCATGTCTGTAACTGTGGGAGGTAAGGCTGCGGCAGCGAGAACGATTCTGAATATCCGCAATATGCAGAGCATCGAGGATGTGCAGATCAGCGGTATTACAGACACCAAGGACGAAGCTGGCAATTCAACCGTTACCTTTTCTATTACAGGCACCTATAAAGCTTTGACAGACGAGAGTGCAGAACAGACTGACACTCTGACAGTACAGTAGGAGGTAAGGGAAGATGAAAGTTAAGAAAAGCGAAATCCAACTTTTGATTGCTGTACTGGGAGTCCTTCTGGCCGTGGTGACTTATTTCCTGGTATATGCGAAGTTTAATGATATGTCGGAGACGATAGAGACACAGAATGCATCCCTGAGATCCCAGGTATCTACGCTTGAGATATTGGAGCAGCGTAAGGCAGATTATCTGGAGGCTACCGAGAAGATGCAGTCATATATTACTGGATTCGAGAATCGTTTCCCGGCAGATATTTTACCGGAAGACAGCATCATGATGGTGAAGACGTTAGAGGATTATACTCGTACGGACGTAGCGAATATCGCATTTGGAACGGAGGCAGAGGTACCGTATGCAGCAGAAACAGCGGCAGCAACAGATGGAACAGCGGCAGCAACAGACGGAACAGCGGCTGCATCAGATGCGACTGCCACAGCTGATACGACAGTAACCGATAGCCCTGTTACGACAGAAGGAACTGCTTATGCTGACACTCATATGTATGAGGTGCCTTTGAGCATCAGCATTGAATGTACCTATGACGATTTTAAGGGACTTGTGAGATATATTTATAACCTGCAGGAGCGTAAGAGCATTCAGGGTGTAAATATCAGCTATAATGAAGCGGTAGGAATGCTATCCGGTAATATGACGCTGAATACCTATTATCTGTTAGGTACAGATAAGGTATACAGTGAGCCTGATATTCCTGCAATGGGTATGGGAGTAGACACTCTTTTTGGAAATGTAGAGTGAGGACATTAGTATGAAGCATGCCAAGGAAGAACAACTGAATAATGAAGGCTTTTCCCTGGTGGAGCTTCTGATCGCTATTGTGATCCTGTCAATCATAGTGGTACCACTGCTGCACAGCTTCGTTACATCAGCCAGAACAAATGCGAAATCACGCAATACCATGCATGCAACAGCAATTGCCGAAGATGTGATGGAACAGTTTGAAGCGCACACTTTAGGGGAAATGGCAGATACTTACGAAGCAGCGAGTGTGGAAGGCTTTACCAACACGGTAAAACGCGGAGAAGATATCGACAGCGATGGTGACCTGGAATGGGTATATACATTTCGTGACAGCAGCACTACATCCGGAGCGTATGATGTGGTGACTACGCTGGATCCTTCTGCTTATACGACTATCAATGAGAAAGACCTGATCGATATACAGAATCTTGCAGGCAATCTGAATGCTGTGTACTCGGAGAAAGCGGATTCAGATATCGGGGCATATTTGTATTTTTCCAATTATGCAACAAATACTGCGCTGGAAAATATTCCGAAATATGTTAAAAAAATAGTGGAAATCACAATAGACACCAACCGGATCAGTCTGGATCTGGGGGATGGGGAGACATTGGAGACCGATGTATATCTGGTGACTGCATTAACGCGATATCACTGCGACACCAGTATTTTTAACAACCCTTCTCTGAGTGGTGATTATCCGCAGAACGGCACGGATTATGTGATCTTTTCCAATGAAGACACGGTGAGAAGACAGGCGGCACAGATCAAGGCGCAGAAGGAAGCCGGCGCGGCTGTACAGAGTAAAGTGACATCTGATCTGGCGAATATTGTTGTGTGTCTCCCTACGCGTATGGGAAGCGTATCCGGTAGTGAGGTCAGAGATACTGTCATTGTAAACAATCCGGATAATGTAGAGACCAATTTGTATCTTGTGATGCAATTGCCTACAACAGACGAATTACCTGCCGGGGTGACAAATGCGGAAACGGCTTACCGGGATATGATCAACAATACATATCGTGTGGCTTATGAACTTCGGGAGAGCTATCCCGGCTGGATGTCATCTGCGGGTGCATCGATCCAGTCAGCATGTAAGTTAAGAACCAACCTGATACTGAACGGATATACAGAATATAAATTCCGAAATCTGAGTGTGTCTGAAGCGGCAGGAACGGCAACGGGAGCTGATGCAAAGTCGATTATGTCAGCTAGCGGACTGACCCCGCCTTCAGAGAAGATTGATCGTATGTATGATATTACGGTACAGGTATATGCACAAGGTACCATAGGTACGAAAAACCCGGTGATCACTATGACGGGAACAGTGACACAGTAGGGAAGGAAGAAGAGAACCATGAATATATTCCGGAGACATTTTGAAAAAAATCATAAAGAAGCTGCGAATAAGGGCTCGGCTATGGTAGTTGTGATCATAGCTATGGCCTTTATTGGCATTTTAGCCAGTGTTTTGATGTATATGTCTCTGTTAAATTATCAGATGAAGGCTAACAACCTGAAGGCAAAGGATAACTTTTATTCTGCGGAGACTGTGCTGGACGAGATCCGGATGGGGATGGAAGGGCAGATTTCCACCTCTGTATCAGGAGCCTACACGAAGGTACTGGAGAGCTTTGAATCGACATCCGAAGAGCAGAAGAATTCTAAAATGAGATATTACTTTTTAAGTAGTATGCAGGAATATTATAAGGCGGATGATACTACGGTATATGATCTGACCAAGCTGTATAACTATATCAGTGCTGATACAGCGTTGGCACAGAACACAGTGCTTGAGGCTGTCAGAGGAACAGATACTTATCGTGTCTATCAGGATGCTTCCGGTAATCTCATTCAGGAGAAGGAAGGAGATGCTTCCTGGAGTGGAATCCCTAAGGGAGATCTGAAGCTGTATACAGATGGTCTGTCCTTTTGCAATTTGAGAGTTACATATACGGATGATGCAGGGTATGTCTCTGTGATCCAGACAGATCTGAGAGTCAAGCTTCCGGATATGGAATTTGCACAGGCAGTAACACTTCCGTCCATCACCGGAATTTCCATGGTCGCACAGAACAACATTCAGGTCATTCCCGATGCGCCTATGAATTTGAGCAATAATACCATCGGTGGAAGCTTTTACGCTGACAGGCTTATTATTGGAAGTGAAGAAGCGGATACCGAAAATGGTACCGGGGTAACGGTGAATTTACAGGAAACTGCAGGCAATGAAAATGCAGATAAACGAATGGTAGTGGCGAAGGATCTGTATCTGGGAAGAGGAGCCACTCTGACAAGTGACCAATACGGAGAACTATGGGCAGGAACCATACGGATGCACGGCGGCGGTAATAACACGGCAAGCGTGGGAAAAATTGATTTTGCCGGTAATAGTATTTATGTGGCCGGAGATCTGAGGATGGATGGTCAGCGGAATAATTTTAAAGCCGGAACACTGATAGACGGAGAATATACCGGTCAATATATTGGATTTGGTACGGGACGCAATAATGCGGATAACAGTGCAATGATCGCGAATGGAACAGATACGGAGATATATCTGAATGAACTTCGCAATCTGACACTGGCGGGAAATTCCTATATTTCATTGAACACGGCAAAGTCCGGTCTGTCCGGAGAAGATGCAGCTCTGAATACCGGCGTGAAAGATATTTTGATGGGTCAGTCCATAGCTGTGAAGAGTGATCAGCTGGCATATCTGATCCCGGCACAGTGTATTGCATTGGATGCTTCCGGCAAGTCTGTTCTAGGAGGATCCAGTAATCCGGTGACGAAAGAACAGTATTATGATCTGATCTGGGACCAGTCAAATAAAAAAGTAAGAGACGGTGTGAGGGAGGTAGTATTTGATGTGCCTTGTACGGCATTAAACGGAAATACACTGGCTTCTTATGGGTTAAACAGCAGTAATGTGCAGAAGTACTTTAAACGCATTAACAGCAAAATTACATTGGTTTATTATTATGTCGCTTTTGACAGTACAACAGAAGAAGGCAGAACCAATGCGGCACGGTATTATCAGGATTATTATAGCGTAAATAAAGAAACAATGGATGCGTATGCCAGCCTGTATACCAAGGCGGTCAAGGTGCGTGAAGCCTCCTCCGGAGCTTATATCATGCATTTATCCGGAAATTTGGTATGTAGTGAGGATCATTCCGCAGAGCTTCATCCTTCTACACTGGGAACCGATAAAAATAATGTGGGATACCAGGCTCTGCTTACCGCAGATCAGAGCAAATTTAAGGCTTTGTCTAAGAAGATGATAGACAGTTACGAGCAATTATTGCCTTCAGAGACTGCTGATACAGCAAATGCCTACACCAATCTGGTGAATGAAGGGAAGATTCTGACCTATTGGGGAGTTGTAAGAGCTGACACTAATATTGTAGATAAGTCCGGTGCAAAATATTTTACCGGTGCGGATCCGGAATATAAAGCAGTAGTGATTCAGGGAGATTATGAATATACTTCCGCGGAAAATTTCCGTGGTCTGATCATTGCTACCGGAAATGTAAAAGTGAGCAGTAACTTCCACGGAACCATACTGGCGGGAGGAAATATTACGCTGGGACAGAATGTCAATGTGGAACCTGACCGTGATGCGGTATTACATGTAATGACTTATTCCAATAAAGCGGGAATAACTGAGACAGAGTATTCCGTAGCACAGTTTTTAAAGGGTGGAGAAGGCTATCTCCATTCAGATGGCAAGGCATACATAAACAGTGATATAAAGCTTGGAGAACTGATTGTATATGAGAACTGGCAGAAAAAGTAATAACGGAGGTTTTTCGCTGGTAGAACTGATTATCGTGATCGCGATTATGGCGATTCTGGTAGGAGTGATGGCGATATCGGCGTCTTCGTTGACAGGCAGAAAAGTAAAAAAATGTGCAGATGAGATCGTGTCCACGATCGAAAGAACCAGAGTACTGACGCTGGGCAAGGAGCAGAATGATGTGGAATGTGTCCTGACCTATGAAGGAAAGGAATATCATGCCAAAATCTATCAGAAAGGCACCCTTGTATCAGATCGTATCGTGGGAAAAGATCCGATCGATATTAAAGTTTATTTTGAGGACGGAGCATCGGCAACAGGGTATACATTAGCTGAAATAGACGGAAAGACCCCATATGCAACACCCGGTGAAAAAGGTCTGCATCTGGTATTTAACCGGGCATCCGGTGCTTTTGAGCAGAATACGAATGAGGCTGGTGGACACGAGAAGGAATATTGCAGGCGGATTGTTGTTACAAACGGTTCCAGAACTATAGAGATTACAACTGTCGGCAGGACGGGAAAGATTCTGACGAAGTAAGGAGGTTCCTATGCGTATTGGACAAAAAGGTTTCACACTGGTAGAGATCATTGTATCTTTGGCTATCATGACGATCGTAGCAGGATCTGTCGGTGCTTTTATCGTAGCAGGGAATAATTCCTATTTACGCGGAAGCAAGGAATTGACACTGCAGGAAGAGGCACAGCTGACTGCAAATCAGATGATCGATCTGATCATTGATGTGGAGAAGGATATCCAGTTTTTGGATAGCACCGGTGCGGCGGTTGCATTGGATGGTACTCCGGCGAAGGATGCCTCCGGCAATGTTATCAACAGTACGAATGTCAGCGAGCTTCGTCTGTATAATAATGACAATGTCTATATGATCCGCTGGCAGGGAGATGACGGCAGCGGCTATGATACTGCCAATCAGATTTATCTCTATGAAGCTAAAAATTCAGTGACAACAGATGCCGATGGCAATGAAACCATTGTCTGGGGTGACCTGACAGCAGAGGATGTGAAACCGGCATTAATGGCTGAACATGTGACTTCTTTTAATGTGGATATCAGCGAAGCCAAGACAACCCGGAAGGTTGTGCTCAAGATGACCTTTGCGTATATGGAGAAGACATATACCATCGCTGAGACAATTAAGCTGAGAAATGATCTGTCCAAAGAGAACAGCGAACCATATATGTGGATCACGGGATTGAAGATCAATCCGACGCATGCGGATTTGAAACAAGGTCAGACTGCGGTATTTACATTTGAATTTACCGGTGATTCCGAGGCAGTAGCCGAAGCAAAAGCCAAGGGCGTGGAATGGTCAGTCAGCAAGCAGGATGGAACATCTTGTCCCAGTACGATAAGCACAACCGGCAAGCTGCAGGTAGATGCAGCAGAAGAAATTGGAGTGGATGCGTTGTTGGTAACCTGTACCTCTCTGTTGGATCGCACTAAGTCTGCGACAGCAACGGTAACGGTTTTGGAACCGTCATTAGATTCGTTGACGATTACACCAAAGAGCGGAAATATTGTACCTTTATCGGTCGGCGAAACAGGAAATGAACAATATGCTATACGAGATGGTAAGAGAATTGACTTTGTGTGTACTTTGGTAGGTGCTGAGTCAGCCAAGGTCAAGGGGGTAGAATGGGAGGTATGGCATGCAGACGGTACACCTGCTGCAAGCGGAACGAAAGTACGTCAAACAAGAGTAGATAGCGAAAATGGTCTGATATATGCGTCACTAGTTGCGGATGAAAATGAAATTCAGGGGCTAAGGGTTTTAAAAGTAACCTGCACGTCAAAGGCTGACAGATCAATGTCAGATACTGCATGGATTGATGTATCACGTGTTCCCGGAAAGTATACGGTAGACTTAATTGCGAGAACAATTACAACATATCCCTTTAAGCAGGACGGACAGGATAAAATTGGATATATGGCTAATATCGAATGCTTACCGTCTTGGGCAAATTACAGTGCCGGATATCCTAAAATCAAATGGGAAGTCGTAGGTGATTCCACAGGCTATACCTTAGAAGCAGTTGTAGGGGATATTTACAAGCAGAGATTATATTGTAGTAACCACATAAATACAACCGTAACTGTAAAAGCAACAGTAGAGTTGGATAAAGGTGTTTTTGTATATCCTACAATAGACATCAAGCTATCAGATCTGAAATCGGCTGTGACCAGTGGAAAGCCTTATATTAATAGTGACCAGTTGGTTTTATATCGAAACGGCAGAGTAGAATGTTGGCTGGAAAACTACGAATTAAAGGAAAATGAAAAAGTAACTTGGATAATAGCGAATGACGTAGATCTTAATTTGGCAAAATCCAAAGAGCTAGAAGCCTTGGAAGAGAGTGTTAATAGGGGAGAGGAAATGTCGGAATCTGATTTTAATAATCAGATACGTTCGCAGAGATTAGTTGGTTTCACAACTGCGAAAGTTGCAGGCAAGGATAGCTGTGCGGCCAACTATGATGGAGACAGACAGTCTTATAATGTGTTCCCATCAGTGTCTACTACAAAAAAAGATGAACATGTATATGTGTGGTCTAAGTACGATTTGCCTTGGGATAAGGAGTATCGTCTGAATATTCAGGCGATAGATGCAACTGGAAATATGATCGCACAGACAGATATTTTTATTCCACAGTGCAAAATGCTTTTCCCGGGTGGTGCCAGGTATATGACAATCACTTCCGGACAGAAGATAGCTAATCCGGCATGTGAATGTTGGGAATGTGTTAAGAACCCTAATCATCAACACTGGGATGGGGTAACATATTATAATCACGAAAAACGGGTTAATATGGATGCTCAGGGAATTCGTGATTTATGGGTACCAATAGAGTTCTATGGTATCAATATGGGTAAGGATGGCCTCTGTACAAATGGTCAGCAGAGAGAGAGCGTAGGGGTTAAATTGTATGCTGATCAGGCAATATTAAGCGGAACAAATATAAGCGGTATAGAAAAGTGGGTGAGAGACACAGATAAATTTGCAGTACATGTAAATATAAATGGTTATGAAAAGAATGATCAATTTTATCTCTATTTTTATAATTCGAAACATTACAATGAGCAAGAATATAAGATGGATAGACAATTGGTAATACAGTGGAATACTTATGAAAACGGAAAACTTAAATATGATTGGGAAGACTGATAAATGAAGAGTATTTGGAAACACAACACAAAAAAGTACATAGCCGGAATCCTCACCATAGCTTTGGCAGCCGGTGTCTGCCAGAGCTATGGCTCTATGGAAGTAAAGGCGAAGGAGAAGACACTCCCGGGAATTGAGAAATTAGTATATGATACGGTGGCTTCCGGAGATACCTTTCATATTCTGGAGATTGTTCCGTCAAAAGAAAATGCCAGCATTGGCTACCTCATAGGCGGAGAAGAACCGGTCGCCAGTGGCAGGAAGCTGTCAGAGCTGCCGTCTCAGCCCGAGAGAGTGAATGCAATGGCGAACCTTGCGACAAATGCGGGAAGTGACATTGTTGGAGCCAATGGTCTG
>OHIU01000764.1_pt1 | contig 14943 bp, 8 predicted proteins | sample 1568281 | NCBI WGS metagenome assembly OHIU01 (sample SAMEA3879543, study PRJEB24766) | human gut metagenome | biome: human-associated habitat; feature: feces | place: USA | collected 1985/1987 | reverse complement strand
AGGGAGATGCAGGGCAAAAGTGACGGAGTGTAGGCAAAATGAACCGAAAACTTTTTCTGTAGCGCTGAGTTCAAGTTATACATGCGACAGTTGGTTCAGATAGTGGTGTTGGGTGTAAAATAAGGCTTATTTCCTATTTTGGTTGAATCTTACAATGAAAGAGCCGTGCAGTTCCCTATGGTTTCAGAGACAGATTCTTTGCAATACTTTTTCTTTTTCATACTTTTGCACCCATAAATACACAATAAAATTATGGGAGCAGCAAAATGGATTGGCGGTATCATAGGTTTCATGACAGGAGGCCCGTTGGGAGCATTGGCAGGGTATGCCCTCGGTTCCCTGTTCGATACCGATGAAAATACCACTTACAAGCGTTACACTGACGGACAACAGGCAGAAAGTTATAGTTATGCGGGGCAACGGAACAGTTTTCTTTTCTCCATGCTCGTCATGGCCTCGTACATCATCAAAGCCGACGGGCGGATCATGCATAGTGAAATGGAATTTGTCCGCCGCTTCCTGAGAACCACCTTCGGGGAAGAAGCCGTCAGAGAAGGAGAACAGATTCTGCTCAACCTTTTCGAACAAAGCAAACAGATGGACAAACAGAATCCATTTGCTTTCAAAAACACCATCCGCGACTGCGGTATGCAAATCGCAGCGAATCTCACTTACGAAGAACGCCTGCAATTACTTGTCTTTCTAGTAGAAATATCCAAAAGCGACGGCAACGTCTGTCAGGAAGAGATAGAAGCACTGAAAGAAGTAGCAACCTACATGGGACTCTCGACTGCAGAAGTAGAATCCATGCTCAACCTGGGTGGCAGCTCCCTGGAGGAAGCCTACAAGGTACTTGAAATAGAACCCACTGCCACCAACGAAGAAGTGCGTGCCGCGTATCGCCGTCTGGCACTGAAACACCACCCGGACAGAGTGGCCACACTGGGTGAAGACATCAAAAAAGCAGCCGAAGAAAAGTTCCAGAACATCAACAATGCCAAAGAGCGAATCTACAAGGCAAGAGGCATGAAATAATGAATAAGCAGAGCTTTTCATGACCTTTCTAAATATAATTGCTACATTTGTAAGCTATCACTAATAACGTAATCAACACTTATGAAAAAAATCCTCGCAATCATTACACTGGGCTTTACGACTATGACCGCCTATGCAATCACTCCGTTATGGATGCGTGATGTACGAATCTCTCCCAACGGTACGGAAATTGCATTCTGCTACAAAGGAGATATCTATAAAGTACCGGCAACGGGTGGAACCGCCATACAACTTACCACACAAGATTCATACGAGTGCACTCCTATATGGTCGCCCGACGGAAAGCAAATAGCCTTTGCCAGTGACAGATACGGCAATTTCGATATTTTCATGATGCCTTCCGGCGGAGGAAATGCGCAACGCCTCACCACCCACTCGGCCAACGAACTTCCGTCAGCATTCACCCCTGACGGCAAACAAGTCCTGTTTTCCGCTTCCATACAAGATCCGGCGAGCAGCGCACTTTTCCCGACAGGAGCCATGACCGAACTTTATAAAGTACCTTCAACCGGAGGACGTACGGAACAGGTACTGGGTACCCCCGCCGAATCCGTCTGTTTCGACAAATCCGGCGACAAGTTCTACTACCAGGACCGGAAAGGTTTTGAAGATGAATGGCGCAAGCATCATACCTCGTCCATCACCCGTGATGTCTGGATGTACGATATACAGACAGGAAAGCACACCAATCTTACCCAACGTGAAGGAGAGGACCGCAACCCGGTATTGTCTCCGGACGGACAGGCTTTGTTTTTTCTGAGTGAGCGGAACGGCGGCACATTCAACGTCTATTCCTTCCCTGTCTCCCAACCGCAGTCCATCAAAGAAGTAACATCCTTCAAGACCCACCCCGTACGCTTTCTTTCCATAAGTGATGACGGAACATTATGTTATGGATATGACGGTGAAATCTATACCCAACAGCCAGGTTCTTCTCCGCAAAAGTTAAATATTGAAATCGTGCGCGACGACCAACCGCAAATGGCCAACCTTGACTTCTCAACCGGAGCCACTTCAGCCACCGTTTCACCAGACGGCAAACAAGTAGCTTTCATCGTACGCGGTGAAGTATTCGTCACTTCCACCGATTACACCACCACCAAGCAAATTACCCACACTGCCTCCCGAGAGGCCGGGCTGACTTTCGCTCCGGACAATCGTACTCTGGCATACGCCAGTGAACGCGACGGCAACTGGCAACTCTATCTGGCTAAGATAGCCCGCAAGGAAGACCTCAACTTCCCGAATGCCACTTTGATAAAGGAAGAAGTATTGCTGCCTTCGACCACCGTAGAACGTACTTATCCGCAATTCTCTCCCGACGGCAAAGAATTGGCTTTCATTGAGGACCGTAACCGGCTGATGGTACTCAACCTTGATACCAAGAAGGTACGCCAAGTCACCGATGGTTCTACCTGGTACAGCACAGGAGGCGGATTCGACTATTCCTGGTCACCGGACGGCAAATGGTTTACCCTCGAATTTATAGGAAACAGACATGACCCGTACTCAGACATAGGACTTGTCAGCGCGCAAGGAGACAGCCCCATTGTCAATCTGACCAACAGCGGCTACACAAGCGGCTCTCCCCGTTTTGTCCTGGACGGTAATGCGATTCTCTTCACCACCGAGCGCTATGGCATGCGTGCCCACGCCTCGTGGGGTTCGCAGGACGATGCCATGCTCGTATTCCTCAACCAAGATGCATACGACAAGTTCTGTTTAAGCAAGGAAGACTATGAACTGCGTAAAGAACTGGAAGCCGAACAGAAAAAAGCTAAAGAAAAAACCGGTGATAAAGCCAAAGACAAGAAGAAAGACAACAAAAAAGAAAAAGAAGATGATGCCGCCAAGGTAAAGGATATTGTTGTGGATCTGAAGAATATCGAAGACCGCATCGTACGCCTGACCCCCAACTCATCGAACATGGGTAGCACCATTATCTCCAAAGACGGTGAAACCCTCTACTATCTGGCTGCTTTTGAGGGTGGATTCGATATGTGGAAAATGAACCTCCGTAAGAAGGAAACCAAGCTGCTCCATAAGATGGACGCCGGATGGGCAACCATGGAAATGGACAAAGACGGCAAAAACCTATTCCTGCTAGGCGGACGAAGCATGCAGAAAATGGATATGAACTCCAACGAGTTAAAACCTATCAGATATCGTGCCGCTATGAAAATGGACTTGGGCGCAGAGCGCGAGTACATGTTCAATCACGTTTACAAGCAGCAACAAAAACGTTTCTACAACACCAATATGCACGGTGTGGATTGGGATTCCATGAGTGACGCTTACCGTAAGTTCCTGCCACACATCAACAATAACTATGATTTTGCAGAACTTCTGAGCGAATGGCTCGGCGAGTTAAATGTATCACATACCGGCGGACGCTTCTATCCTGGCGGGCAAAGCGAACCGACAGCAAGTCTGGGACTACTTTTCGATTGGAACTTTAATGGAAAAGGCATGCTCATCTCCGAAGTAATCGAGAAAGGTCCGTTCGACAAGGCAAGTACAAAGGTTAAGTCCGGTGTAGTGATTGAAAAAATCGACGGTACGGAAATCACTCCAGAAATGGACTACTACACCTTGCTCAACAATAAGGCAAGAAAGAAAACACTTGTTTCGTTATACAATCCGCAAACCGGTGAACGTTGGGAAGAGGTTACTATCCCCATCAGCAACGGCGCCCTCAGCGACCTGCTTTATACCCGTTGGGTAAAACAGCGTGCAGCAGATGTGGACAAATGGTCCGGCGGACGTTTGGGCTATGTACATATAGAATCCATGGGCGATAACAGTTTCCGTTCCGTTTACTCGGACATCTTAGGAAAATACAATAACCGCGAAGGTATCGTCATCGACACACGTTTCAATGGCGGAGGGCGTTTGCATGAAGATATAGAAATCCTGTTCAGCGGTAAGAAGTACTTTACCCAGGTGGTCCGTGGCCGCGAAGCTTGCGACATGCCCAGTCGTCGTTGGAACAAACCGTCCATCATGCTGACCTGCGAGGCAAACTATTCCAATGCACACGGCACACCGTGGGTCTATAGCCACCGTAAATTAGGCAAACTGGTAGGTATGCCTGTTCCGGGAACTATGACCAGCGTATCTTGGGAAACGTTGCAAGATCCCTCACTGATATTCGGCATCCCGGTCATCGGTTATCGTTTGCCGGACGGCAGCTACCTGGAAAATTCACAGTTAGAGCCTGACATTAAAGTGACCAACTCTCCAGAAACGATTGTGAAAGGTGAGGACACACAACTAAAGACAGCTGTTGAGGAATTGTTAAAGGAACTCGACAAGTAATTAACCCCTAAACCCTTTAAACCCATGTTTACTGACCTGTTAAATTCCTCTTATTTTGCTCTCTTCCTTATTGTGGCATTGGGCTTCATGTTAGGAAGAATCAAAATCAAAGGATTGTCCCTGGATGTCTCCGCTGTGATTTTTATAGCCTTGCTGTTTGGGCATTTCGGTGTAATCATCCCTAAGGAATTAGGTAATTTCGGATTGGTACTGTTCATTTTCACCATCGGTATCCAGGCAGGTCCGGGATTTTTTGATTCCTTCCGCAGCAAGGGCAAGACACTGATCATCATCACTCTACTGATTATCAGCTCTGCCGCTTTCACTGCCGTGGGGCTAAAATATGCTTTCGACATAGATACTCCCAGTGCGGTAGGTCTGATAGCCGGTGCACTGACCAGTACGCCCGGCCTTGCCGTTGCCATTGACAGCACCCACTCTCCGTCGGCATCCATTGCATACGGCATAGCCTACCCTTTCGGTGTCATCGGTGTGATCCTCTTCGTCAAATTACTTCCCCGCATCATGCGCATAGACCTTGACAAAGAAGCCCGCCGCCTGGAAAAAGAACGCCGCAGCCAATTTCCCGAGTTGGGCACCTGTATCTTCCGCATCACAAATGCGGCGGTATTCAACCGTAGCCTCATGCAAATCAACGCACGTGCCATGACAGGTGCCGTTATCTCCCGCCATAAACATGGCGATGACATATCCATTCCCACTGCACATACCATCCTGCATGAAAATGACTATATACAAGCTGTGGGTAGCGAAGAATCTCTGAACCAACTCGCTGTATTGGTAGGTGAAAGAGAAGAAGGTGAACTTCCTTTGGTTGACAAGCAAGAGATCGAATCTCTATTGTTGACAAAAAAAGACATGATAAACAAGCAGTTGGGAGATCTCAATCTGATGAAAAATTTCGGTTGTACCGTAACCCGTATCCGCCGAAGCGGCATTGATTTGTCCCCATCGCCCGACCTTGCCTTGAAATTCGGTGACAAGCTGATGGTAGTAGGAGAAAAAGACGGTATCGCAGGTGTAGCCCGTCTGTTGGGCAACAATGCCAAACAACTATCGGACACAGACTTCTTTCCCATCGCAATGGGCATTGTCCTAGGAGTATTGTTCGGCAAACTGAACATTTCTTTCTCGGACAGTCTGTCATTTTCTCCGGGATTGACAGGCGGTATCCTGATAGTTGCCCTATTTTTGAGTGCAATCGGAAAGACCGGTCCTATCATCTGGTCCATGTCCGGTTCCGCCAACCAGTTGCTGCGCCAATTGGGGCTATTACTATTCCTTGCGGAAGTAGGTACCTCAGCAGGGAAGAATCTGGTAGCCACTTTCCAGGAAAGCGGATGGCTGCTGTTTGGAATAGGTGCCGCAATCACACTGATACCTATGTTGGTAGCTGTCATTGCCGGTCTGATGATATTCAAGATCAGTATTCTCGATTTACTGGGAACCATTACCGGTGGAATGACCAGTACACCGGGACTTGCTGCCGCTGACTCCATGACAGACAGCAACATTCCAAGTGTAGCTTATGCTACGGTCTATCCTATTGCAATGGTATTCCTCATTTTGTCTATCCAACTAATTGCAAGTGCCGTTTACTAAAAGATGCAAGTATATCGTAAAGAAGAAGCCATCTGCCGGATGAATACATTGGCAAAAGCCAATGTTCCCTTCCTTTTTGTCATAGATTACGCACAGGAACGTTCGTACATTGAAACCTTTGACAAGATAGACGCCGCGACCTGCCTTTTCCAGTTTCGGAAGGCAGGTAATGCGATAGAGCCTGCCATAACCGACTCCGGAGCGACTGTCCAACAGTACGCAGGAAAAATAGAATGGCAGGTTACTCCTCCTGATCCCGACGTATATAAGCATTCGTTCGATTTAGTGAAACAAAACCTGTTGGCAGGAAACAGTTATCTGGCCAACCTTACTTGTAAAGTTCCCGTCACCACAAACCTAACATTGAAGGATATCTTCCTGCATTCAAAAGCGCTCTATAAACTTTGGATGAAAGATCAATTCGTCTGTTTCTCCCCCGAAATCTTCGTACGTATAGAAGAAGGAAAAATCAAATCCTTCCCCATGAAAGGGACTATCGACGCCACGCTTCCAAATGCCGAAAACCTGCTGATGGAGGATGAGAAAGAAGCCGCTGAACATGCCACCATCGTTGACTTGATACGAAATGATTTAAGCATGGTTGCCGGTCAAGTAAGAGTCACTTCCTACCGATACATAGACCACCTGCAAACCAATAAAGGTCCCATCCTGCAGACCAGTTCCGAAATATGCGGCACATTGCCCTGCGATTATCCCGGACACATAGGCGATATTCTTTTTAAACTGCTGCCTGCCGGCTCCATTACCGGTGCTCCCAAGCCCAAAACCATGCAAATCATTGCCGATGCGGAGCATTATGACCGGGGATTCTACACCGGAGTCATGGGATATTATGCAGACAGCCAGCTGGACAGTGCTGTCATGATACGTTTTATCGAACAAGAGGACAACGGACAACTCTACTTCAAAGCCGGTGGAGGAATTACAGCCCAAAGTCGGTACGAAAGTGAATACAACGAAGTAATACAAAAAATATATGTGCCGATTTATTGAAACCATACGGCTCGATAACGGAGAAATTTGTAATCTGTCCTATCATGAGAGAAGGTTGAACAATACCCGCATGCACTTTTGGCACCAAAGTACTCCGCTGCAACTCTCCGGTTATATAACACCTTCCCGGGAAACAGGCAGAATCAAGGCACGCATCGTATATGGGAAAACGGGTATCGAAGAAGTCAGCTATTCGCTTTACCACATGCGGGAAGTACAGTCACTGGCTATTATCCGGTCTGATGAGATCGACTACACTTATAAAAACACAAACCGTGAATCGCTGAACCGCCTGTTTGCACAACGTGGCAAGTGTGATGATATTCTGATTGTAAAACAAGGACTGCTAACCGACACTTCCATTGCCAACATCGCCCTGTATGACGGAAGCAACTGGTACACTCCCAAACATCCGTTACTGAAAGGAACGAAACGAGCACAACTCCTGGCACAAGGAATTGTACAGGAAAAAGAACTTGGGCCAGAGGATTTATCCTCTTTTTCCATTATCCGGCTATTCAATGCCATGATAGACTGGGGAGAGCAGGAACTGCCGGTCAAGGCATTACATATCACATTCTAGAACCTATTTCATTCATCCATATCGTTCAAATGTATCTCCAACGCCTTGACCGATATATAGATTTCATATACCGATATGGTCAATGAAATAATCAGCAAGACCAATGCCAGTCCAAATATATAAACGGATACTGCGTATAACTGTATGTAAATAAAAAACATACTGACTACACACAACAGCAGGCTTCCGATACCGGTGACCTGCATGGCGCGCGTCAGATAGAGCCGTTTTCTAAGGTTGGCAATCTGCGCCGCCTTCACCGATGACGGATTCTCCATATATTGTTCTTTCAAGGTACGCACCAATTGGGCATACGACAAGAAACGATTAGTGTATGCCAACATTATCAATGATATAGCCGAAAACAACAAGGCAGGAGTAGTTAAATCAATTTCCATCTTATCACATCATTTATTAGTAGGTACAAAGATATACGAAAGAACGGGAAAAACATATACCATAAATGCCTAAATACGCATTTGAGAAGTATTGTTCCACAATGCGCAGAAAAAAAGTCAAAAGCACCTCTTACATTGCAAACTATTTAATTAATTCTGAAAAGTTCTTGTTAGTGCCTTATACAAAGGACTTTGGGAGAATTACCCGATTTTGAGGTAATGACTTGGCAACCGAGCTATTTGCAGCATTATGCTATGAATTGCGTTCAAGTAACTTGTTTCAAGTACAAAGGTACCCTTTTATTCATAAAAGTGAAACATATTTTTGTGTGAAAATGGAAGTTGTAAAACCAACTTGTCTTTATATGATTTTATCAACTTGACATTTGATATTTTCCATTCTTACACAGACTTTTCCATCCACCTCTGTTACTTCATTACTTTTAATCATTTGCTTATACACATTACGAAGTGAATGAATTATGTTATCCCCCGTACGCTTAAACCCAAATTCTCTGGCAGTTACAATAAATAAATCTTCAGGAGTAATACCAAAGCTATACTGAGCAATCGTTTTCATTGCTAATGCTAATTCTTCATCACAAATGTATGTGATAGGGCGTAAATAATCATCATCGGGATTAGGAATACGAACCTTGATTTCTGTAAAATCCTTTATTCTGACAAACTCATTTTTATCCTCAGTAATCATTCCATTTAAGTGATTACGGAAAATGTATCTTACTTCATTACGAACGACAGATGTTGCCTTTTGACGACCATATGCAGGTGCGATACGCCTACATAATTCTTCAAAATGTATAGGTTGCTCTAATGAAATAATATCCCAAGCTATATCATATCCCTCTTTGGCTTTTCCACTTTCATCAATTATGTTTATAGGATACGCACGCTTATACAATTCAAATCCATACCCAATAGTTCCAACCTCGGCAGGTTTAACCTTTTCTTCTATCTCAATGATAGGGGATGTGGTATCATTATTGACATCGTCAATAGAATAATTGTCTTCAGTCTCTATTGCTACACGTCCTATAGCCTTCTCTACTGCATTGATAAGTTTATCTTCTTCTGTCTTTTGGTCTTTTATCCAATCTGTTGACCAAATACGATAAATAGTCCACCCCATATCTTCAAGTACGGTTTGACGCAACCTGTCTCGTTCACGAGCAGTACGAGAACTATGATATGTCGCTCCATCACACTCGATACCAATAGCAAATTTGCCACTTTTAGTAGGATGTTTAACCGCCATATCAATACGGAATCCAGAGCAACCAACTTGTGTTACCACGTTGTAACCATTCGATTGCAAGAAATCATATACAGCCTCTTCAAAAGGCGAGTCAAATTCTAAATCACAATTAAATGTAAGTTCTTTTTTTAATGCTACAATTCCTTGTTGAGCAAACTCAATATATGAGCGAAGCATCTTTACTCCTTCTGAAGAAACCTTACCTAAATCAATATCAGTTGGCACAATAGACCCAACCAGTTTTATATTGTATTTAGCACGTGTAATCGCTACATTAAGACGACGATAACCACCCTCACGACTTAATGGACCAAAATTCATGTACATTAAGCCCTTACTATCCTTTGCGTAACCAATGCTAAAGATAATGGTGTCTCGCTCATCACCCTGTACATTCTCAAGATTTTTAATAAAGAAAGGTTCTTCCTTATCCTCAATAAAGAATTTATCAAAACTGGGATTTTGTAGCCGTTTTTGACGAATAGCTGCATCTACTGCATTTTGTTGCGACTCACTAAATGTAACAATTCCAAGTGAACGCTTAGGGTGCTTCTTAAAATGCTCAAAAACTAAATCAGCGACCCTTCTTGCTTCGATAACATTACTCTTCTTTCCTCCTCTATCATATATACCATCTTTTACATATACATACTCAACACCACAATCAAGAGCTTTTTCTGTTGAAGATGGAAAAGTAATCAGTTGACTATTGTAGATTTTAATGTTGGAGAATGCTATTAAATGCTCATGACGACTTCTGTAGTGCCATCTTAGACTACGTTCTGGTAAAATAGCCACAGCTTCATCCAAAATAGACTCGTATGCTCCAGCATCGTTATCTTCAATAGCTTCATCTATATCAACATCAAAGTCTTCATCATTAAGAGAAGTGGAGAAGAAACTTGTTGGTGGCAACTGCTTAGTATCTCCCACTATTACAACCTGCTTACCACGCATAATTGCGCCAATAGCATCTTCTGTATGCACTTGTGAAGCCTCGTCAAAGATAACCAAATCGAAATCATAACTCTGTGCTTCAAGGAATACACTGACAGACAATGGAGACATCATAAAGCAAGGACGGAGTGATGTTACAAGATTGGGTATAGCCATAAAGAGTTTACGCAATGGCATCAACCGCCGCTGCTTATTAAGTTCTCGTTTCAATATTGCAATTTCGTCCCTTGCTCCATTTACCGAGTTAAAATCAGGTATTCTACTCAATGCTCGCTCTCTCACTCTTGCCTGTGCAATCTTGAATTGCCCCTTGTCGAGTTCGCAAAATTCATTTATGTTTTGTGTTTGTATTCTACCTCTAAAGTTTTGTACCGCAGGGAAATTTGGCAATACTGCATCTAACCATAAACGATAGAAACGCTTTAGATAGGCCTCTACGATATAGTTAGAATCTATCTTTAATTCTTCGGCTTTATTGATATATTCTTCGAGTCCTACATTTTTGCATTTCTCTCTATTAGAGCAATAATCTACCCACTCTTCCAACAAATATTTTTTATCCTTGCATAAGGACATGCGATTGGCTAAATCAAGAATATTATGCTGATAAAAGTCTTTTCCATTATTGAAGAGAGAGACGAACCATGTTATACTTTTTTGCAAAGCCTCCTTTTGCTCAGACATTATCAGACTCTCATTATAACAATAAGTTCTGATGTCGCAATCCTCACATATATTCTTTATGAAAGATTCGGGGAGATTGTATAAAGAAACGAGATTTTTAAGGTCAATAGCATATTTAAGAGCTTCTATTAGTTTTTCCCAATCTGTTTCCGTTCCATCATAATAATCTTTATACATATGACATATGGAATCATTTTGTTTTGCCAACCCCTCATTTAAGACATTAAGAGATATAAGCAAATCCAAATCAGAAATAGCAGATTCATAATTGCAATTTACTTTTTGCATATTCATCAAGCTCTGATACTCTGAAATAAACTCTATCGCAATAGAGTTAGTTTCCTGTGCATATATTCTAATGTCATTCCACTGACTCGCCTTATTACAATCACACTTTAGCAGAGTGCATAATCTTTCAAAAGCAGACTCTATATTAAATTCTAAATAATGGGTCTTAAATTGTATAATTTCAGAGATAGGTAATTGTCCTTGAACAATCAAATTCTTCAAGTCTGAAGTTATCATATGCAAATGACACACTGACTCTTCAAACTTTTCAATATCATCAGACAACACATCCCATTGAGTATTTATGCAGGCATAATAATTGCCATAATCATCATAATATTTCGTTGTGTTTGTAGTGATAGTTTCCTGATTGTCTGAATATTGTTTAAGCATATTCAATACCTCAAGGGCTTTATTGTATGATATTTTCTCACCTTTTGACAAATATGAATTGAGCTGTTTAATGTCTTTATGGTATCTGCCATTAAAGATTCTGAAAAAAGATTTATATTCACTTCTGAATCGTTGTAAAGCAGGATAAAAATCCCATTCTAAAATTTCTTTGTCAAAATGTGATAGAATAGAATTTCTTGATTCTAACACCGCATTATGTAAAGACTTACAAACCTCAATACTTGATTTAATACGAGTTAATTCTTCGTTGTTAAACCACTTTTGAGTTGGTTGTATATTGCAAATATCAGCTAATGCTTGAATACTCTTGATAAAACAGATGACCTGATTAATTGTATTGAGTTCGGATATTCCAAGTTTAGAGGATAAGAGTTTGGCTTCTTCTATTATTGAATTTATACCATTAGTAATTGATATTAACTCATCATTTATCTTATCTATATTTTGAGCAATCCAATCATTATCGTTTTCTTCGATTCTTGCTTGGAGTTTATGCATGAGAGAGCGTAAGCTATATTTATATTTGGTCGCATCGCAATCAAAAAAGATGTCACGATATTTGCTTTTTAATTCTGTGGTTATTTTAGCTATTTGTTCTACTTGTAATTTATATTTACGTGCATTCTCTATTAAAGAATCAGTATTATGGTTCACAATCCATTCTAAGGGAATAGTCGGAGATTTTGCAACAAAAGATAGAAGAAATATAAGATCATCTATACCAATTAAGGATGATTCAAATTTAATACCTAATTTGGAGCAAATAGAGGAGTGTCGTTCCTCAAGTTCTTTCATTAGGGGAATGGCTGTAGCTACATTTGAGTCAATCTCATGCCTTAATGCATTGGATAATAATTTGACGGAGGAGTCACGCCATACATTATCCGTATAATCTTCGCTTCGCTTTCCTATGGTCTTAGATAATTCATTTAGTAAATATCTCCTTTCATTAAGTACTGCTACCGTTACTGTATCGACATCTGATATGGAGAAAATAACATCTGGTACATTTTTTAATTTTGCCAACTCCCCATTAACAGTGTATATAGAAACATTTAGTCCAGAAGTTTGTGTATGAAGTTCCTCTTGATACTCATTGAGTAAACATCTTTTTCTCTCTAAGAGATCGAGTTGAGTCAATGCTTCATCTCTAACACGAGTACGGTTAATATTAATAGAGTTGGCAAGGTCACGCAATATATCCTTCTTTTTGGCTTTGTGGCTATGAAGCGTAAAGCAGAAATCTGCCAATCCAGCACTTGCTAAACGGCTGTAAACCACTTGTAAGGCTGCCATCTTTTCAGATACAAATAGAACTTTTTTGCCATCAGCTATAGCTTCAGCAATAATGTTTGTAATAGTCTGACTTTTACCTGTTCCCGGAGGACCTTGTAAAACAAAACTTGCACCTTTCTTTGAAAGTAGCACTGCATCCTGTTGGCTTGAATCTGCATCTACAACTTGGAATGTGTCAATTGGGCGAATTTGTTTATCGTGATCGAAATTATTCAAATTTTCTGATACTTGAATTAGATTTTGTTCTCCAACAAGTGCTGCAATTACAGAATTTGCATTTAGTTTTTCCTCATTCCTTTCCAAATCTTTATACATATTGATTTTAAGGAATGACAGATTGGTTAGATGTGTACTTTCTTCTACATTCCATCCCTTATTTTTGATTTTACAGGATAGTTTTTCTAAATAGTCTGTAGGAGAGTCGTGTGTCGAATCAAACTCTGGCATCAAAATACCAAAATCGTTATCTAATTTATGAGATAATGTTGGATTTACAACGATTTCATCGTCATGTAATACCAAACGATATGGAGAGGTTATAGATTCTATGAGAAGCCTTACGGGTACTAAAATTACAGGTGAAGAAAATACTTGTGATGAATCATCTCGTTCTTTCCATTTAAGCATACCTAAAGTAAGGTACAAAGTATTTATACCTTGTTCTTCGATTGAAGTATTGGCTTTATATCGTAAGGATTTCAATGTTTTTTGAAGGTCATCAATAGGTTTATTAATTTCAATATCACCTCTAATTATGGTTTCATATATTTCTTCACCATCATCATCAACTTGTACTTTTTGGGCATACGGGAATACGATTTCTCGTTCATTAACAACAATGAATTCCCACAATTTATCAAGAGATGGCGTAGTAATCATTACGTTACTACGTTTTCCTTCAAGAAAGTTTATTAACCTATTTCTTTTGCCAAAATCAAGCAATAATTTCTTCCAAATTTCTATACGGTTGTGTAGCTTCTGCCCCATAACACAAAACCTTTATATATGACCTTAAATATTTCTATTATGATACTCTCAACTTTTAGTAGTAAAAAAGCGTGAACCACAATGCCACTTCTAATTTGGAGGTCGTAGGAAACCTTGCATACAGATGTAGTAATAGCAGCCCACGCTATAGCGTGAGAACCACTATGCCATCTGAGTATGCAATTTGAAAATTTCCTACGTTTCCAAATACTTGATGCGCATAACGCTTCTTCTTTTTCTTATGTCTTGGACAGAGTCACCCCAATCCGTTTGCAATATTATAAAAAATCCGTGACAATCCACACAATACAGACAGATTATTACGGCTGTTCCTTTGATTTATAGTTTTATACCTCTATCTTGTCTCTGCTTTGGTATTCCAATAACTTCTCTAAACTCATTCATCTTCTTTCTGAACCAGCTCACGTGTGAAACTCCATCTATCTTGAAATCAAATTTTCCGCTTTCATCCTGTTTGATGGAGCAGACGGAGTGTCGGGTATCAAAACTTCAGTTAAACTCGGGGGAATAGAGTTCACCTTTTATTCCGACCTCCTTGAACTCGCACAGTCTTCTGATTATTCCGTCATTGAAGCCCAAACGTTCACGCAGGAAGTTTATCACGGGCATCAGCTTCTCCACATACGAAAAGTAGCGTCTGACAAAATCCGTAAACTCCGACAGTTTGCGGTGCTGTTGTTCGTAAGCATTTCTTATCTCCTGTATCAGTTCGGCTTGTTGCCGTTCCCGTTGTCAGGCTTCGTCTTCAAGCTCAAGGATGCGGTCTTGTAAGTCCTCGTTCCTGCGTTCCAACGATTTCATCTTTCCACTTCCGAAGAGAGAACCCACACTGCTCGCAATGGCGGTTGCCGTATCGGTGGCTGCGCTTTTGAGCTTGTCGGTTCGGATTTCCGCTTTTATCTGTCTCAATACCTCCTGCGCTTCGGTCTTCTTCTCCTGCAACAGTCTGGTTTCGGTTTCAAGGACTTCATTATTCTTTTTCAAGTCCCGATAATACTGCATGGTGGTAGTGTGCCGTGCTTCCGAGC
>OHIU01000739.1_pt1 | contig 15414 bp, 6 predicted proteins | sample 1568281 | NCBI WGS metagenome assembly OHIU01 (sample SAMEA3879543, study PRJEB24766) | human gut metagenome | biome: human-associated habitat; feature: feces | place: USA | collected 1985/1987 | reverse complement strand
TCTCAATGAATTAAGGTTCCTCACAAAAAGATTTGCATTTAGAATGTTATTTCGACAAAAGAAAATCTGCTTTGCAATCATGATAACACAGACTGCAAAGCAGATGCAAGAGTTTATTCGTAATTTAATGTTTTTTTTAATTTGTTTGACGTTTTATCGTTAAAAGCAAAGGACTACCGCCACCACCAACTAAAGAGCTTCGACTTGATAGTAAACTTCAAAGTCTTAGTGCCACCATAATTTCCGATACCTTTTACAACTACAGTCGCTGTCCCTTTCTTTATATTGTTATTGTAGCTAACAATCTCGTAATCATCCGACGTCAGCAAAATCTTACCACTTTTTAAGGTGATACAGTCCTGACCGGGGGTAATTGGTTTACCCGTATAAACCTGTGCCGATACTTTGCCGCTTGCCTTCCCAATATCAGCTTTTACAATTCGGTATGTGCCACTGAGTTCGCCAATGTAATTGCCCTTTCCATGTACAGTAATTGTTACTTTTGTACCTGCAGGTAAAACATCCCGTGAGCTTATAATGGTTCCAGCTTTGCGCAGAGTTCCATCAGCCAAAACTGTATCTTCCGCGTATGAATATGTAAACTGTTTCTCATAGTCTACGCCTGCGGTCAATGTCTTTCCATTTATGTCTTTAATTACCGGTTTTGAGATATACTTTCCGGCTTTATTCTGGTAGGAAATATCCGGAACCGATATAGCCAAAAGACTCATCTTTTGCCTAGTAATAGTAAACGTAAATTCCTTACTTCCCTTGTAGTTTCCTTTACCTTTCACTACAACTGTAGGTGTCTTCCTTCCTGTATTTCCATCCGAAATAATTTTATTATTTTTATAGGTTAAAGTATAATCTTTGCCCATCTGAAGTTTTTTACCATCACAGATTATTACAATGTTAGCAGTTGTACCGCCCTTCATATAAGCCATACTCTCTTCCAGTTGTACTTCAATCAGCTTTTCATTATCTTCTCCTAAATCATATGGAAGAATTTTATATGTCTTTTTCAAGGTTCCTGTATATCCGTTAATTCCTGTAAAAATAATGGTAGCTGTACCCGCTTTTCCGGCATTCTGATAGCTTACAACATAGTCTTCATTCTCAATCAGCAAAATTGTTTCATTATTTTCTGTAAACCGTAATTCATAATCTACTTCATTTACATTCGTGCCATTATAAATCACGGATTTCGGAAGCTTCTCAACTTTAGCCTTGCTAATTGATTTTCCTATGATCTTAAAGGTTACTCTCTTTTCTCCGGCATAATTTCCCTTACCGATAATAATTGCTGTTGCAGTACCTGTCGTAACATTATTTTCAAACTGTACAGAATAATCTATATCCTTTGTTAAATATACAGAGCCATATCTGACATTTAACATCGGTTCTATTTCCGTTCCCGTATATGCCTGGTCTGCAATCTTAGCCACTACTGCTTTACTAATCAGATTGGTTCCCGTAATTTCCAGTTCCACATCCCTTGTGCCCGTAAAATTTCCGGTACCGGTAACTCGAACTGTATACTTACCCATATTTTGATAAGCTCCTGCCTGCTTATCCGGATACTCTACAACAAAGTCTGTCTTTGCCCGTAACTTCTTTCCGTTCCAATTTATGGTCGGTACCAATTTTTGAAGTTTTCCGTTTGCTGCCACGCAAATATCTTCAATGGTAACATCATAATCATTGAGGTCTTTCTGCTCGATAACAAATGTTGCCGTTTCCTTACTGGTATAATTTCCGATTCCGGTCACGATAACTTGCGGAGCTGTCTTTATGTCCGTTGCATCATTCGCTTTAATATTATTTTTATAGGAAACCGTATAATCAACTTTTTCTGTCAGCAGAATTTGTCCATTATAAACTCTGATCTTCGGTTTAACAGCTTTGCCGGTATATAACTGATGTGGTATTTCCTCAATCCACAATTCCCCAGTTTTTCTCTCATCATCTACAACGTCAAACCATTTTGCTTCAATGACAATACTTTCCCCGCTAACACTGGTTACTTGTTTACCATCTGCTGTATACCATCCGCCAAATACCTTTCCCTCATATGTAGGGTCTAACAAAGTTATAGTTTCTCCGGCACGATAAGAGACTACATTTTCTTCGTGATTAATTCCACCATTTAAAATATACTCTATGGTATATACTGTTACTTTTTCTGTTACGGTCAATGTCACCGGTTCTGTAGTAATCTGCTTGCCCTGACAATCAGTAATAACGCAGCGGAACTTTGTACCGTTCCATTCCATAGATGTAACAATCTGAATGACTGCATCATCCGAATCAGAAAGCTTTTCGTTGTAATTCAGCCATTCTGAACTATCATTTGGAAAATACTGCCATTGATATTTCAAATCTGCTCCGGATGCCTTCAGACTAAAATAAGCATTAGAGCCTTCTTCTACCGAAATATCTGTTGGACTTTCCTCTATACTGATTTCCGGAATATTAACATGAAGTGTGACAGTGTTTGTTTCTACCACCTGATTGTCATTTCCGCTAATCACACATTTATACTTTGCGTTTTTATTTTCTATATTCCCTATGACCTGCAAAGTATTACTATTATATCCACTTTCCTCTGCCGTCACTTTTTCAAATATGTCACTTCCATTTCGGCAAACATACCACTGATAATAAAAGGCATCTCCGTCTACCTGTACATTGAAAGCACCATTTTGTCCCCATTCAAGATTCGCATCCTGCGGTTGCGATAAAATCAAAATGGGCTCCGGTAATACTGTCACTGTCTCACTGGAAGTAACCACTGTGTCTGCACTGTCTTTTATATCAACGTTTACTGTATATTTACCGGCCTTGGAAGGAGTCCAACTTACCTTATTGGAAGTTGTGTATTCCTGTAAAATATCCTCCTGCCCATTTGTTTGGTTCACAACAGTAAACTTATACCAATAAGAAGGCTGTCCACCGGATGCCTGCGCTTCCAAGTTCATAACCTGATTAACTATATGATTGTCTCCACCTGTTAAAACTTTTTCCACCTTTAATGGATAGGATAATTTTCTATATCTGTATAATATTCTTGTTTCAACATTGGTGTTGTCATTAGCACTTACCGGATTTTCAGACCATTCGCTCCAATTACTCCATAAATAGTATTGATAAACTTTATCTCTGTAGTTCCATGTCGTATTATAGATGTCTCTTGTCTGCTCATTGCTCCAGTTTGTTTTCCATTTACATGGTCCCAGTTCTGCCGAACCTTTATACATCTTTCCCCCTACTGAGGAATCTCCATAATATGTCAATGCATAATCAAGCCAACCGGTTTCTTCATAAGTATACCCTGTATATCCAGACGGTTCTCTCGGAGACGTGTAATTTCCCTTATGCCAGTGACTATAATTATATTGTGTCTTTACAAAAGTATCCTGGCGATTAACCTCACGACTATCTGTCGCTGCTACTTCTGTTGTACTGGTTTGCCAGCCTCCCCAGTATTCCCCATATTTTGTCCAACCGGCTAATGTACTTTGAAGAGATTCTGTTGTCTGCTTTGTCTGGTATCGATATTGAGTTATCTGCTGTACTTCATAATTATGTGTGTCTCCTGTAATATCACCAGACAGGCTCTCCGTCCAGTCTGTCCACTCTCCTGCAGCAATTTCCGCTACCGTCACTGAACAGGTTCTTGTTATTCCCATTACCGTACAAGAAATAACAGCTGTTCCAGCCGCATGCGCAACCACATTTCCCGTACTGTCTACACTTGCTATTGCACTGTTGGAGCTTGTCCATATAGGTGTTCTGTTATCCGTGGTATCTGACGGTGTATACTGGGTAATCCGCAATGCTTCCCTGGTTCCAATATACATGTTCAGGCTACTTGCATTGATATTAAATCCGGTCAATGGTATTTCTTTATTTACAGTAACACATACACCCGAAGATGCGTAATTTCCGGCTATATCATATGCATATATATGAGTATTATATACCCCTCCCTCATTATTGTGATCTGCTGTATTAACATCATAATAATAGGTATCACCCACAACACGGGTACTTGTAGGCCAGTCAGCCGGGAGATCATCCTGTCCGTTTGCCTCTGTCCAGGTTGGAAAGCGCACCACAGCAACACCACCTGCATCCACTACCTTACAAGACACTGTATATCCATTTGCATTCAGGTTACTGATTTGCACATCACTAATAGTCGGAGCTTCTGTATCCACCGGTTCAAAAATCCATAACTGATTATCTCCACCATGAAATGCATGCTGATCAAGCAATGCACCGTTTTCTTTGCTTGAACCGCAAAGATCAACCGCCAAATTGGAGCAGACTGCTATCATTCCATATTTTCCGTTTCCTTTATCTACAAGTTTGAAACGCTGAGCGGCATTACCACTATAATCAAACTGTGTTAACTTTGCCCCACCGGATGTCGATGCATCCTTAATATCCAGACATTTACCAGTATATGCATTAATAAAAGAATAGCCATCTGCTTGCTGCACTGCTTTCCATTGCATCCATGGTTCACCTGAATAAGACCAAACACCTATCTGTTTGGAATTTTCAGTAGTGCCACTAGGTACCTCCATAGTCTTTCCCGAAAGTGCGCTTACAATTTTATAAGTTGCACCGTTTTTGAGGGGAAACGAGGACCTGTAATCTTCAGTAGCTACTTTTCCCAAGTAAACATAACCCAACCATTTTCCTGAAATATTACTTTCAATTTCTGTTCTATCCACGGCTCTAATCACACAAAAGCCATGTGCTGCATCACTTCCACCATATTCTATATTACCAGTATGCCCACCATCACTAACGATTAAAGTATCTCCATTAACAGCTTCTACAACTGCTACATGTCCTTCCCAACATGCTAAAGCTTTGGCTTGTGGCACATTTCCTCTAGTAAATCCATATGTAGAATATGCCGTATTATACCATGTACTACCCGAATATATCGGATTATCTTTTCCTGTCAATTGATATACTCTAGCTGAAGCGAACCAAGCGCATCCAACTTCTGTATATGCATTTATTCCCCATCTAGGTTTCTTTTGATATGTTGTATAAGGTGCTGAATTAATATCAATATATATTCCTCCAGTACCATTCCCAAGGATCCCACTTGGTGCACTTGCTGCATCAACCATAGAAAGACCTGTATTAAAGAAATCCGGTATCGTATTTAGCAACACCATCATTATAATACACGACATAACAATTTTTTTGCATATTCCTCTCCAACTATTACCAAGCAACATCTTTTTCCTCCTTTACATAATCCTCCAGTAATTTTCTCTGTTTCATCGCTGTATAACATACTAAAACATTTCATAGATTAATATAAAATCATTATATCATTACCTCGTTTTTCTATATGGTCTTTTTTTGATAAATTATGGTCTTTTTTTGAATAATCAAATAACAGACGGTGATTTCCAACCATTCATACAATTCCCTAAGTGACAGTTCTGCTATTTATAGATATGCCTATGTTTTTTTATCGCTGTAAGTTTCCCACTATCAGGGCACTTTACAGACTTACTTACAGCGATTAGATTACACCTTTGCTGGGCAAACTAAAAAGAGACAGTCATATCAATGACTGCCTCTCAAACTGATTTAGAATATCAAATCAAAAAACCACTTCAATTCTTTGGGGACAATTCGGAATGTTACTTCCTTGGTACCTCCCCAGTTATCACCAATTCCCTTTAATATAAGAGTTGCACTTCCCGTTTTCACATTGTTACGGTATCCGGTGATAATATAGTCCTCTCCGTAAACAGGAAGGGGAAGCTTTCCGCTGCCCTGGACCGTGATACCGGAAGTATTACCAAAATCAACGGCAGCAAAGGTAATTTCTTCTCCTGTATATATCTGATTTGCAATCTTAAACCTTACTTTTGCCAAATCATATTGCATTACCTTGTATTCCGCTTCCTTGGTTCCGGTATAATTTCCTTTTCCGCGGATAGCCACTCTGAGTGTGGTGCCTGCCGTAAGATTTGCACTTGCCGGCAAAGCAGTGCCTCCCTTTTCCCAAACATAGTAACCGATAATTTCATAATCCTTATTCAGGGTGAGTTTCTTTCCCTGACTGTCCTTAACGGTTATCTTTGTCTGGTATTTTCCCTTTGTGTTTATCAGAACATCTGCTGCTGTAATGAGGATTGGATTCTGTTCATCCGCTACATCTTTAGGTAAAACACTAAATGTAACCGTGCGCGTTCCCTTAAAGTTGCCCTTTCCCTTTATGATAACCGTAGGTGCTTTTGCCTGCGATTGATCCGCCACCTTTTTGTTATTGCTGTACCTTAAAGTATAATCTTTACCGGCTACCAGTTCCTGTCCTTTGTAGTACACCGTCATTGCAGGTTTTGCCCCCGACAGTTCATAGAATGCCGACAAATTCGCTTCATCCGCAATGGTGACATCTTTTAATGTCAAATCATATGCCGTAATCCGAAAACTCTTTTTCACACTGCCGGTATAACCACCGATTCCTTTAATCAGAGCGGTAGCATTTCCCACATTTACATTCTTCTGGTACTCTACAACGTAATCCTTGCCCTGTTGCAATACGTTCTCTCCAATGGTAAGAGAAATCTGCGGTTCCTGGGGATTTCCGTTATATTCAACAGTTTTATCATAAGTAATTTTTGCCTTGGAAATGGCAGTTCCGGTAATTTTGAAAGTTATTGTCCGACTTCCCACATAATTGTTCATACCGGTTATCACTACCTGTGCCGTTCCCACATCCGTATTATTTTTATAAGTTACCGTGTAGTCCACATCTTTTGTGAGCACCTGTCCCTTATACTTTACCACCGGTACTGGCTCTATAGCATTTCCCTCCCGGTAAGGCTGCGCCGCAATGGATGACACACTGCATTTTCCAATCTGCACGGTTTTATCCGATGCAATCGTTAAGGTAACTGTCCGGGTACCGCTGTAACAGTCCTTTCCGGTCAACGTAATGGTATAAACTCCCGGTGCTTTGTAGGCATCTGCTGCTTCATCTGCATATTCTATACTGTAGTCTTTATTTGCACGTAAAGTTTTACTTCCCCACTTTACAACAGGTACCTTCTTTTGCAATTTACCATTTGCGATAACGGTAATGTCATCTATCCGGATATCCTCGTCCTCGATGCTCTTGGGCACAATGCTGAACGTAACATTCACGGTTCCTTTATAGTTCCCTTTTCCCTTAATGACAACAGTCGGGGCCTTGGCTGACTCTTTATCCATTATCTTTGTGTTGTTCTTATAAGAAAGAGTATAATCCTTTCCTTCCACCAGAAGTGTATCCCTGTCATATACCACCGGCTGGGGCTTAATTGCCTTTCCGGTATATGTCTGCTCTGCCAGCTCTTCTGCCCAAAGCCCATCCGGTCTGTCACCCCAGTGTGCATATACCGTCATGGATTTTGTAAATACATAGCTATCGGAAATCAATTCTCCACCTTCAGCCTGTGTATACCAGCCATCAAAGAATTTATCACCGTTTACCTTTAGTTTCGGCAGAGGAACCTGACTTTCTGCCAGAATGCCGCTTAACGGCTCCACGCGCTGACTGCATTGTGTGTCAAACAAAATGGTAATGACATCCTGTTTTCCCGCCTGCACCGTCACATTGCTCTGTGCAGACAGATTGCCAAAATGAACCGAAATTACGGCGCTTCCTGAAGATAAAGCCGTAACCACACCGGTATCATCCACTGTAGCCACCTTGGGATTGGATGAAGACCACAAAAGCTGTGAATTATCCACTATAGCATCGTCCGGTGCCGCAGTTATAGTAAAGGTATGTGACTCTCCTACTTGCAAGGCAATCTCAGACTCTGTAAGCGAAATACCTGTCAGCTCTGTTTCCGGCTCCTCCTTTGTAGGTATGTCCACACCACTTCCGTAGCCTATATAAACATAGGTGCTGTTATTACCGATATTTCCATCCATATCGTCCTGCACATCTACATAATAATTTTTACACTCAGTATCATAATCCTCTAAAGACAAGGTATATGCATTGGCCGTTCCTTTCACCAGACCACTGTAATCCGTTTCAAAAATTGCCTCTCCACCTATTTTATCTTTGTATACCCGGAGTGTACCGGAAGAAGCAAATGTATTTTCATTATTCACAACAATATCCAGCCAGTAATGTCCCTCCAGCTGTCTTGTGGAAACAGAAACTTTGGCATCCGGTAGTCCTACTGAAAACTTGGCTTCATTGTTCTGCTCCCGGGAATCATCCGGAACCTTAACAGTTAATGTGCATTCCTTAGGCTCTTTCAGTCCTTCCGGCACAGTATATCCTTCTACTGCAATTTCTCTGCTTTCACCGGGTTTTAAGTCCAAATCCGTTAATGTACAGATAGTCTTACCGTCTACAGCAATTTCTGCCTGTTGAATCGTTGTATTTCCATTATTATAGCATTCTACCTTTAAGGGCAAGGCGACGCCTTCTGCAGCCTGTGCAATCTCGTACGTTACCCCTGTCACAGAAATATCCGTATTTTCCCCAATATGGTAAACACAAAGATCCTTCAATATGGTTCCGTCTTCCAGGAAATCACCTTCCAGCAATCCGACAGTAAGCTCTTTTCCGTTCTGTAAACCGGTAATTTTAGAAACAATACCTCCACTAACATCAGCCAGCTTAATCACCTGTTCATATTCACCTGCTGTCTTTTGTTCAATTCCGTAAACGGCCAGTGTACCGTCAGCATCCCAGTCTGCATTTTCGAATAAAATCCAGTCTTTTGCATCCGCTGTGGTAATAACGGTAAAAATAGCTGCATTGCTGAATTCTTCGCCACTCATGACCACCTTTTTGGTATCATCGGTGCGGCTCATCATCTGAATTTCATTTCCACAATTCCAATAGAGATTTCCGCTCTTAGATAATACCGGGTAAGTATCCGCAACTTCATTCTCTGTCAGACGCACACTGTTTCCCGTTTTCAGATTGAAAGCAAACAGTTCCCTGTCCGTATCGGTCTGTATATCACCGTCTGTATCCACTTCACAAACCGCATATATTCCATCAGAGAAGGTACCTAAATCCATATTGATAATCTGGTATTTGTCGGGTAATGCAACCTGTTTTTCCGAACCGTTTACCGTATAGAAGAATTTATGGGTGTTGTTGGCAACGATGCTCTCTCCATCCAGTAAATTTTCCACATAAGCCACATACCTATCCGTTCCCTCCGTTGTAACCTGTGGATACATATAATAGGCTGCATGGTCCGTTAGCGTTTCTGTAGAAAGAATCTGTCCGGTAGCAGCATCCATCACGGCACTTCGGATAGACATACTTTCCACCATAGCCTCAATATCTTCCTCTTCACCTAACTCCCTGACTCCATCCTGCCAGACAATATAAATATTATTCTCATCCGCATAAACATCGTATCCTAAATCCGGTGTACTGTTTTCTTCCTCTGGAATAATCTGTACCGGTTCCGACCACTTCTTACCATCGTCCGATAACGAATAAACCAGTGCTGCTCTGTTATTTGCACTTCTGGTGATAATGTCTTCCAGCCAGAACAAATACTGCTTTCCCCCTGCATATACTATCTTGGGATCCGCAGACGGGTATACCGCCGCCTTTACTATCTGTTTATCGGAAATCTCCGTATCAACGCTCTCTATTCCACTTGCCGCCAACGCTTGATATCCGGCCTGATTTGCCAGATAATTACGGCTCATAGGCTTAAAAGAATCGTTGGTGATGGTGCTTGTTTGACTACAGACTGAATCTACCATATATTTATTTTCGTCTTTTCCAGATTCATATAAAACTACACTATATTCCTTAGATTCCCATAACTCTTTTTCATACCAACCAAGTATCAAAGAAACTTTTCCTGATGCATCAAGCCACACTTTTTGATAATCTCTTGCAGGTTTATAAATGTAATTGGCACTTCCTGATATTGATGCATTCACTTCTACCCCTACGCCGACACCACCGCCTGCAGTAAGCTGAATTTTTACATTCATGCTGCCACCAGAGAAATCAAAATTAGTAATTTTATAGTTTTCTACCGTAAGCTTTGCCTGAAATTCCGGTTTTGCTGAAACAGAACCCTCAACAAATATATTTAAAGGAACAAATCCTACAAAAAAATATTGTTTGTAACCACCTCTTCCTTCTATTTCTGCATAAATTCCTACCTTTAAGGTAATATTTCCTTCCGTAATTTCACTGATATTCCCTTCTCCGTATCCACATACCTTTCCTCCTACATTGAAGAATCCACCCCCAAATGTTTGCGGAGTTCCCCCAAAGGTCTGTGATGCCTGACTTAAATTTTTTGCTCTCTTAACCAAATCTTTATAATCTTTTTCAAACTCATCCATAGAGGAAATAGCTTTTTTATTCAGTGCAAATCTGACTTTTCCGTCTTCATCTATAGACAATTCAACAGGCATATCCTTTTCCTGTAATCCAATGTTTAACATTCCACCACCAAGCAACGGAATATTCTCTGGTACACTTATTTTTAAGGACTTTCCAACTTTCAGATTTGCTTTTTGTGTCTGTGTTTTCTGACTGGTATAACTCTTTGAAATATTAATACTTAATACTTCTTGAATTTGATTTCCCTTATTATCAGTCACCCGTACATATAACTTCTTTCCGTTTATCAATTCATCTGTCACCGGAGAAGTATAGTTTGTACTTCCTTCCTGTGTAATAACCTTTATGGAAAATTGGCCATTTGTACTTGATTGCAGAATTTTATCATCTTGAATTAATTCATATTTAAGGATATTACTTTCTGCTTTTACTGTGATGTCTATACTTCCATACGTTAAATTGTCTTTTGTTGCTATATTAGGAGCATATGCCATATTAAAATTCTGGCTTATCAAATCATAGATTTCATCATTATACACTCCCATAACATCTACAATAACAAGATTTGTATCACTTTTTTTAGGGGTTAGCGAAATATATGTAACTTCTCCCTTTTTTAAGGTAACTCTTTTTTCTACTGTATAATATCCATCCGCTGTTATTGTCAGTGTTTTTTTATCAGTGGTCTGGGACATAGGAATTTGAATCAAATCTGTTCCGCTATATGTAGATGTACCATCCGTAACATTTACATTCTTTATTATTTGTTTATTTGTTTTATCAGAAAAAATAATAGATGCTACGTTGTCAGTAACTTGAACGCTATTCTTATCCAGTGTTTGTATTTTTTCTGTATATAACCATATACCTTGTGGCAATTTCTGTGGAAACTGTGTATAACTATTTCCTTTTTCATCATACATAGGTGAAATGGGTAAATCAATTTCACTGCTTAAATTCGGAAATACTTTTATAGATTGAATATTTGTACAACCTGTAAACATACTATTCATATCCATTGTCCATGGTTGTCCGGTGTCAAATCCGCTTATATCTATACTCGTCAGATTACTACAGTCATAAAACATGGAAATCATATCTGTAACTTGACTCGTATCAAAACCGCTTACATCTATGCTCGTCAGATTACTACATCTACCAAACATATAGGCCATATCCGTAACTTGGCTTGTATCAAAACCACTCACATCTATGTTTGTAAGGCTTCTACACTCTGAAAACATCTCATGCATATTTATTACATTTTTTGTATTAAAGTTACTAACATCTATATTAATTAAATTTTCACATTGCGAAAACATTTTATGCATATATATAACATTATGTGTATCAAATTTGGTCAAATCAAGACTTATTAATCGCTCACAATACCTAAACATGCTATTCATATCTGTAACATTAGCAGTGTCAAAATTACTAACATTTATTTCAGTCAAATTAAAGCACTCTTCAAACATTTGGCTCATATCTGTGACATTCTGTGTATTAAATCCGCTCACATCTATTTTAGCCAAACTATGACATGCCCTGAACATATTACTCATATTTGTAGTATTTTGAGTACAAAAACCGCTCACATCTATATTGAACAAATTATAACAGTATCCAAACATGCCGCTCATATTTGTAACATTTTGCGTATTGAGTTCCCCTATATCTATACTTTTTAGACTTTCACATCTAAAAAACATGTAGCTCATATCCGTAACATTTTGTGTATTGAAATTTTCTATATCTGCATATTTTAGCTTCCCACATCTATAAAACATATGGTCCATATTCGTAGCATTTTGTGTATTAAGTCCACTTATGTCTATATCTGATAAACTTACACATCCTGAAAAAAATCCCTCAGTTCCATGGCCCACGGCATCATCAATTTTAACCTTTGCACTTGTTAAAGATATACAATCCTCAAGCATCCCCCTCAAATCTGCATAGGAAATGTTTACATCTGCTGTTTTTATTTTATCTTTATAGTCCTTCCATCCCCAGTTATCAGTGCCATAGGTTCCGTCACTGTCCCGGACTACAAGTTTTCCCTCCGCATCAATGGTCCATGCGCAGCCTCTGGAAATACCACTGGTAACACTTTCTCCAGAAATATTTTTTTCATCTTCTTTCTCCGTATCTCCATCACTGATATCCCCACCACTGACATCACCAGCACTAATGCTCTTTGTTTCTGTCATTACAATGGCTTCTCCTGTGGTAGAAGATACTTGCTCCCTGCTTTCTGCTGCCACTACATTCACTTTGCCCTCAAACAACGTTGCCGTAAGAAGTACCGCTGCCAAAGTAATACTTGCTATTCGTTTTGCCTTACCCTTTCTGTACATAACTATAACCCTCCTCATTTTCCATTCAACCATAGCAAAATTTATCGTAAAATATAGCCTATACTCTTCGCTATCTTTGAATTATCGTTTTAACATTATTATATTTCACTTAATACTAAGTGTCAACTATATGAATATTTTATCAACCTATGGAATACTTGCGTTATAGTATCATGGTGACATTGGAGGTCATAAAATGGTAAATTTTGGCAATAGACTTAAAGCTTTACGTCGCGAAAAGGATATGTCGCAGGCTCAACTCGCTCAAAGGCTTGGTCTCACCAAGTCCGTGATTAGTGCATATGAAACCGGCATACGACAGCCATCCTATGATGTGCTCATACATATTGCCGGTATTTTTGATGTGAGCACAGATTATCTTTTAGAAGTGGAACGCAAACGGGAAATTGATTTCTCCGGTCTGACACCGGAAGAAACAGATGCCCTTATCAATCTGATCAAGGCCATGAGAAAAAGGTGATACAATATTTCGATTATTTAGGAAGTAATTCTATACAAAATTTGCCGCATAAATTAGTATTATTTTCCATATATTCCATTTAGAACTGGTTCGTAGAGCCACGAGCAGGGTAAACAAAAGAAAGCTCAATGAGAAGATACTATCTGATGCTCCTACTCAAAAGGTAGGAGCATTTTATTATATGGAGGTACATATGGTTTTTAAACACTTATTTATCTTTCACCTATATCTTAAATGCTTTTCATAAAATTATATCGTTGATAAACAGGACTTTTCTTTTCGTACAAAAAAGCTCAAATCCTACTTTCATAAGATTTGAGCTTTTATTCACAATTCTGTTTTGGTCCCTACTCTTCAATATGGTCAAGGCCCTGGCTTAAAATAGTCACGATGTGTGCATCCGCAAGGGAATAGAAAATGGTCTTGCCGTCCCTTCTGTTTTTCACCAGGTCCATCTGCTTTAAGACACGGAGCTGGTGGGAAATTGCCGACTGGGACATGCCTAAAAGCTGGGCAATATCGAGCACGCACATTTCCGAAAATTTCAGTGCATAGAGGATTTTTAATCTGGTGGCATCTCCGAAAATACGGAAGAAATCCGCTAAGTCGTTCATTTCTTCTTCGGGTGGCATTGTTTCGGTAATTTCCTTCTCTGCGCTCTCGGAAAGCTGCAGAAACCCATTTTGTATCTGTTCCATATTTGCCCTTTCTTTTATCCGTTCCCATTGCCGTTTTTCTCCGTAACAGCATTTCTATGTCAGCTGCCGATTTCGTCGGGAAACGTCTTACTCCCGTTATTCCTTGATAATGCTTACATACTTCACCGGTGTACGGTAAGTGTAATTGGATATCTTGATGCCGGTCTTGGGGCTGGATGCATGAATAACCTTGCCGCCGCCGATATACATTGCCACATGGTTGATGGAGCCTGAGCTTCCACCGTAGAAAATCAGGTCGCCGGGCTGTAAATCGGCTGCTGTAATCTTCTTTCCTTCATTCGCCTGTGCTCTGGAAGAGTGGGACAGGCTGATGCCGAAGTGCTTGTATACCGACATTGTGAAACCGGAACAGTCCGTTCCTTTGGTAAGGCTGCTGCCGCCGTACACATACTTATTACCCAAAAACTGTTTTGCATATTCTACGATATCGACTCTGAGGTTGGACACTCCCTGACCGTAAAGGAGTTCGCTCATGGTGACAGCAGTATCCAGTTTTTCTTCTACCGTCACATATTCTGAGGAAACATACGCATCTTCACCGTCAATGGATACTTTTACCCAGCCGTCTAACTGCTCAACGACTTCCAGTTCCTCTCCCTTGGGTACGGATGTCAGAACCGTAGCATCCATGCCTGCCTGCTCTCTTACTTTAAGAGCATCCGCATTAACCACTGCTACTGTCTTTACTAATTCCATGGCTCTCATTCCGGCATCGGCGCCGGTATACAGATAATCGGTGCTTACATAGCCGTCAACATCTCCGGATTTAATATGTGCCCAGGTACCGTCCTCGTTCATCTCCACCACTTCGCAGGCAGATCCTTTCGGCATCTTTCCCACTAATTTGCCGTCTGTGGCAGGAATGGCTCTGACATTTAAGTTACCGGTTTCCACATCGGCAATGCCTAAATGGTTATAGCCCCAATACATGCCTTCCGTAGTTGCCTCCGCTGCTTTTAAGCAGGAGTCTTCGTCCAGCTTCAGATCAAAAATTCCACCCGCTGTGGGCATAATATCATTTATGGCTACCGTTCCCGCTGCCCTACTTTCCATCGGGTTGGAAAGAGAAGCTACTGCTAAAAATCCTACGGCGCCGATTATAGCTAATTTGTTTATTTTTCTATTGTAGTTCATCTATTTTAACCTGTAAGTCCCTTCGTAAACCGGGTATAACCTCTTTGTTATTACATCCCGGTTGCTATATCTGTGTTAATTGTTACATCTTTGTTACGGATTTATTATAGCAATCCCTTTTTCTCGCGTCAACCGTCTATGCACAAAGAAACTTATTAAATTTTTCCAATTTCATTTTCCAGCAAAAGGTTACCAGTCCATTTTCCTTTTCTTTTGGGTATTTCTATCCATTTTTTCTTTCTGTACCCATTCTTAAACTTTCCTTTGGGTATGAAAGAGACTTTTGCAGTAGTCAACAAAAAGTAGACACATATTTTTAGTTTCTATACATCTCTTAGC
>OHIU01000728.1_pt1 | contig 15558 bp, 16 predicted proteins | sample 1568281 | NCBI WGS metagenome assembly OHIU01 (sample SAMEA3879543, study PRJEB24766) | human gut metagenome | biome: human-associated habitat; feature: feces | place: USA | collected 1985/1987 | reverse complement strand
CCGTCGATATTCTTCGACGCTTACGCAAAAAACTATTTATTGCGCGAAAATGCTCAAAGACGGTTCATTCCTGCGTATTTCAACGGAAAGCGCTTCCGTTCCTGCGCTTGTACTCGGCATGATACAACCAATGATTTTTGTTGCGGTGATTGCGGTTATTCTGTCCGCCGTGCTGGCACACAGAATGGCAAAACGTATTGTTACTCCGCTGAATGAGCTTAATCTTGATACTCCGCTTGAGAACAACGAAACGTATCCCGAAATATCGCCCCTGCTGACACGGATTGATGTTCAACATAAAAAAATCGAGCGTCAGATTCGGGAACTTCAGCGAAAGAATGATGAGTTGCAGCAGATTACCGAAAGCATGAACGAGGCACTTGTAATGCTGGATGTTAACGGCTGTGTGCTTGGAATCAATTCTGCTGCGAGACAGCTTTTTGAGGTCGATAATTCTTGTATCGGCAGCGATTTTCTGACCGTTGACCGCAATCCGGAGTTCAACAGGCGGATAATGAATGCATTTGCAGGCAGCAATGAAACGTTTAACCTTCAGAAACACGGACGCGAATACAAGGTCGACATAAGCAGAGTCGAGTCCGGCGAAAATCTTGCGGGAATTCTCCTGCTTGCGTTTGATGTTACCGAGCAGGCAGAAACGGAAAAAATGCGCCGCGAGTTCACGGCGAATGTTTCTCATGAGCTGAAGACGCCGCTTCAATCCATAATGGGCAGCGCGGAGCTTATTGAGAACGGACTTGTCAAACCGGAGGATATGCCGCATTTCATTAAGAACATACGCACCGATTCTGCACGGCTTGTTGCGCTGATAGAAGACATAATCAGATTATCACGCCTTGATGAAGGTGTGGAGATCCCGAAGACAGAGGTTGACCTTTTGAACGTGGCAACGGAAACGGCGGAGCTTCTCCGCGGCAATGCTGAGGCAAAGAATGTTTCCGTAAAGGTACACGGCAAAAGTGCGGTCGTTTTCGGAGTTGACAGGCTTATATATGAAATTGCCTATAATCTCTGTGAAAATGCCGTGAAGTATAATATTCCGGGAGGTACTGTGGATATAGGCGTTGATGCAAGAAAAGGCAAGGCTCTGCTTACGGTTCGCGACACCGGCATAGGGATTCCCAAGGAGCAGCAGTCACGGGTGTTTGAACGTTTTTATCGGGTTGATAAAAGCCGCTCGAAAGATTCCGGTGGGACGGGACTCGGCCTGTCCATTGTGAAACATGCGGCAGCCTACCATAACGCGGAGTTGACTCTTGAAAGTGTTCCCGGAAAAGGGACTTGCGTAACTGTCGCTTTTCCGCTGTACGACAGCAGTGAAAACGCGGAATAAGAGCATGTCCGTCGCGAACGTTCAATCGCAATCCGACAGTCATCCATGTATCTGCATACAAAATGGGAAGAAATTCCCCTCAGCCCAATGCAGGGCTGAGGGGGATTTTGTATAACGGACAAAAACAGCAAAACCGGCATGAGCTTTTCGTTCGTGCCGGTTTTGCCTGTACCTGTGTATAAAAAGAAAAGAACAGACGCTTTCTGAACAGAATCAGTATTAAAGGGGAGTGTCCTCGGTCAAATCTTCAACAACAAGAATTTCACGTTGTGTGGGCCTTGAAGCGGATGAAGCAGTCGGTTTTGCGGATGCCGGGGCAGGGGAGACGGTTTTATCCGCGCCTGAGGGGACGGTTCCGTCGCGTCTTGCTTCAAAGAACTTTTTGGCAACCTGAGGGAAGAGTGCGTAACTCAGAACGTCTTCTTCGGATTGTGCAAGGTCGCCAAGCTCTTTGCGGTATGTGTCAAGCTCGGGCTTTAACAAATCTGCCGGTCGGCATGTGATGACTTTATCATTGCCGATGGCCTTTTTACGAACAGCTTCGTTGACTTTGCCGGGCAGCCTTCCGTATTCTCCGCGCAGAACCGCTTTGGATTCCTTTGTAAACATTTTATAACGTTCACCTGCGAGCACATTCAGAACGGCCTGCGAGCCGACGATCTGGCTTGTCGGAGTGACGAGCGGCGGATAGCCGAAATCTTTGCGTACACGAGGAACTTCCGCAAGAACATCATAATATTTATCCTCGGCGTTTGCCTGTTTGAGCTGAGAAATAAGGTTGGAAAGCATTCCGCCGGGAACCTGATAAATCAGAGTGTTTGTGTCAACCGAAAGCACCTTCGGATCAAGGAAGCCGTCACGCTTAAGTCTGTCGGCGACAGTGCGGAAGTGTTTTGCAGCTTCACTGAGTTTTTCAAGATCAAGCCCTGTATCATACTCCGTTCCTTTGAGCGTTGCGACCAAGCTCTCGGTTGCAGGTTGGCTTGTGCCGTTGCCGAGGGGCGAGAGAGCCGTGTCAACAATGTCAACACCTGCAAATGCAGCCATGAGAAGCGTCATATCGCCCGTGCCCGTTGTGTTGTGGGTGTGGAGGTGAATCGGAACGTTAATTTCAGCCTTGAGCCTTTTAACAAGATTGTATGCGGGCATCGGCAGAAGCAGGTTTGCCATATCCTTGATACAAATCGAGTCGGCACCCATTTGAACGAGCTCTTTCGCAAGTTTAACGAAATAATCTTCGTTATGGACGGGACTGATTGTGTAGCTCAGTGCAGGTTCACAGTGTCCGCCGTATTTTTTTGTGAATTTAATTGCGGATTCCAAATTACGAATGTCGTTGAGTGCATCGAAAATTCGAATAACATCAATTCCGTTTTCAATTGCCTTACGGCAGAATTGTTCAACAACATCATCCGCATAGTGCTTATATCCCAAAATGTTCTGTCCGCGGAACAGCATTTGAAGGCGTGTATGCGGAAGTGCTTTTTTGAGCTTTCGGAGACGTTCCCACGGATCTTCGTTCAAAAAACGGAGGCAGGAATCAAAAGTTGCACCGCCCCAGCATTCAAGAGACCAGTATCCCATGCTGTCCAGAATCTCGCAGGCGGGAAGCATCTCTTCCGTGCGCATTCTCGTTGCGGCTTGGGATTGATGCGCATCGCGCAGTATAGTATCTGTAATGAATAACTTTGACATTTTCTTTAACCTCATTAAATCATGCGCCCCGATTCCATTCGGTGCAGAGCCTTAAGCCGAACCGCACGGCGGGGCGCGAAAAATCAATAATATCAGCCGAACAGGGAAAGAAATACGCCGGCAGCAATTGCAGAGCCGATTACACCCGCAACGTTAGGACCCATTGCGTGCATAAGCAGGAAATTGCCGGGATTCTCTTTTTGACCGACAACCTGCGAAACTCGTGCCGCCATCGGGACTGCGGAAACACCTGCCGAACCGATAAGCGGATTGATTTTCCCGCCGGAGAGGAAGTTCATGAGCTTTGCAAGCAGAATGCCGCCGATAGTGCCGAATATGAATGCGCAGATGCCCATTGCAAGGATGCCGAGAGTTTCAAACGACAGGAAAGCAGTGGCCGTTGCTGTCGCTCCGACACTTGTGCCGAGAAAAATCGTGACAATGTTGCAAAGTTCGTTCTGTGCGGTCTTGGAAAGTCTTTCCGTGACGCCGCATTCGCGCAGAAGGTTGCCGAGCATAAGCATACCGACGAGGGAAGCTGCGGACGGAACAAGGAGCGCAACCGCGATGGTGACAACGATCGGGAACACAATGCGTTCGGTTTTGCTGACCGGGCGAAGCTGTTCCATTACGATGGAGCGTTCCTTGCGGGTTGTCAGCAGTTTCATGAACGGAGGCTGAATAACGGGAACGAGTGCCATGTAAGAATAAGCCGCAATGGCAATCCGTCCGCACCGCCGATGATGCCGATGGAGGCCGCAAGGTTATCATCAAAACCGAAAATCAGCCTTGCGCCGAGGTAAGCGACAAATATGCCGAGCTGAGCTGCCGCACCGAGGAGCAGACTCTTGGGATTTGCGATCAACGGACCGAAATCCGTCATTGCACCGACGCCGAGGAAGATGAGCGACGGGTAAATGCCGAGCTTGACTCCGAGATAGAGGTAGTCGATTAAGCCGCCTTTTTGTGTGAGCATCTGCCAATTGACATGTCCGCCGGAAAATATTTCGGCATTATACAGTCCTGCACCGGGAAGGTTTGTTAAGAGCATTCCGAATGCAATGGGAAGCAGCAGCAAAGGCTCGAATTTTTTAACGATTGCAAGATAGAGCAGGAAACAGGCAACAACGATCATAACAGCGTATTTCCAGGCACCCGGTTGGGTGAAGAAAGCAGCAAAACCCGTTTCAAGCGCAAAATCGGTAAAAACCTTTATGATGGATTGCATGATTCACACCGCCTTTTCGAATGTGACGGCTTAATGTCAAACGTATGCGATGAGAACATCGCCGGAGTTTACGGATGTGCCGCTCTGCACGGAAACAGAGATAACTTTGCCGTCGCAGGGAGCCATGATTTCGTTTTCCATTTTCATAGCTTCGAGGATAAGCAGAACCTGTCCGCTGCGGAAACTGTCGCCGGGTTTGACGTTAACGGCAAGAATGCTGCCCGGCATGGGCGCAGTGATGGTTTTTTCGCTGCCGTTCAGCTGTGCGGCTTTAGGTGCAGCTTTTTTGGGAGCGGATGCTGTTTCGCCCGCAGCAGCGGAATCGATTTCCTCAACTTCAACTTCATAGCTCGTTCCGTTTACATTAACAATGAATTTATGCATAGTGTTCAATGCCCCTTTCGAATATCTGCAAGTATATAATGCATCAAAGCGATGCAGCCGGTTTTGTTCGCTCCGAACATGATGCTTCGGAGAAAGCGGTGCGGCTCAACCGATTTTTTTGATGGATTTGATACGAAGCCCTGCGGCATCCGTGCCGATGGTTTCAGCAATTGCTGCGGAGATAACTGCGATAAGTTCGCGGCGCGATTCTCCGGTAAGCTTCTGTGCATTGCCGTCGGCTGCAACTTTTTCGGCTTCAATACCGGATGAGGAGACAGAGCCTGAAGTTTCGGCACGCCGTCCTGTTACAAATCCGCATATTACGCCCATAAGCTTAACAATGGCAATGAGAACAACCAGCCCGACGAATACAACAGCAAGTCCGATCAGCGGAACTATCAAGGTGTTCATGCAAAATACCGGTCCTTTCCAAATATTAGGGGGATTGCGAAGGATGCGTTAATCGAATAAATAATATATCGCAGAACGAACATTCTTTCATCCTCCCCCATTTATCGTTATTATTCATCGAATCCTTTTTTCCTGCAAATAAAAAACATATATTATCAATTCTGCAAAAGCATGATACTAAGCAAAGAATTTTCATTAAGCGATGAGGAGTGATTGAATTGAACTGAAAAACATGCCTGAGAACGCTGATTTCGGAGCACTCTGAATGATTTGAGTTCGGCAAAAAGACTTGAAATCACATTTTTGCCAAAATGATGCGGAAACAGAATCCTCTTAAGAAAAGGCGAACGCAGGCATATACTTTGTGTTGAAAAAAGAGAACGAGAGTTTTACGGACTGCATACAGCGCAGCAAACGGACAGCTGCCCGCTGCGGCATCGGCCGCAAATGTTCTCAACCGCAAGCATACTGCAATTGGTTTACTTTAAAAGCATTTCAAGCTCTTCCTGTGTTATGTAACGCCACTGCCCGGGCTTGAGTCCGTTGAGAGTTAAAGCACCTATGCCAACGCGCTGCAGGCGCAGAGTATCATGACCGAGAGCTGCAAGCATTCGGCGAACCTGTCGGTTCCGCCCTTCGTGAATCATCAACAACAGCTCCGTTTTTTCATCATGCGAACGCAGTATGCGCACGCGCGCAGGTGCGGTGAGCCCGTCGTCAAGCTGAATTCCGCGTTCGAGGGCGCGACATTCACTGCGGCTGAGTTCACCTGTGCAGAGCACGCGGTAGGTTTTGTTTGCACCGTATCGCGGATGCATAAGCCGATTGGCTGTTTCGCCGTCGTTGGTAACAAGAATCAGTCCTTCGGAGTCATAATCCAGCCGACCGATCGTGTACAGTCTGTACGGCAATTCGCTGAAAAAGTCGGTGACTTTAACCCTGTCTTCGCTGTCCGCATTGGAACATATGACATTTTTAGGCTTATTAAACGCAATAACGATGCGCTCATCGGCAGGGCGAACGGGCTTGTCATCAAGCGTTACCGAATCTTCCGGTTCAACGCTGCTGCCTAAAACAGCGACATGTCCGTTAACCTTTACACGTCCGGCGGAAATAATTTCTTCGCATTTGCGGCGTGAAGCAATGCCTGCATCGGCAAGGTATTTTTGAAGTCTCATTCAACGGTTTTCCTTTCGAAACCTGCAAAAAAACCTTTCCGATAATCCCGAATTGATAACAAAGAGCAGTGTCAGCCGTGGGGCAGTGCAAGCTCCGGAATCAACAGCATCAGCGGCGGAATAAATGCAGGATGTAGTTAAAGTAGAACAGGAAGCTTCTTTCGGCTATGCTCTCCGAAGCAACGAGGGATGTTTGCCCTATGCACAGATCGTCACAGAATAATTCGGCCGTGCCGAGTTCACATGATTCATGTACGGGGGCGCAAACATCCGAATCAAGGCGTACATGCACCGAAGCCGAAAGTTCGGTTCCCTTCTTTACAGGTATGATTATATCCTCTTTTGCCGCTAATGCCAATATACTTTTTTCACCGTTGAGTACGGTGCAGCGAGCCAACACGGTTCCCTTTTCAATGATTTTGCACATGGAATAGTTCTCAAAGCCGAAATTGAGCATTTCGGGCGCAACGTCGAACATTGGCCTGCAGTTCAATACGGCCCCAACAAGCAGCATACCGTCGCGTTCCGCAGCGAACAGCAAACAGCGTCCCGCCGCAGATGTATAACCGGTCTTGATGCCGACAGCATTGCCATAATCCCAGAGCAGCGCATTTTTATTTTTCATGGTTCGAACCCTGTCTCCGGTTTCTGCGGTGTAATACTGCGTCGAAACGATTTGACGGAAAGTTTCATTCTTCAACGCTTCGGCACCTATGAGAGCAAGCTCATATGCTGTCGTGTAATGCTCTGCATCATGCAGTCCGTTCGGAGTTACAAAATGTGTATTCGTGAGCCCGAGTTTCGCTGCTCTGTCATTCATAATGCGGACAAAGCTTTCCACTGTTCCGCCGACATGCACGGCGAGTGCAACCGCGGCATCGTTGCCGGAGAGCAGCATCAGCCCGTACAGTAAATCTCTCACGGAAAGTCTTTCGCCGCAGCTGAGGTACATGCTTGAACCTTCCGTTCCGGCGGCATCGGCAGTTACTTCAACCGTCTCATCGAGATCGCAGTTTTCAATGACAACAAGCGCGGTCATGGTTTTTGTGGTGCTTGCCATAGGCAGGCGTGAATTGCTGTTGCCGGACAACAGAAGTTTGCCGCTGTTTGCTTCGATCAGCGCAGCTGCGGCTGCTGTTTTCATGCAGTCTATGAAATCAGCTTTATTGCTGTCGGCATCATCAAAATCCGCAACTTGAGATATGCATGAACTTCCGCTGTTGTCAGCTGCTGCCTGCGCAATTGCGGATACGGATGACGGAAGAGCACTGCAGGCAATCAGCGCAATGCTGAGCAGAAGAAACGGAATCGTGTGCCGTTTCATACCGAAGCCTCGGTTCCGCCGGTACAGCCGCAGCCGGAACTGTTTCCGCTTGAACCTGTATTTGAAACCCCGTTGCCCGTATTCTCGGTGCTGTTCCCGTCGGTACAGCCGCAGCCGCAATTCGAATTTGTTTTTTGATTCCGCTTCTTTTCGCTGTCGGCGCATGCACACTTTTTATTGATGCAATCAATTCCCGTGTTGATAAGCTTTTCAACGCACTTCAAAACCTGAGGTATCATGTCCACAAGCCTGTCTGTCGAGCTCTTTCTGTCGGCAGGCATAACACGAACATTTCCCTGTTCCTCGGTGATAAATGCCAGCGGCGTGATGCACATACCGACGGCACTTGTTCCTGCAAACGGGAAACGGGAATCACGGTTTGCTTCATCAGCTGCCTTTTTTGCGCTGCACATATGGCCGTATTCTCCTCCGCCGACAAGGAAAGCAAGACTGAGCTTGGAAACGGGCAGTATCATTGTGTTTCCTGCGGTTACAATCGGATTGCCTACGACGGTGTTAACGTCCACCATTCGCTTGATTTGCTCCATTGAGGTCTGCATAATGTTTTCGATGGGATGCATTCTGTAAGCTCCTTTGTTTTTATTCTGCTTTATCCTTTCGGATAAATACATTCAAAAATAGTTTAATCAGGTTGACCCGCACTATTCCTGCCATATTAAGGTTAAAAGTGCTTCGGTTCGGTGCAGGAAAAATATTAATAACGCAGTTTTCGGATCGCTTGACTTTAATCAGAACGTTTAGTATAAATCGAAAAAGAGTGTCCATAAAAACAGAAACGATTCCGCAGATTAAAACGCTCAGGAATGCGTCGTCGCGTCTTCCGATTTCACCCGCAACTTCAATTTTTTTTACCGACAGCGAACGCGGCAAGGCTTTAACGATTTTTCTGAAAAGGCTGCCTCTCCTTTTTTTGCGCGGACGAACGGGTTTCAGCTGTCTGTTGTTAACCTGAAAAACAGTGATGCCGTTAAACGGCTCATATTCGAGACAATAACGAAGCTTAATTCGGATAATTCCGAAGAGAAGAATCACTTTGATTTTTATTTCACAGAAATATCCGCGCAGCAGCACCTTTGCATCAAGTCGAATTCCGTAAAACAACATAAGCAGTATAACGAAAAAAACGGAGGCTCCGAGCCGGGGCAAAGGCATGCGAACAGCAAAAAAACACTTAATCGATTGTAATGCGAAATTGAATCGCTCCATGCTGTCTTTCCTCTTTTCCTGTTTATGATCGTCGAACGCAAAACATGTCCGCACGGATTCACCGGCATATTTTGCCCGAAATGCCGTTGATTATGTGAGCATTCGGACAGGCTATCGGTCTTTCGACAAAAAAAGCTATACAAAATGAGCCGAATACGGTATAATTTAGCGGTGAATAAAACGACCGCGTACACACGCTCGGCTGTGAGCTTGAGAATTGATTTGCTTTTGCGCGCGGAAGTAAACTTTCAAAAAGAAGTACAGAAAGAAATATACAAATGAAACAGGTTCTCGGCTGCATCAGACGTGCAGATGAACGATACAATATGATACAGGACGGCGACAAGATTTGCGTCGGTGTGAGCGGAGGCAAGGACAGCCTTCTGCTGATGTACGGACTTAAGCTTTATCAGCTTTTTTCAAAGAAGAAGTATGATTTATGCGCTGTTATGCTTGACCTTGGAATTGTTGAACAGGACACAAGCGGAATCGAAATGTTCGCAAAGGAACACGATATTGATTTTGAAGTGCGCAAAACGGATATTGGAGATGTTGTTTTCAACATACGCAAAGAAAAGAATCCATGCGCTATGTGTGCGAAAATGCGGCGCGGGGCATTGAACGACATTGCACTTGAAAAGGGCTGCAACCTTGTTGCACTCGGACATAACCGCGAAGATGTTCTTGAGACTTTTTTGCTGAGTTTGTTTTTTGAAGCCAGATTGAACACGTTTGCACCCGTCACATACCTTGGCAGAACGGGTATCACAGTAATCCGTCCGCTCGTTTTCTTCCCGGAAAAGGATGCTGTTTCCGCTTCACGCAGACTGCAGCTGCCGGTTTTGCGTGCAAACTGCCCTGCTGCGGGCCATACAAAGCGTGAAGATATGCGCCTGCTGCTTCAAGACTTCAGGAAAATCGTTCCCGATGTCGAAACGAAGTTTATGAAAGCAATCGTGGACACGCATAAATACGGCATGTGGGACAGAATGAAGCTCCCTCCGCGGCAAACGGGAGGAATAAGGCTCGGAGAGATTGACCCGCTCGCACTTCCTGCCATAAAATCCTGCATGAAATGTGACGGAACATCGAGTGACGAGTTGCAGCCGGATGAAACGGCGATTGAATTCACAGAACAGTAACGTTGGTATTTGAGCTTAAAAATCAGAAAGGAATTCCCGCGGAACGGGATACGGAATGAAGGATGGACAACAGTATTCACAACGATGAGCAGATTGTGCAGCGACAGGTGATCAAAAAGTATAACGGCGCACGGCCGTGGCAGGTTGCGGTTTTGATGCTGATGAGTGCGGCGGTTGCGGCTTTGGTGCTTTTTGTGGCTCTGCTCGGCGGAAAAGGTCGATATCGGCTGATAGACGGCGGAGCAAAATATGACTCATCCATTATCAGCACGCTCCTGAGCGAAATAGACAAGTATTATTATTTTCATGATGATGCGCCGGACACCGAAAAACTGCTTGAAGATGCAGCACATGATATCGTTAACTCGATTGGTGATCCTTATGCGGCGTATTATACGAATGAGGAATACGAGGCGTTTGAAAACTCAATCAACGGCAGCTACAAGGGCATCGGTGTACTGCTTGGTGTGACGGACGGAAACGGTGCAGAGATAGTTCGTGTTTATGAAGGGAATCCCGCAGCGAAAGCAGGCATACGGGAAGGCGACACCGTCATTGCTGTCGACGGAAAATCAACTTTGGGGCTTCCTCATGAAGAGGTCAGTGATTTAATCAGCGGTTTGGACGGCACGACCGTTGCACTCACGATTAAACGCGGAGAAGAGACCCTCGAAATTGACGTTGAACGCGGCGACGTATATATTAAACGTGTTTATACGGAAATCCTGGAAAACAGCATTGGTTATATCCGAATTGAATCGTTTACAGGCAATGCCGCCGAAGAGTTCAACGAAGGCCTTGACGGTTTGCTCGGGCAGGGTATTGAGTCACTGATCATCGATTTGCGAAACAATCCCGGGGGTTCGCTGGACGTTGTTGTTGCAATTTGCGACCGCATTTTGCCGGAATGCACAATTACAACCCTTGAAGGAAAGCTTGTTGATCCTCCGCAAAGCTTCGAATCAACGGCAGAACAGTCACTGGAGATCCCCTACGCTGTTTTGATTAATGAAAACTCCGCATCCTCAAGCGAGATTTTTGCTTCCGCCGTTCAGGACAACAAATGCGCGGCACTGATAGGCAAAAACACGTACGGCAAGGGCATTGTGCAGTCAAGCTGGGCATTGCGGAACGGTCAGGGATACATAAAGCTCACAACCGACGTTTATCGCACACCGAACGGCAAGCTTATTCACGAAATCGGAGTTGCACCGGATATTGAGGTTGAACAAGATGCCGAGCTTGTCAACTATGATATATTTTTCATTATGCGTGATTTCGCGAATCGGGACCTGCAGCTGAAGGCAGCGATCGATTATCTTAATAATAAATAAGAAAACGACACCGAACGGCAAAAGACGTAATTTACATTTTCTTCCGTTTGTGGTATACTTTCGAGATAAATCGAAAGGAGGGCTCTTTCGCGGCGGGAGCTTATGCTTCGGCAAGAAAAAACTATCAATAAATATGGCAGAATTCATTCACGGCAATCAATCAATTCACTACGAACTTGCCGGGGTGCGGGAGTTCAGGCTCCGGACACCGGTTTTGTTGCTGCACGGCAATGGTGAAGATATGCATATCTTCGATAACATGATCGCACCGCTCCTCGGTGCAAAGGGCTTTGTGCTTATGGACAGCAGGATGCAGGGGGAGTCATTCTCGCTTGACGGCGGGGGGGAAATATCGTATTCGGCAATGGCGGATGATGCCGCTGCGCTGATGGACGAACTCGGAATCAACGAATATGATATCGTCGGTTATTCCGACGGTGGGATTATTGCGCTGCTTATGGCAATGAAAAGTTTCAAAGTTCGAAGATTCTTCACGATCGGCGCGAATACAGATCCATCCGGGTTAACTGCAAAGGCGGTTCGGGAAATTAAAACAGCATTGTGGCGGGCGAATCACAAGGGCGATGAGCGTACTGCGGCGTTGCTTTCAATGATGCTGAATGAACCGCATATAACCTCGCACCAGCTTGCAGGCATTATTGCCGAGGCGACGATTATACTCGGCAAAAAAGATACGGTCATTGACAGAAAGCATTCCGAACGAATTGCAGATGCTATTCCGCACGGCACTCATGTTTTGATTGAAGGCGCGGGGCACGATGTTCCCGTAACACATCCCGGAGTATTATCCGACCTTGTGCGCACGCTGCTGTAGCAGCCGAACTGCCGATTTGTGAGGGAGTAAGTTTTTTTAAAAATTTCCAAAAAATTTCCAAAAACAGGCAACCAAAAAGCGCGTTCGTGCGTTATATAGGTAGAAGAGGAACGGCAAGGGGTTCCGATTCATGAGTTTCCTTCCTGTTTTGTTTTGTTGGTGCAAAAGACCGTGCGCAACGGTCTTTTGTATTTTTATAACTCTGAATCCATAAATGCAAACGCAAATTGATATATCTTGACAAAAAAGAAAAAACGGGGTATCCTTTATAAAAATCATACCGGAAAGGTGAATTGAATATGATACGAAAACTTACAGCGAAAGATAAAAATATATTTATGGAATTGACGGGTGAGTTTTACTCTTCGGCAGCAGTTATGCACCCGATACCGGAAAAAAACCGCAGCGCGATGTTTGATGAGCTGATGCGGTCGAATGTTTATGCGGAGTGTTTCATGCTCGAATGCGAGGATGGCACCCCGGCAGGTTATGTTTTGACGGCAAAAACTTTTTCACAGGAAGCAGGCGGGCTTGTTGTCTGGCTTGAAGAAGGATACATTCGTGAACCGTATCGTTCAATGGGTTTGATGTCTGAGTTTTTCCTCTACATTGAGCAGCATTGTCCTGCCGCAAGGTATAGGCTTGAAGTTGAACCGGATAACCCGCGCGCAATTGCACTGTACGAACGCAGAGGCTTTCGCTTCATTCCGTACCTTCAGATGATAAAGGGCGAATAACGGCAAAACGAATTAAAAACTAAGGAAAAATTAAAGGATATTTACCCGCTGCGGATAAATATCCTTTTTTGTTTCCGTCTGAACGGAATTTGAAATTAAAAATTACTCTTCGGCGAAATAGTGAGCAACCAGTTCGTTAAGTGAATCTTGGTCGCGAACGCCCATTGTTTCGCGGCAGGAATGCATTGCAAGCATGGGAACGCCGACATCGGCCGTGCTCATGCCGAGTTGACTTGCCGCAAAGGAGCCGAGCGTTCCGCCGCCGCGCAGGTCGGGGCGGTTCATAAACCGCTGATAGGGAATACTGTATTTTGCGCAAATGCCTTCAATCATGCCTATGCCGACGGCTTCGGTTGCATAACGCTGTTCGTAATTCATTTTCAGCGCAGTGCCTTTGTTCATTACGGCATTGCAGGAAGCATCGGAAAGCTCCGCATGGTTGGGGTGCTTTGCGTGTGCAACATCACAGGAAAGCATGAATCCGGATGCGAGAGAATCGATGTATTCGCTGCGGGAGGCACCGAGAGCACAGGCGATTTTTTCAAGCATCAAGCCGAGAGTTGCACTGTCAGCTCCCTGCTTTGTTCCGGAGCCGACTTCTTCATTGTCGAAAAGCACCGCGGCCGTAACGCCGTGGGCACGGTTGCAGTTAACAATTCCGTAAAGCACCGCAAATGCGGATGTGATGTTGTCAAGCCTGGGCGAAGTGAGAAAATCCTCGTCAAAGCCGCAGAGCACGGGCTTTTCGGCATTGTAAATGCAGAGATCGTAGCTCAGAATCTGCTCCGGAGCGACTCCCGCCAATTCTGCCAGCTTAGATACAAAATATCCGTCCTTGTTGAAATCCTGCTCAACAGACTTGCAAATCGGGAGCATGTCCTTATTGGGATTCAATTCAACACCCTTGTTAACACTGCGGTTCATATGAATCGCAAGGTTGGGAATTGTGAGGATAGGTTTTTCAAAATCCACAAGGCGGCGTTCGGGAGCAAGCACATTGTCACTCTTAAGTGTGATCATGCCGGCAGCGGAGAGCGGTCTGTCAAGCCATGTGTTGTGAATCATGCCGCCGTAGGGCTCGATGCTGAGCTTTGCGCAGCCTCCGGAGACTTGTTCGGGATTGGGCTTTATATAATAGCAGGGCCAGTCAACATGACACGCTGCAAGACGAAAGTCTTCGCCGGGCACATATTCGCAGCCGACATGAAATGCAATAAGCATGGTGCCGAAGCATTTTACATAGTAGTTTCCGCCCTTTTCAAGTTTCCAGGGTTTATTTTGTTCCAACGCCGTAAACCCGGATTCGTCCATGAGTCGAATTGCCTCCGCAGTCGTATGATAGGGTGAAACGGATTTTTCAAGAAACGAAATGAGATCCGCTGTGTTATTCTTAATCATTTTTTCTCCTTTCTGCAAAAAAAGCTTTGCGAAAATTCAACAACGGCGGTCGAAAGCCCGCCTGCAGTGCAATTATCGCAATTTCGTATTCGTTATAATTATAGTGCCGATATGTGCTGCTGTCAAACAATTTTATCCATCATGTTTTTTTCAAAAAAATACCTGTTATAGCTTCGCCGAAAACGGACAAATTAAGACTGCACGCCGCACGAAGCGACAGAATTCGGCACGGTGCTGCAGGATTTGGCAGCTAAGGAAACTCGAATTCAAGGAAGCTTTTGCGTGAAAAGACCATAGATTCGAGTCTTATCCCGCAAAAGAACAGATTATGACGAGTATTCCTAAAGTCCGGAACATACGGTGTGCTGTGATTACACAAAACAGGCTCGGTGCTGATGCCGACACCGCTGATGAATTCCGAAGATGAATGCTTCGGATACGGCGAAGAATGTGAAATCAAAACCGGAGTTTCGTGCACGTGATTATATAACGTCCGCTTTAAAACGCAACTGAGGAGAAAGGCTTTTGAAGCGGACGGCAATGAACGGAGGTGAAAACTTATGGCAAGGAGCAATCGTGTTGCAGTTCCCGAGGCGAAGCAGTCGCTGAAGAACTTTAAAACCGAGGTCGCTAACTCGATGAATATAACCCTTAATGATGGTTATAACGGCGATATTTCCGCCCGCGATGCAGGCAGGATCGGCGGCCAGATGGTTAAGCGTATGATCGAATACGCTGAAAACAATATGCATAAATAATAACAAAAATAAATTACACTGAACAAAATCTGAAAGGAGATTTTACGATGACGCTTTCTGAAAAATCCGCATATCTCAAGGGCCTGATGGAGGGCATGAACCTGAACACCGAGTCCAACGAGGGCAAGATGATCGCTGCCATCGTGGACCTGCTGGGGGACATGGCCAAGCGCGTCACCGACATTGAGGAGACCACCATTGCCATTTCCGACGAGCTGGATGAGATCGAGGAAGATCTGGACGCCATCGAGGACTTCATCATGGATGAGGACGATGATGACGACGAAGACTACGACGACGAAGACGAGTGGGATGACGACGAGGATTCCGACGAGGGCTTTGAGTTCGGCGACGAGGAGACCACCATTTACGAGGCGGAATGTCCCAGCTGCGGCGAAGTGGTTGACTTTGACGAGGAGACTCTGGAAAAGGGAAGCATCGTTTGCCCCAACTGCGGTGAGACGCTGGAGTTTTCTCTGGAAGACGAAGAAGAGTGATTTGACGTGTGAATCCCCTGCCTGAGTTCAGGCAGGGGATTTCTTCATATGGGAAC
>OHIU01000722.1_pt1 | contig 15654 bp, 8 predicted proteins | sample 1568281 | NCBI WGS metagenome assembly OHIU01 (sample SAMEA3879543, study PRJEB24766) | human gut metagenome | biome: human-associated habitat; feature: feces | place: USA | collected 1985/1987 | reverse complement strand
TAGATTTTTCTTCATAATCTTCTTTATTTTAAATTATAATGTAATGTTTAAGCCCACAGAGAATGTCTTGGCATTGGGATAAGCATGACCGCGAGTATCGGTTCCATACTTTTCAGGATCGTAATCGTCAATGCCGGTAATAGTCAGGATATTCTGTGCAGAAACATATATTCTTAAGCGTTCCAGTTTCGCCTTACGAATCCATTCTTGTTTGAAAGAGTATCCCAATTCAATATTCTTCAGACGCAGGTAAGAAGCATCTTTCAACCAAAATGAAGAGGGTTGGCTGTTATAGTCACCATTACCCAGACGCGGGAAGTTCCCGTTAGGGTTAGCGCTTTCAGAATAACGGTCCAGGAATGCCGTCGTAACGTTACCCGAAACGGTAGGATAATCCATCACAATACGGTCTACACCGGCTACACCCTGGAAGAAAGCAGAGAAATCAAATCCTTTGTAAGCGGCATTCAAACCGAAACCGTAAGTAAAATCAGGGAACGGATTACCGATCACTGTACGGTCGTAAGTATCCACTACTCCATCCGGTTTACCTTCCGGACCGCTGACATCTTTGTAACGGACATCACCCAACTTCAAAGCACCACCGCCAACAGAATTCTTTTCATTAGCTTCATCCACTTCAGCCTGTGTGCGATACAATCCATCGGCTACATAACCATAATAAGAATTGATAGGATGTCCTTCCAGATTAATAGACCAGTCTGTAATCCATGAATCTTTACCGTGCAGGTCGAGAATTTCATTCTTCACCTTACTGAAATTGACATTTGCACCGAATTTCCAGTCGCCCCATTGATCATTATAACCTAAAGCGAATTCCCAACCTTCATTCTTTACTGATGCAGCATTCACATAAGGTTCAGTAGAAATACCCACAATTCCGGGAATGGGCAATTGCAGCAAAATATCAGAAGTCTTCTTGTAGAAATAGTCAGCAGTAAGGGTAATCTTGTTATTCAGGAAAGCGGCGTCTATACCTATATCCGTAGTAGCGGTTGTTTCCCATTTAATGTCAGGATTAGCCAATGAGGAAATAGCCACACCCGAAACTTTGTTGTCACCCCATACATAGTTATTACCCAAACCGATATATTGTGCAAACGGATAGTAACCGATCTCCTGGTTACCCAGTTCACCCCAGCTACCTCTTAGTTTCAACTGGCTGATAAAGCTATATTTCTCCATGAAAGCCTCTTGAGCAATGTTCCAGCCCACAGATACAGAAGGGAAATAACCGGTACGGTTCTTTTTAGGTATTCTGGAAGACTCATCACGACGGAGGTTGAATTCAGCCAAATAGCGATCCTTGTAATTGTAGTTCACACGGCCAAAGAATGATCTCAAAGCAGCTTCGGCAGCATCTCCCTTAGCAGAAGTACTTAAAGCACCGTTCAATACGGTGATATTGTCGCTCGGAAGATCTTCACCTGTTGCCGTGGTAGAACGGAAATTATTATATTGGTTAGACTGCCCCAGCAAGAAGTTGAAAGCATGGCCGTTCACATCAAAGTGATAAGTAATAATGTTTTCGTTGATCCACTGAGTTTCGGAATAATAAGCATCGGTCAGGTAATTCTTACCACTACCTCCCACAGGGTTACCATACGAATCCTGAGGAATATAAGCAGGTTCAGCACCAATACTGTTCCATTGGTTATATTGATAAGCAAAGCTGGTCTTGATAGATAGGTTCTTAATCGGTTCTATTTCCAAGAAAGCCTTACCGTCGAAACGGCTGTATTTCTTCTTTGAAGTTATGGTAGTGGCATAAGCCGGATTCTTAATAGCCTGCATTTTATCGTTACCATCCACAAATCCCCATTCACCATTGCTGTATTTATAAGGTACCGAAGGACGGGAATGCCATTTCATCTGTTCGAATACATAGTAAGTACCAATAGTAGGTTCCTCTACTTCTTCATGGTTACCAGAAACATTCAGTCCTAAAGTGATTATATCAATGAACTTGCTGTCAGCATTCAGACGGAAATTAAAACGGTCAGTACTTGTACCTTCCATGATACCATCCTGTCCCATATATCCTACCGAACCCATATAATGAGAAGTGGCATTACCACCCGACATAGACAAATGGTGGGTCTGGATAGGAGCAGAACGGAATATTTTGTCCGACCAGCGGGTATTGGCAAACAAATCCGGTCTCGATCCATCTTTCATTTGCTGAATCATTTCAGGAGTAAAGTTCGTAGTTACATCTCCCATTGCCTCATTCTGCTCATTATAAAGAGTAGCCCAATCCCATGAATTAATATATGTAGGCAGAACCGTAGCTTTCTGTACACCATAGGATCCGCTGTAAGATAGTGTCTTCTTGTCTGCATTTCCTCGTTTCGTTGTAACCAGAACTACACCGTTGGCAGCACGTACACCATATATAGAAGCGGAAGCCGCATCCTTCAATACTGATATGTTTTCAATATCATTCGGAGAAACACTGTTGAGGCTTCCTTCCACACCGTCAATCAGCACCATAGGATTACTGTCACCAAAAGTGTTTATACCGCGGATACGGATTTCCACATCTCCCTCAGCACCGGGTTGCGCAGAGAAAGAGCTCACGGTAACACCACTCATTCGTCCTTGCAGCAAACTGGAAGTATTGGATACCGGAATGTCTTTAATATCATTGACCTTTACAGAAGATACCGCTCCCGTCAGATTGGCTTTTTTCTGCGTACCATAGGCTACAACCACAACTTCATCGATCAACTCCGAGCTTTCTTTCAATACAATATTGATTTGCTGGTTTGCCCGGGCTATTTTCACGACTTGCGTTTCATAACCTATATAAGAAATCACGAGATTTTGTCCTACTGATGCCTGAATAGAGAAATGTCCGTCTACATCTGTAATCAGACCATTCGTAGTACCTTCCACTACTACAGAGGCTCCAATTATCGCTTCACCGGCAGCATCCTTCACAGAACCTTTTACAGTTACAGCCTGTTGTGTAATGGCTGATGTTGAAGAACCGAGATCTTTTTCCGTTGATGCATAGGAGAAAGTTACTCCACCAAGGAATAGCAATCCGAAGATGATTCGTCTTTGCAAAACATGTTGTTTATTCATAATATTTTTAATTAAAAAGTTACTGATGCAAAAGTCCCTGTTTCTTTATAAACAGGATAACAGAAAAGCACAAAAGAATAACAAATTCCTGTATCCGCTATCAAAAACAGGAATTTGTTATCAATCGGCACGATTCTTATATTTTTAAGCGCCTTCAAAAAGAAGGGGATCGCTTATTTTTTCCTACTTTTGAATATTGAATTTTAATCAGTACGCTATGACTAGAATAAGATTTATTTTATACTCTTTCTTATCGCTTCTCCTTTGTGGATGCAGCCCTTCAAATATAACTAATGCTCATAAGGTCCGATTGATTTTAGATACGGACTTGGGACCTGACTACGATGACGTGGGTGCCATGGCAGTGATGCATGCCTTAGCTGATAGTGGATATGTAGATATACTGGCTACTGTATCTTCTAATAAGTCCGAATTAACAATTCCTTGCATTGAAATCATTAATACATACTTCAAACGACCTGATATTCCTCTTGGCGTTGCCAAAGGAGAAAGTGCAGTCACATTGGAATGCCCGCACAACAAGAAATGGACTGAAGTCTTGCCTCAGAAATATCCCCACCGGATAGCCAAATCATCAGATGCCCCCAATGCCGTCAAGGTATATCGCTCTGTTTTATGCACGCAACCGGATAATAGTGTCACAATCTGCACCATCGGAGCTTTCTCCAATCTAAAAGAACTACTACAATCAAAAGGAGACGAATTTTCACCGGAAACAGGAATAGAACTTGTACGCAGAAAGGTTAAAAAGTTAGTTTCCATGGCAGGAATATTCCCCGAAGGACGAGAATATAATATATATTGTGACGCTTCCTCCTCCTCTTTCGTTGTGAACCATTGGCCTACAGAAATTATTTTCTGTGGATTCGAGATTGGCTACAACATAATAACCGGTCGCCGGGTTAGCCGGATGCCTGTAGAAAATCATCCTATAAAAGATGTGTTTTTACTAAGCATGTCGCAGGGAGAACCACAAGGTAGATGGAGTTGGGATCAGGCAACTGTTTGGGTAGCCATAAAAGACTATACACCTTATTATATCAGTGAACGGGGAATTATATCTGTAGACTCTGAGGGTAATAATACATGGAGAGCTACAAAAACAGGAAAGCATATCCGTTTAATAGAGTCTTTACCTGCAAAAGAAATGGAGGATTTACTCGAACAATATATGATGCATTGCCCTAAACATTAAAATTATGAGAAAGCTATTATTTATATTCGTACTCTTTTTAGCTTCCACTGCCGGAGCACAGAAGCTATTGCATTATGATTTAGCAGATGGATTATCAAGTTCTGAAATCACTTCTATCTGCGAAAATGACTATTATATGTGGATTGCCACAGAAGATGGGCTCAACCGTTTTGACGGACATCGGTTTAAAGTCTATAAATCGGGGAAAGCAACAAACAACAGTCTTAAAAATAATAATATAGAAACCTTGTTCCTTGATTCCAAAGGCTTGTTATGGATTGGCTTTAAGACCGGAGGAGTAGACATATACAATCCGCGGACCGACCAGTTCATCCACCTCAATGAGCAGGTTTCCGAACCCATCCCTAACCGGATTGTTTCCATATTCGAAGACTCTGATCATAACATCTGGTTGGGAAGCTGGGAAGAAGGTATATGCAAATTAACTCCCAAGAATACAGAACGTACCAGTTTCACAGCCGAACGCAGCCATTCAGGAGCCATTGTCTCCAGTTTTGTGGAAAAGCCTAAAGGACATATATGGATCAGCACCTATACAGGACTTGTGATGTACAACTCCCGAAAACAAACATGGACAGACATTACTCCCAAGAACCAGACCATCACACAACTACACGACACCGGAGAAGACAATACACTGTATTACTCTTCATGGGATAATGCGCTCTATGAATTAACCTGGAGCCAACAACCCGAACAAGCCCGAACCATCCATCTGCATAACAGCAATACCCCCATATACCGCATAGAAGGAGAAGCAAACAAACTTCTGATCGGCACCTGGGGAGAAGGAATAAAAGTATATGATAAAGAGCAAGAGCGTATTTATCCACTACCCGGCACAGAACATCTGGGTACCACTTTTATCAATGCCATTTATAAAGATAGCCTTGATAACATCTGGATAGGTTCATACGGAAAAGGACTCTATAAGTACTCCTCCTCAGACAGGGGAATCAGCCAGTTGCTCTCAATTCGTAAAACTCATTCTCCCATCACTTCTATCGCCCTTTTACAAGACAAAATATTGTTGGGAACCTTAGGCGACGGTATGTATCATTTCGATATGCGTACCTCTACTGAAAAGGAAAATTATAAAAGCAAAGACAAATTCAAGGACCATATCTTATCTATCGGGCAAAATAAGGATATTACGTTAGTGGGGCACGATGGCATAGGATTATTATATTCTTTCCAGAATAATAATTCGCAGGAAATTCAATGGAAAGAATTTACGGCAAGCACTGAATTAGAAAAGATTACGACTTTCTATATAAAAGACAATAAAGTGTGGATAGGCACCAAACAAAACGGTCTGATGTCCCTATGCCTGGACAAGAAGAACCGGCAAATAAAAGATTATATCCATTATGACTATTTCAGTCGGGACAGGATAAACGCTATCATACCTTATCGTGACAATCAATTGTTTATAGCTTCACATAATGGGCTCTCCATCTTCAATGCATCAGACCAGGTCACTCTAAAAGACAAAATCATCGACCAGGAGATTGTGTACTCTATCATAGAAGATAAAAGTAATAAATGCTGGTGGATAGGAACATCAAACAATCTGTTGAAGATGGAAGTATCCAATGATTCACTGCAAGTTTCTACCGCATTCCCTACATACCCATTGCCGCAAGGGGCCATCAAGTCATTGTTGCTCGATGATAACCAGAATCTATGGTTCTTTATCGGTGAGAAGATATTCTGCTACATAAACAGTGAACAGCGCATCTGCGAACCGAATATCAGTTATTGGGGTAACTCTTCTATCCTTTCAGCCGAAAAAATAACCTATGAAAACAAAGAATATATCCTGTTCGGCAATACCGAACAACTCATGGTTGTGGATGTGGAAAAGGCACTGCATCAGTATGATAAGACCAAACTCATATTGACTGATCTGGAGATCAACCACCAAAAGATACAGGTAGGCGATACGATAAACAACCGGGTGATTTTAAAAGAGAATACCGAATATATTCCTTCCATCACCCTGTCTTATGCCTCCAAATGGATATCCCTGTCCTTTACTGAAATAGGGGAAGCCAACTACTGCAATAAATACCTATACAGGATGATCGGTTTTACTGACAGCTGGCAATATCTCGATATGTCCGTACCCCTGACCTTCTCACAACTTAACCCCGGCACATACACCTTGGAAATTATGAAATATAACGAAGAGTCAGGCACCAAGCCATGCTGGTCCATGAGCATTATTGTCGCTCCGCCCTGGTGGAAAACACCTTTGTTCTATTTCATTTCCTGCCTGATTATCCTGTTGAGCATCGCACTCATAATATATATGATTATCAGACACTACAGAAGAAAGAGTATACAAAAGATACAGGAGATGGAGACATTGAAGAAAGAAGAACTATTAAAAGAAAAGGAAAGTTTCTTCGAAAGTCTCGGGCACGACCTGATTACGCCTTTATCTTTGATACTGGCACCTGCCAATGATATGTTGCGTGAAACCAAAGAAGATGATATTCTGTATGAAAGGCTGTCCATTATCACCAAAAATGCTGCATTCTTATCCGATCTGTTTTCTACAATCCTTGACTTCAAGCGAGTGGAATTCTCTGAAGTAAAGATAAACAATAGAAACATAGAAATCGTATCATTCTGCCGCATCATAGTGAATGCATTCAATTATCTGGCAAGCTCTAAAAAAATCCAGCTATCCTATCAGGCCAACATCCCCTCCATACATATATGGATTGACAGTGTGAAGTTTGAAAGGATTTTATATAACTTACTGAGTAACGCCATTAAGTACACCCCCGATCAAGGCAGTGTATCGGTGGCACTGGAATATATAGATGGACAATTGAGTGTATTCATAAAAGATACGGGACCGGGTATCAATCAGTTATACCAGGCAACCGTATTCAATAAATTCTACCGGGAACCCCAATACAATAAGGAAAACACTCCCAACGGATTGGGCATAGGATTATATGTCGTGAAGAAATTCGTATCAGTAATGAACGGCACAGTTTCTATTGACTCACAACCCGGGCAAGGCACCACACTGTGCATCAAACTACCGGTAGAGAACTCAGAAGAATATCAGGAAACAACTGATATCACCGAATTTAAAGCACAGGCAACCAATATAGAGAACAGTGCCACCATATTACTGGTAGAAGATAACGAACAGATACTTAAATACCTTGCGGGCAAATTGGCGGAGCACTTCAACATAGTGACAGCCACCCATGGAGAAGAAGCCTTGAAATTAGTAGGTGAGTATCTTCCTGAAATCGTAATATCGGACATCATGATGCCCGGTATGGACGGTCTGACACTGTGCCGCCATATAAAGGAAAATTCCCTTTATGCCGATATATTCGTTATATTACTGACTGCCAAAACTTCATCTGAAGATGAACTAAGGGGTTATAAAGAAGGCGCTGACATCTATATCAAGAAACCTTTTGATACGGAAGCATTGATCAATCAGATTATGAATATCCTGAATACGCGCCAGAAACGAAAAGAACAACTCCTAAAGAACCTGATAGCCAAAGACAGTGATACCATTGAGTTCAATTCCAAGGAAGTATTCCTGCAACAGGCCATGAAGGTGATAGAAGAGAATCTGGATAAGGCGGACTTCAACATTGAGGAATTCTCAATAGCCATGAATATCAGTAAGACAGTGCTTCATAAGAAGTTCAGAATGCTTATCGGGCAGACACCCAATCAGTTTATCCGGGCTATCCGACTTCGAAAAGCATCCGAGCTATTGATAAACAGTGATTTGTCAATAGCGGAAATAGCCTACCTGACCGGCTTTAACCAAGCACATTATTTCATCAAGTGCTTTAAGGAAGTATATAATGAAACACCCAAGAATTTCAGGGATCTGAAAAAAGGAGACCGATAACCTCAAAAAAGGGATGACTGTGAAACTGTTCCAGTCATCCCTTTTCCAATCTTATTTCTTTTCAGCAGAATATTCAACCTCGTAAACTTCCAATAAGCAGTGTTCGCTATTCCCATCTATAGCGGTACAACTTATTTCCAACGGACGTCCTTCTTTTATATCTTCAGCAGAAACCTCTCCTACCGCCCATGACAAGCCGCACCAGATCATCTTATCATGCGATTTCTCTATCGGAACAGAACGCTTGCCCTGCTTTACTTCTATATTGAAGAAATGGTCCATTTTAATCCCGGTAGGAGGAGCACCGCCCCACGAACGGAATGCTTTTCCATGCTCATCCAATTGCTGAAAGAGAATCCGTACAGTTTTCCCTTTCGAAGGGGTGTAATGTGCCTGCAAGGTATGCTCATTCTTCTTTTGCACATCTATTTTTACCTTTTGAATTGTTGCAGGGATAACGATATCTTTCTCAATACCTAAATCATACTCCCGGGTACTGAACTTGCCGTATCCGACAACAACCATCTGTTCCGGCCCCAATTCCACAATATTCTTTTCTAAAACAGGCATAAAACCACTGTCCGTAAAAAGCACCCTCCCCGTTCCTGTCGCTTCAGGCAACATTACTTTGGCTTTCTCTTGTGATGCGTTTACCACAGTATAAAGATTTCCTCCTTCAGCGAAAGCCATGTATCCGTATGGCAGCGCTTTGCCGGGGATAGCCCCGAATGCTGAAATACTTCCATACTGCTGTACCTTCATATACAATTGCTGCACTTTAGCCATCCAGCGGGCATCATCATCACTTAGCAAATCAATATTTCCATGACAGACATTCAGCCAGCCCCCGCGTGCCATCGTCAGAATCATCATGCCTTTCCAAGCATTTAAAGCCCTGTTATAACAAGTACCCGTGGTACCAATCATAAAAGCACAGTTGTCAATGCGCCGGACCGGTACTCCGTTAAACAAGTATTGAAAGGTCATGTGATCCGAATACAAATCCTGTGAACGCCAGAAGTTCATCATCGGCACATCGGATAAGCGGGGATCACCGCAATACATCGTATCAAATATTTCCAGCCAACGCAGGTCTACCGTTTTTCGAAACGGGGTAACCGTATTTTCCATATCACCCCCAAAACCATTGTAGCCAATAAAAAGTACATCCGGATTCCTATAACGAAATTCTTTTATGGCAGAAATAAAGGCATTTTTATTCTGTTCCTCAATATCAGTAGGCAACATCGTACATTTGGCATCAGGAGTTGCCGCATCAAAATAAGCAAAATCAAATTTGAACATCTTGATACCCATATCCGCGTACATTTGCAGGGTCTGCATAAGATGGTGCAAATATCCTCCCCTGAACAGACAAAGAGTTGTTCCGTCTTCTGCCACAGAGCTTTCCCACTCCGGAATAATCCTCATCGTATTTGACTCTCCACCTATGCGCAGCAGGTTCGTAGAAAACCACAATCCGGGCTTTATTCCTTCTCTTTTACACGCATCCAGCCAACGTTTGGGACCTTCCGGCCAGCAGTCCGGCCTCCACTTACGATATCCTTCATTCACATCAAACCAGAATGCGTCCATCATATAATAATCCACCTGTACACCCAATTTTTTCAAACGCACAATGTGATCCAACTCTTTCATTGCCAATGCCTCATCCAGAGGAATGTTATCAGACAATTCATCATAGGCGGACCAATTGTTATAGACAAATACAGGTTTGGTCAATCTTGCCGTTCTATTTTTATTCCATCCGTCAGATACATTCTGCGCCACTCCAGGAATGAATATGCACAACAACAGCAACAGGATATTTACTCTTATTCTATTCATAAGTCATATCTATTTTTATCAAAGACTGTTTATTCACCGGAAAACTTAGTCCACCACTTCAAAAGTCAGTTTCCGACCACCTACCGACACTATAAATTCACCCGCCTCCAAAAAGCGTTTGCCCGTTGCATCCGTATAGCTCAAATCTCTCATAGGATCAATCTCAAACCGAAAGACTCTGCTTTCACCGACCTTCAACGATTGTTTTTCGAAAAATTTCAGCTCTTTCATAGGACGGGAAATGCTACAAAACGGATCGGACACATACCATAGCACAGTTTCTTTTCCTTCCACCTTACCCGCGTTAGTCACTGTAACCTCGGCTGTTATCTTCTGATTTTTCTTGATTTTCAAGGAAGAAAGTTTTGCATCAGAGTAAGTAAAGGTAGTATAACTCAATCCATACCCGAACGGATACAGAGGTTCGGTAGGAATATCCTGATAATCCCCCATCGCATCGAACGGACGGGCAGACTGCCGCATATTATAATAGATCGGTATCTGACCTGTAGACAGCGGGAATGTCACTGACAACTTTCCGGAAGGATTTACCCTGCCCGATAAAATGCCCGCTAAGGGAGTTCCTCCCGCAACACCGGGCTGCCACATCTCAATGATAGCTTCTACCTGAGGCTCCAATCTGATCAACTCAAGAGGGCGACCACTGGAAAGTACAAGTACAATGGGCTTATTCGCCTGCTTCAAATGCAAAAGCAACTTTTCCTGAATATCGGGCAAAGCAATTGTAGAGCGTGAAGCATTCTCTCCACTCCACTGTTTGGACTCACCTAAACATACCACTACTACATCGGATGCCTCAGCCGTTTTCAAGGCAGCGGAGAAACCCGATTCATCATTTCCATCCAATGCACAACCCTGCTCATAATCCAGCCGCACTTTATCACCAAATTCTTTCTGCATTCCTTCATAAATGGTCTCCACATCTTCGGCCTGACCTTTAAAAGCCCAGGCACCCAACAAATCGGAACGATCCTTGACCATAGGTCCTATCAACGCAACTCTTTTAACCGTTGAAGAAAGAGGCAACAAGTTCTTTTCATTCTTCAACAGCACCATTGATTCTTCTGCCAGACGCGCTGCCAAAGCAATATCCTCTTTCTGCAAATAACGTTCCTGCTCGGTCAGCTCTTTCGTATAAGGTTCATCAAATAAGCCCAGGCGAAATTTGACCCGAAGTATACGGGCAACCGCATCATCTATCTGCGAAATTTCTATCTTCTTTTCAGCAACCAACTGCTCTAAATATTCATAATAAACATTGTCCCGCATATCCATCTCCACACCGGCATGGAAAGCCTTATACGCAGCTTCTTTGCGATCCTTGGCAACACCCTGATAAATCAACTGCTCTATTGCATTCCAGTCGGATACGACAAAACCGTCATGCCGCCACTTATTCTTCAGTATTTCAGTTAAGATGTAATGGTTTGAAGTAGCCGGTACTCCGCTAATGTCATTAAAACTGCTCATAAGAGTGGCGGCACCTGCTTTCACACAGGCCTCATAAGGCGGTAGATAGGTTTCCCACAAGGCTTGGGGTGATATATCCGTATACCTGTAATCCCGTCCGCCTTCGGATACACCATAACCTACATAATGTTTCAGGCAAGCTGCGATAGAATACGGATCAGACAGTTTCTCGCCTTGGTAACCTTTCACCGATGCTACACCAAAGACTGTATTCAGGTAAGGATCTTCTCCATAACATTCGGAAATACGTCCCCAACGGGGATCCCTCGCCACATCAATCATAGGTGAAAATGTCCAGTCGATACCCGACAATACAGACTCCTTAGCAGCCATCCCGCAAGCCTGAGTCACTAAATCAGGATTAAAGCTACAAGCCTGTGCCAATGAAATCGGATACACCGTACGCAACCCGTGAATCACATCAAACCCAAAAAGAATGGGTATCCCCAGGCGAGATTCTTCCATTGCCTTACGCTGAATCCGGTTACGCAACTTCGGATCGGTATGGAGATAAATCAGCGAACCAATCTCCGCCGGAAGATTTTTCACCTCCGTACCTATATTATTGGGATTATCATTCTCCCCAAATGTATATTGATTCAGTTGAAGCACCTTTTCATGCAATGTCATCCGATTCAGCAAATCTTTCACTCTGGTTTCAACAGGCTGTCCCGCATCTTTATAAACCGGTTTCTGTGACCGGACAGATAACCACGGGAGCAAAGCCGATACGAATAAAAGCAATAGTTTTCGCATAGTATCATGTTATTAATTAATCCCAATCATCAGTGCGGAAGGAAGATACCGGCAGACCGCCCGTACCAAATAATTCCGCCTTTACAAAATCCTTAAATGCATATCTCACAGCTTTAGGCTCTGCCACATACTTGCATGTGACTACCACAGTACCTTTTTCCTCATCAATATAGGCGTCCGCCTTATGGAATACCTTATTGTCTCCGGATATCTCAAACAGTTCCAAAGTCTTTCCATAGCTGGTAAGCCCATTAAATTGATTGTCAAAATGAATAATAGCCTTATTTCCCTCAACCTCCATTTTGCTGAAAGTCGGACTTTCCGCTTCAAATCCTTTCATTTCATAGGTTTTAGAGAGTGCCAGCATGCCCAAACGGTCGCCTACTTCTTTTTTCCTCCTCGGATGGATCAGATATCGCTCTCCTACATCCAACAATACTGCCATTGCAGAGTTTGGAATTAACGTTAGACACTGTCTTTGCGCTTCCCGTTGATAAGCCGAAACTTCCGGCCATTGAGGTGTGAAAAAATTCCACTCTTTATAATCGTAAGGGGCAATCTGTGCATAATAGAAAGGTACTTCTCCCAATCCCCAGGCTTCGCGCCATTTACTTACCATGGCAGCAACCGAGGGAGCATAACGGGGCACATTGAAAATATTAGACTCACCCTGATACCAGATAATACCTTTTATGCCATATCCCACCAGTGGGTGAATCATGCCATTGTACAGAACCGTAGGCACATTACTAATCCACGGAGAAGTTTCATCACTCAATGGCGGTACGGGGATATCATCAAATTGTTTACAAGCTTCCGCATTCATCCATGCTTCGATGTTGGAACCTCCATAACTGGCATTGATAATACCGACCGGCACCTCCATATTGCGCTGTAAGAAATCTGCAAAGAACCATCCCACAGCCGTACATTCCGCTACATTCTCCGGAGAAGCCTTCACCCATTCGGCCTCAAAATGTTCCAATGGTTTATAGGCCGCTAAAGTAGGTATATTAATGAAATGTATTTGCTTTTTTGCTGAAGACAATATGGCCTCTGTAGATCCCAGTACCGGCTGGCAATAATATCCTTTCAACGGCATACTCATGTTGGACTGTCCGCTTGCCAACCATACTTCTCCCACAAACACATTCTGAAAGATTTTTTTCTTATTGGCAGTGACTGTCACCTCATAAGGTCCTCCGGCAGCAGGCGTAGGTACGGCTATCTTCCAGGTACCTTTAGAATTAACAACTCCCGTATATTCTTTATCCGGATTCCATGAAGTGGAAATAGTCACTTTCGTTCCCGGTTTTCCCCAACCCCAGAACGGATTATTTATCTTTTGCTGCAACACCATATTGTCACTGAAAATATCAGCAACCTTAAACTCCTGTGCCCCAGCAAAACATACCAAAGCAAAAAGGAATACCAGATTTAATAACACTTTTTTCATCTATCGGATTTCTATTTATTTATGAATATAATTCTTTCGTAAGTCCACGCAAATATAGCGCTATAGGGTAAGAAGTGATAACATAAAACCACCCAATAATAACACAATACTCCACAATATGCTTTCTCGCTGTTTTAATCTGTTATAATCCACAATTTAAGCTCTACAAATACTCTGTCAGCCCGAAAGTTTTTCGGACTATTCATAAAACTTGATGCCTGAACAGTTCTGGTCAAAAGCTCTTTTCAGCCGTACCCGGTTCGCATTTCCTTCGCTTCTATAGAAGGATGAAAATAGCGAAGCAGATACGAAGAGGGTACGAAGGAGGTATAAAGGAGGTACGAAGTGGAATAAATTGTCCTGTTTTTCTGCCTCGTAAACAGCTAAATTCGTATCTTTGACAAATCATTCAGCAAGTAGATTTCCTTATGGCAAAAGAAAAAACGGTTTATGTGTGCAGCAACTGCGGACAAGAGTCTCCGAAGTGGGTAGGCAAATGTCCGTCGTGCGGAGAGTGGAACACGTATGTGGAAGAAGTGATACGAAAAGAAGTCGTAAACAAACGTCCGGTATCCGGGATTGAGACAGAAAAGCCAAAACCCATCGTTCTCAGTGAAATAGAAGCGGATGATGAACCGCGTATCGACTTGCATGATGAAGAGTTGAACCGGGTGCTGGGAGGCGGATTGGTTCCAGGTTCTCTGGTGTTGATTGGTGGAGAACCGGGAATCGGTAAATCTACTTTGGTACTACAAACTGTGCTTCATATCCCTGAAAAGCGCGTTCTTTATGTATCGGGTGAGGAAAGTGCCCGTCAGTTGAAATTACGTGCGGACCGGTTATCGCACAATTCCACAGATTGCCTCATCGTTTGTGAAACGTCATTGGAACAGATTTTTGTTCACATCAAGAATACCCGTCCGGAGTTGGTGATCATCGACTCTATACAGACTATTTCTACGGAAAGCATTGAATCCTCCCCGGGAAGCATCGCACAAGTGCGCGAATGTTCGGCAAGTATCCTGCGCTTTGCCAAAGAAACGCATACCCCGGTATTGCTTATCGGGCATATCAATAAGGAAGGCAGCATTGCCGGACCGAAAGTTCTGGAACATATCGTAGACACGGTGTTGCAGTTTGAGGGTGACCAGCATTATATGTATCGTATTCTGCGTAGTATCAAGAATCGTTTCGGCAGTACAGCGGAATTGGGTATTTATGAAATGCGTCAGGATGGATTACGGCAAGTCAGTAATCCGTCGGAGTTATTACTGAGCCAGGATCATGAAGGTATGAGTGGCATAGCGATAGCTTCGGCTATAGAAGGGATACGCCCGTTCTTGATTGAGACACAGGCATTGGTGAGCAGTGCGGTATATGGTAATCCGCAACGTTCGGCCACGGGATTTGATATTCGAAGAATGAATATGTTATTGGCAGTACTGGAAAAACGAGTGGGCTTCAAACTGGCCCAGAAGGATGTGTTCCTCAATATTGCCGGAGGACTGAAGGTGAATGATCCGGCAATAGACCTGGCGGTTATCAGTGCTATACTTTCCAGTAATATGGATACGGCTATTGAACCGGAAGTCTGTATGGCAGGGGAAATCGGTCTGTCCGGAGAAATACGTCCGGTGAACCGAATTGAACAACGGATCGGTGAAGCGGAAAAGTTGGGATTTAAACGGTTCGTGCTGCCGAAATACAATTTACAAGGAATTGATACGAAGAAAATTAAAATAGAACTGATACCGGTGAGGAAGGTGGAGGAGGCATTCAGGGTGCTATTCGGGTGATTCACCACAGATTACACAGATTTACACAGATTAAAACGAAAACTTTCTGTGTCAA
>OHIU01000715.1_pt1 | contig 15762 bp, 8 predicted proteins | sample 1568281 | NCBI WGS metagenome assembly OHIU01 (sample SAMEA3879543, study PRJEB24766) | human gut metagenome | biome: human-associated habitat; feature: feces | place: USA | collected 1985/1987 | reverse complement strand
AGATGGTTCCCGCGGTAGGCGTCACGTCATGAATCAGCACCGGTTCCGGCACCCCGGCTTTTTCCAGCACCCAGGATGTCCTCAGCGTCATCTCCCCGCATCTGGCGGCAACCGCGTCAGGTTCGCCATGGGTTCTTAAAAACTCCGCATTCCCTATGGCGGAACAAATGGCATCCGTATCCGGATTCTGGTGGCCGATCACGTAAATGGGCCTTTTCTCTATTTTCTCCGGAAGCATCTCTCTTATCTCCTGCGCAGGTTAATCTATATTCAACCTGACGGGCACCACCACCTTGGAAGCAATGGGCGCGCCGTCTTTTTCTGCCGGATAGAAAGTCCAATTCTCTTTCACCCAGCGCATGAAAAGACGGTCCAGTTCCGCATTTCCCGTTGATTGAAGGAGATTGACGGATGAAGGTTCGCCACGGGGATTCACCCCCACCACTACTTTCACCACGGCATTCACCTTCCCGACTCTAGAAGAATTGACGGAATTGGGCAAGGACGGAGCATGTTTATAACGCACCTTTTTATCAGGAGTCACGTTCTCATCCGGGCTAGGCTGCCCCGGCAGGGAAACCGCCGGAGTCTTCACGGGACGCCTGGGCTTTACCTCCCTCATGGAAATCCGCATGCTGGAAAGCTCCTCCGGCAAATACTCCGTGGGAGTCTCCTCCGGAAGAAAATCCTTCATGTCGGAACAATCCTCATTCTCCGGCAGCTTCATCGCAAGCAGGTCTTCATCCGCGGAAATTTCCGGAACGGGGCTGACCGTGGAAGGGGCCGCGACCGGCTCTACGGGCACGGGCTGAACTTCCGCCAGCTCCTGAAGAACCTCCTCGGAAGGAGGCACAAACTCCATTTCCACCTCCCCGTTCTGCACGGCGGGCAGCCACAGCTCCTGAAAATGAATGGCTACCAGCACGGCGCACAAAGCCACCTGAACGCCCACGGCCACCGCCACCGCAATCAGCATGGCGGACTTGGAAGTGGAACGGGGCGTGAATCTTACAATTCCGGGCTTTTCATCCATAAAAAACGGGCAGGGAGAAGGGCAGTGCCCGTTCAATATACCAGCGCCCTTCCCTTTGACAAGCGCCTGCACCGCCATAAGCAGCCCGTTATCATTTTGTTATCTGCCGGAAAAACGCATGGACATCAATAACCCAATGCCTCCCGGATGCTCTGGGCGAATCTGCCGGCCTTTTCCGCAAAGCCAAGCTCCGGATTCTGGTACATGATGCCGCGGGACACGTTAATCAGGGGGGGGGCCGCATGGCCGGAACCGCTCAGGCTGGAAAGATCGCCGCCCTGGGCTCCCAGGCCGGGAATCAGCAGGGGAGCGTCCGGAATGCGCTCCAGAATGGAGGAATCCGCATTGGTCAGCCCCACCACCATGCCTACGGAAGTTTTGCGCCCTTCCTGCATGGAACGGCGCACCATGTCCCCCACCAGTTCATAAACCCTGCGGCCGTCGGCCAGCTCCTGCCTCTCCACGTCCGCGGAACCGGGATTGGAAGTGACCGCCAGCAGATAAATGCCCTTCTCTTCATAATTCAGAAAAGGCTCCAGCGTATCATAACCCATGAAGGGACTCAATGTGACGGCATCCACGCCCAGGCGTTCAAAATACGCCTGCGCATAATACTTCTGCGTCTCCCCGATGTCGCCGCGCTTGGCGTCCAGCACCACGGGCACATCCTCCGGCATATCCGGGAGCAATTCCTCAAGCATCTCCAGGCCGCGCAGGCCCATGGCCTCAAAATACGCGATATTCGGCTTGAACGCCGCCGCATACGGAGCGGTTTCTTCCACGACCTTCCTCAACAGGGAGGGAACCGACTGCAAATCATCCATGACGGGGCGCGGGTCCAGCCCCACGCACAGGGCGGAACCGGTCTTTCTGATGCGGGCGGCAAGTTTATCCGTAAAAGATTGGCTCATGCCGTTCATTAAACCACGGGCTCCACGGGCAGGCAAGCCCCAAGCGGGGGGCGTTCCGGAGGAAAGGAAAAGGCAGATACGGCTTTTCCACCGCGCCCGCACATGCTATGTTCCGGCCCGTATGGCACCAACGGAATCCCAGTCTTCCCCCGCTCCTCTCTCCTGCCTGGAAAAGCCGCTGCCCCTGGACGGCTTCCGGGGCACGCCGGATGAAATCGAACAGCAATGGTATGACCGTGTCTACCTGGGCTCCGGAGACAGAATGAAGCAGCTTACCTGGAGAGCCGTCATCGTAGGAATGCTCCTCGGCTCCATCCTCTCCCTCACCAACCTGTACGCCAACCTTAAGATGGGATGGTCCTTCGGGGTGGCCCTGACGGCGGGCATCATCTCCTTTGCCCTGTGGAACGCCTTCGTGCGCCTGGGCATCTCCAAATCCCCCATGACCATTCTGGAAAACACGTGCATGCAGTCCGCCGCCAGCTCCGCGGGCTACTCCACGGGAGGCACGCTCACCTCCGCCGTGGCCGCCCTGCTCCTGCTGACGGGGCAGCACATGCCGCTGGGCGTCACCTTCGCCTGGATATTCTTCATTGCCGTGCTGGGCGTCACGATGGCCATTCCGATGAAGCGCCAGATGATCAACATTGAGCAAATCAGGTTTCCGGACAGCATCGCCACGGCGGAAACCCTCAAGGTGCTCTATTCAGAAGGCAAAAAGGCGGCTGGACAGGCCAAAGCGCTCCTTTACTCCGCCCTCTTCGCCTCCGCCAACGCCATCGCCATGGCGGCGGGAGGGGAACAATGGCTGGGCGCCGCCCAGCAGCAAATCCTGGGCAACTGGTACCAGCGCACCATTTTCTTCAAATGGGACCTCATGTTCGTGGGCGCGGGCGCGCTGGTAGGCATGAAAACTTCCCTCAGCCTCTTCATCGGGGGCACGGTCTGCTGGGCGCTTTACGTACCGTGGCTGGAAAGCCAGGGACTGCTTCCCGCGGGAGCGGGCTACCGGGATAGCGTAGGCTGGACCCTGTGGGGAGGAACCGCCTGCATGGTCGTCGCCAGCATCGTGGCCTTCCTGTTCCAATGGAAAAGCATCGCCCGCTCCTTCTCCTCCCTGGGCGCCATGTTTTCCCTGACCAAAAGGCGTGAGCTGACGGACGTGGAAAAAATAGAAACGCCCATGAGCTGGTTCCTGGCAGGGCAGCTCGTCTCCCTGGCGGCCCTCGGCTACCTGGCCCATGTCACCTTTGACGTTCCGTACTGGATGAGCTGCATTGCAGTAGTCATCTCCTTCTTCCTGGCGCTGGTCGTCTGCCGGATCACCGGGGAGGCCAACATCACGCCCACCGGAGCCATGGGGAAAGTCACGCAGCTCATCTTCGGCGGAATCGCGCCGGGACACGTGACGGCCAACCTGATGGCGGCCAACATCACCTCCGGAGCCTCCAGTTCTTCGGCAGACCTGCTCGTGGACCTCAAGGTGGGCTACCTGCTGGGGGCCAATCCCCGCAAGCAATTCATCGCCCAGTTTTCCGGAATCTTCCTGGGAACCCTCGTCTCCGTGCTGGCCTTCCGCTCCATGGTCCCAGACGTGGACGCGCTTCAGGCCTTCAATGCTCCTGGAGCCAGAACATGGGCGGCCACGGCGGAAGCGCTGGGCATGGGCTTCAGCCACCTGCACAGCATCAAGGTTCTCTCCATCATCGCGGGCGGCATCCTCGGCCTCATTCTGGTGCTTGTCCCCCGCTACCTTCCCGCCGCGGGAAAATGGCTCCCCACCCCCATCGGCTTCGGGCTGGCCTGGGCCATCCAGTGGAACGACTCCTTCCTCTTCTTTGCAGGGGCCGTGCTCGGCTGGGCCGCGGACCGCTTTTTCAAGGCCAAATCCAAGGAATATAAAATCCCCACCGCCTCCGGCATCATTGCCGGCGCGGCCCTGACGGGCATGGCCATCCTGATGTTCAGCATTTACCAGGCGGCACGCTACCTTGACGGACTCCGGCTCTCCGGAAAAAAGCATATTCCGAAGGTCCAGCCCAGGGCCGATGGCGCGTCAGCGGGCTTTCTTCTTCAACGTCATTTCCCCCTTGGAATCTCCTGGGGAAACGCCGCTCACCTCCGCCTTCAGGATATAGGAATCCAGGTTGGTGCGGTACTTCTTCAGATCAAGCCTGTAGGAATTATCCTTATTCTCCACGCCGGTCCAGCCTTCATGGTTATCTGCGGCCACCTCCCTGTTCCCCTCGTACAACTTGACGGAATGAATCTTCAGGGCGCTGGGGCCGTTCTTCCACTGGAAGGTGGCGGTGTACGTGCCTGGTCCGGTTACCTGGTCCGTCACGTTAAATTGCAGCGGGGATCCCTGCTGGAGGTCCCACGGAGTTCCCGTGGAATGTCTTTCTTCCGCGCTCAGGGCGTCCAGCATTTCCCGGTGGGCATTCATCACGCGGTTGGCGACGGCCAGAGCATCCCCGGACGACTTCGTGGAATACACCTTTCCATTTCCGGCAAAGGCCAATTCCTCCCGGACCGTCTTATCCATGAAGGCGGCCTGGGCGGCGGCACGGTCCTTCTTTCCAGTCAGCACATCCAGCTGGGATTCAAAAAAATTCTTCCAGCGGGGCAGATAAAAATCGGCCACAAGCCCGGCCCACTGGCGGTTGGAATAATCATTCAGCGCGCGGGGAGCCTGGTCAATCCACGTGGTAATAAGCATCTTGGCGGACTTGTCCATCAAGGCCTTCTCCTGCCGGGTGCTCCCCCAATCCAGCGCCTTCTTCTGCCAGGTTCCCAGCAGGAACTGGCTGTCCGTCGCCAGGAGGGCGTCCATATCCGAAACCAGGGACAGGAAAAGCTTCACCTGCTTCCTGTAGGCAGGTACGTCTCCGGCGTCAAAAGCGCTCCTGACCCGCTGGAGCTGGTAAAAAGCGGCGTCCGCGAGCGCCTGGCGGACGACATCCACCAAATCATAGCGGAAGGTCTCCTCCTTCACCAGGGACGGCTGGTCATTGGCCGCCTTCAAATAACCGCGGGCCGCTTTAACGATGTCGCCCAAATGGTAATACCTCTCTCCGCTGGACCACGTGGAGGCCTTGCGGACGTCCCAGGACGGACGGGCGCAGATAATGGACTCCGTACACCCCTCCTGCGAACGGGCGGGATTGTAAATGGAGGAAGACAGGATTTCCAAAGCCCGCACAACCGCTGCCGGAGCGGCGCCGTAACGCTGGCGCGCATACTTCCTTAGCCAGTCCCGGACGGGAATATCCTCCGCCGTCCATAAACGGTCGCTGAAGAGGGCGTAATGCAGGGGATTCGTTTCCAGCCCTTCGGACAAGGTGCCCATTCCCACCAGGCCCTTATCCCTGTAGCCGGCCAAATCACTCCCCAGCCGGGACAGAAGGGGAACCCCTCCGTATAGTCCCGTATTGCCGCCGAAGTTGGCCAGCTCGCACCAGACCCAGGGAATGCCGTCAAAAGTCCTCAAATTCTTCCCACCGTCAGCCATGTCCTTGGTGAGCTGCAGCACAAGAGCATGCTTCGGGTCCGTACCGGCCAGCAGCTCGCGGGAAGGATTGCCTCCCCAGGCCTGGATCACCCAGGAAGAACCCGGTGAAGCCTTCTGCATGGCGCCCTGCACCGCCTGTGCCGCGCGCGTCACGTTAATGTCGCCCTTGCAGCCGCCTTCATGGAACAAATCCCCGCCGAACATCTTTCCGGAAATGCCGTATACCTTGCGGAGAGCCTTGTACCAGTCCGCGGACAGCTTCGGAAAAGCCTCGCAAGTGGGGTCCACAACCCATGGCCTTTTGAAATTGACCCATTCCCCCTGCGGGATAAGCTTCAGGCCCTTCATCCGCACGTTCTCCGCAAAATCCGCAGGCACAAACCCCACATAACCCTGAAGCACGGGCGTCATGCCCAGCTGCTCCATGCGGGATACGATGCGCCTCCCCAGCTGCGCCATCCTGTCAATCTGCTGCTGGGTCAGCGGTCCTCCGTGTCCTTCCAGGTTGCCCATATTCCACCAGGCGGCAAAAGCGGGATTGGGGATGAAGCGGAGAGCCTTTTCACGGGGATATCCCAAGCCAATGAGGAAATCCTCCCAGGTCTTCTCCAGGCCTGCCGTCACCAGCGCGTGCGTAAACCCGCTCAGAGCCAGAAAATCAATCTCGCGCTGCCAGCGGTTCCAGTCCCAGAAAGCCGCCGTATAGGACAGCGTGCAGTAATTATACGCAAAAACGGTATTCCACGGGGACTCAATCGTGACAGGGGTGGACGGAGCAGGCAGGGGTGAGGGAAGCGTCAGGCGGTCTCCGTTCCATGAAAAATGCACCTTGGCAATATTTTTCAGATACCATCCGTACCCCGCTACCAGACGGCGCACGTCAGATGCTTCCACCCGGATGCCACCAGGAGCGCCAGAAATAGTAATCTTGTTGCCCATGGCCGGATTCAAGCGGAACGACACGGCGCCTTTTGCAGATGGAGTCACACGAGCCACCACGCTTTCAGCGGCCGCTACGGGAGACATTTCCGCGGCAGAGACGCAAACAAGCGGGGACATGACCGTTCCCAGAACCGAACCGACTGCAAAAGCATGTGAAAGCATAGCACCAACTATACATGCAAAATCCGCGGCGTCTTTCAAGGAGTAATGCAATGGCGGGAAAAGCTGGATAGCCCCCCTATTAATTTTCTACCGAAGAGCTTGGAGGAAGCAAAGGCGCGACGGCTCGGACAGGCGGCATGTACCAAATATTCCTTTTAGCAAAGTATAGGAAGAGAAGGAGATTCAAGATCGCGCCATCAAGAAAACGAACAAGCCCCGCCAGTTGAGGAACTGGCGGGGCCTGATGAAAAAAAATCCCGGCGGCGACCTACTCTTGCGGGACCTATCGTCCGACTACCATTGGCGCGGCAGCGTTTCACTTCCGGGTTCGGAACGGGACCGGGTGGGACCACTGCGCTCTGGCCACCGGGCTTCAGGGGGAAGAGTTTTTCATTTTCTTCATCCTGCCTGCCCGGGAGCCCTTGGGGGGGCTTTGAGGGGGATTTTTTAAGGGTTGTTGTGTGTGTGGCTAAGAAGATTTCCTCTCGTTACGAGGGGAAGGAATCAGCGTAAACTGACATCTGCGTGGCTGGTGGTGTTACTTTTAAACATACATCCAATGAACAAGACAACAGCAAGTTGTTATTCACGAACGGGAGTGATGTAATATGATGAAGTCTATTGGTGATTAGTATCGCTTGGCTCAATACATTGCTGCACTTACACCTGCGACCTATCAACGTGGTGGTCTTCCACGAACCTATAGGGAAAACTCATCTTGGGATGGGCTTGGCGCTTAGATGCTTTCAGCGCTTATCCCGTCCGCACTTAGCTACTCGGCCATGCACTTGACAGTACAACCGATGCACCAGTGGTGCGTCAGACCCGGTCCTCTCGTACTAAGGTCTGAACCCCTCAATTTTCCAACGCCCACAGAGGATAGAGGACCGAACTGTCTCGCGACGTTCTGAACCCAGCTCGCGTGCCGCTTTAACCGGCGAACAGCCGGACCCTTGGGACCTTCTCCAGCCCCAGGATGCGACGAGCCGACATCGAGGTGCCAAACCACGCCGTCGATATGAACTCTTGGGCGTGATCAGCCTGTTATCCCTAAGGTACCTTTTATCCGTTGAGCGACGGCAATTCCACTTTCTACCGCCGGATCACTTGGGCCTGCTTTCGCATCTGCTCGACTTGTTGGTCTCACAGTTAGGCGGGCTTATGCCCATGCACTCGACACCCGGTTGCCAACCGGGCTGAGCCCACCTTCGCGCTCCTCCGTTACTCTTTGGGAGGATACCGCCCCAGTAAAACTGACCGGCTGACACGGTCCTCTGGCCGGATTCACGGCTCAGGGTTAGATCCTCCAGTTTCAAAGGGTGGTGTCTCATTGATGACTCCGACGCCCCCTAAAGGGCGTCTTCAGCGTCTCCCACTTACTCTGAGCATTAAAACCGAAGAAACAATGACAGCTTACAGTTAAGGTCTATAGGGTCTTTCCGTCCTTCTGCGGGTAGGCGGCATCTTCACCGCCACTACAATTTCACTGAGCGCCTGGTTGAGACAGTGCCCAACTCGTTTCACGATTCGTGCAGGTCGGAACTTACCCGACAAGGAATTTCGCTACCTTAGGACCGTTATAGTTACGGCCGACATTCACCGGGACTTGGGTTCAGAGCTTCGCCTTGCGGCTAACCCCTTGCCTTAATCTTTCGGCATTGGTCACGTGTCACACCCTATACTTCGACTTGCGTCTTTGCAGAGTGCTGTGTTTTTGATAAACAGTCGGTTGGGCCATTTCTCTGCGGCCTGCATCGCTGCAGGCACCCCTTCTTCCGAAGTTACGGGGCTAATTTGCCGAGTTCCTTAACCAGGTTTCACTCTTACGCCTTGGTATATTCTACCCACCCACCTGTGTCGGTTTGCGGTACGGGTCGCTTAGCATACGCTGGGGCTTTTCTTGGCACTCGATCCAATGATGCGCTGAGTCCGTGGACTCAACTCGGAATTCAATAACCTAGTCATCTTTTCTCATGCGTCCCCCCAGTTTAAGGGTCGCGAGCTCAGGATTATTAACCTGATATCCATCGCCTACGCCTCTCGGCCTCGGCTTAGGTCCCGGCTAACCCAGGGACGAAACACGTTGCCCTGGAAACCTCGGGTTTACGGCGGCCGGGGATTTCACCCGGCTTTACGTTACTCATGTCTGCATACTCACTTGCATGTGCTCCAGGGTCAGTCGCCATCACCCTTCAACGCGCATGCAACGCTCTTCTACCACTCTACCGTAAGGTAAAGTCCAGAGCTTCGGTATAACGCTTGATCGCCAATCATTTTCGGCGCAGGATCACTCGATGAGTAAGCTATTACGCATTTTTTAAATGGTGGCTGCTTCTAAGCCAACATCCTCACTGTCTGTGTAATCCCACATCCTTTCCACTGAGCGTTATTTAGGCACCTTAGCTGCTGGTCTGGGTTGTTTCCCTCTCGACAATGAAGCTTATCCCCCACTGTCTCACTGCCACGTTCCATTGCACGGTATTCGGAGTTTGATAAGGTTTGGTAAGCGGGTGTGCCCCCTAGCCTTGTCAGTGCTCTACCCCCGCGCATCAGCACGTGACGCTGCACCTAAATGCATTTCGAAGAGAACCAGCTATCACGGGGTTTGATTAGCCTTTCACTCCTACCCTCAGCTCATCAGAGAACTTTTCAACGTTCACCTGTTCGGTCCTCCACATGGTTTTACCCATGCTTCAACCTGGCCAAGGGTAGGTCACCTCCGCTTCGGGTCCAGTACCTGCGACTTAATTCGCCCTATTCGGACTTGCTTTCGCTGCGACTCCGGGCCGGAAGCCCTTAGTCTTGCCACAAACACTGACTCGCAGACTCATTAAACAAAAGGCACGCCATCGCAGATTGCTCTGCTCTGACACTTTGTAGACATACGGTTTCAGGTTCTATTTCACTCCGCTCACAGCGGTTCTTTTCACCTTTCCCTCGCGGTACTTGTTCACTATCGGTCGCCAACTAGTATTTAGCCTTGCGCGGTGGTCCGCGCTGATTCATACATCGTTCCACGTGTGATGTATTACTCAGGATTCCACTAATTCCCACGCTGGATTTCGTCTACAGGGCTTTCACCTTCTACGGCCAGCCTTTCCAGGCTGTTCTACTATCCAGTATGGTCGAATATCTCGTGGTCCTACAACCCCGAAGGAGTACCTTCGGTTTGGGCTCCATCCGCTTTCGCTCGCCACTACTTACGGAATCGATTTCTCTTTCTTTTCCTCCGCTTACTGAGATGTTTCACTTCAGCGGGTTTCGCGTTTCATACCCTATGTATTCAGGTATGAACGATCGAGTATTGCCTCGATCAGGTTACCCCATTCGGATACCCCCGGATCATCGCTTGCTTGCAGCTTCCCGAGGATTTTCGCAGCTTGCCGCGTCCTTCTTCGCCTGTTGGCACCAAGGCATTCACCGTACGCCCTTACTTACTTCATCATATTGCAAAAGTTTTTTACCACTTCCACAATACCACAAAGCCCTTTCGTGACTTACTGTATTGTCTTATTTCTTGGTATGCATGTTTTAAATTGTGTATTGTAGTTGTTTTTCAACTACCCACTTTGTTGGAAAGCAATTGCTTCTCAGCAATTGTTTTCTTTGCCACGCAGATGTCAATTTTCGCTTTCCCTCAATAATCGATTTTTTTGGTGGGCCTGACAGGACTTGAACCTGTGACCCCGCGCTTATCAAGCGCGTGCTCTAACCAACTGAGCTACAGGCCCGGCTTTGGGTCTCTGAGAGACAGTTACCAAATACTAAAGTTTAGTTACTAAAGTTTTCCGGCTCCCGCCTTCTTACCGAAACTGGTGGAGGCACGGGGACTCGAACCCCGGACATCCAGCTTGCAAAGCTGGCGCTCTACCAACTGAGCTATACCCCCAGTTGCGGTTCTTTTTGAAAAAAGGTCGTCACGCACGTCGTGCCTAGTTTCGCTCCAAGCGAACTGGCTGTTTACACATCTTTGGTTCGTTGCGGGCCCTCGCGGGTTCCGCTCTCTCTTCCCTCGGGAAGAGATCCGACCTGTGCATTTTTCATGCACTTTCTCCATAGAAAGGAGGTGATCCAGCCGCAGGTTCCCCTACGGCTACCTTGTTACGACTTCATCCCAGTTACCAGTCTCACCTTAGGACCCTGCCTCCTTGCGGTTGGCTTCAGATACTTCGGGTGCGACCGGCTTCCATGATGTGACGGGCGGTGTGTACAAGACCCGGGAACGTATTCACGGCGCCGTAGCTGATGCGCCATTACTAGCGATTCCGGCTTCGTGTAGGCGGGTTGCAGCCTACAGTCCGAACTGGGCCCAGTTTTTAGGATTTCCTCCGCCTCGCGGCTTCGGCCCCCTCTGTACTGGGCATTGTAGTACGTGTGCAGCCCTGGGCATAAGGGCCATACTGACCTGACGTCGTCCCCACCTTCCTCCCAGTTGATCTGGGCAGTCTCGCCAGAGTCCCCACCTTTACGTGCTGGTAACTGGCAACAGGGGTTGCGCTCGTTGCTGGACTTAACCAAACATCTCACGACACGAGCTGACGACGGCCATGCAGCACCTGTGTAACGCCTCCGAAGAGTCGCATGCTTTCACATGTTGTTCATTACATGTCAAGCCCAGGTAAGGTTCTTCGCGTTGCATCGAATTAAGCCACATACTCCACCGCTTGTGCGGGTCCCCGTCAATTTCTTTGAGTTTTAATCTTGCGACCGTACTCCCCAGGCGGCACGCTTAACGCGTTAGCTCCGGCACGCAGGGGGTCGATTCCCCGCACACCAAGCGTGCACCGTTTACTGCCAGGACTACAGGGGTATCTAATCCCTTTCGCTCCCCTGGCCTTCGTGCCTCAGCGTCAGTTAATGTCCAGGAACCCGCCTTCGCCACGAGTGTTCCTCTCGATATCTACGCATTTCACTGCTACACCGAGAATTCCGGTTCCCCCTCCATTACTCTAGTCTCGCAGTATCATGTGCAGTCCGGGGGTTGAGCCCCCGCCTTTCACACACGACTTACGAAACCGCCTACGCACGCTTTACGCCCAGTGATTCCGAACAACGCTTGAGACCTCTGTATTACCGCGGCTGCTGGCACAGAGTTAGCCGTCTCTTCCTCTTGTGGTACTATCTTTTTAATTTGCTCCCACATGACAGGGGTTTACAATCCGAAGACCTTCATTCCCCCACGCGGCGTCGCACCATCAGGGTTTCCCCCATTGTGAATGATTCTCGACTGCTGCCACCCGTAGGTGTCTGGACCGTGTCTCAGTTCCAGTGTGGCCGGACATCCTCTCAGACCGGCTACCCGTCATCGCCTTGGTGAGCCGTTACCTCACCAACTAACTAATAGGACGCGAGCCCATCCCCAAGCGCATTGCTGCTTTAATCTTGCGATTTTATGCGGTATTAATCCCAGTTTCCCGGGGCTATCCCACTCTTGGGGGCAGGTTACTCACGTGTTACTCACCCGTGCGCCACTAGAGAATTATTAGCAAGCTAGCAATTCTCTCGTTCGACTTGCATGTCTTATCCACGCCGCCAGCGTTCGTTCTGAGCCAGAATCAAACTCTCCATCAAATATAATTTTTGAAATTGCTGGACCAAATGGAATCTTTCGATTTCATCTGCGCCATGCTTCAGTCAGCTCTTCCCTCAAGTTGTGTCTCTTGAAGTCCTCTTCGCTCTGCCAAGCACGGCGCGCGTCACGACCTTTTTTCTTTCCCCTTGCTTCTACCAATCCGCCCCTCTCGGAGCTAGGTCGCTCCTTTGGGTTTTTTCTCCCTCACACGTCTCTCGACGCATTCGGGAAAACCCTCGGCGGGTTCGGTAGTCATTCCCTTGAAATCTTCTTATCGGCCCCTTTAATGAGGCTCTTCCGGGTGGCCGGCCCCGGCTTCATTCAGGCCCTCTTTCGAGTCCCTCCTGCCGCCGGGCTTTTCATCCCGTCGCCGTGTTGGCGTGCCGAGAAGTCTACCATTTTCACCTCCCTTGTCAATTTTTTTCGATATGTTTTTGCGGAGATTTTTTTAGAATTCTAAATATTACTGATTCTTAACGTATTACATTTTTCTCTTTTCCCGCAAAAAAGGCCCCTTTCATCACGAAAGGGGCCTAAACGTTTCAGAATTCTTAAGCTTCCGCCTGTTTTTTCTTCATGGCTACATACTGGTGCATGAGGGGTAATTCCCGGAGTGCATTCACAGCGTCTTTTTTCGCCTGGGCGTAGTCTTTTTTCTCCATGGCCATTTCCATCATGACTTGATAGCAAGCCGCATTATAACCACCGTCATCCCGCGTATTGAAGTCTTTCATGATCTGGAGGGCATGCCGGGCCGCTTGATAGTTGTATCCACGCATTTCATCCGACCCATTCAGGATTTTCAGGAGGTAAGAAGCCAGGGAGTCTTCCTTCGGAAAACGCTTCAGCACTTGGTCTATGATGTCCGCCACCTTTTGGTAGTCCTTCTCCTTCCAGGCTTTCCCCGCCTGAACTTCCGCCACTGTAGAGGCAAACCATCCGTCATCGGCAAATCGCTCGGCGTTTTCCTCAATCAGTTTTTTGTATTCATCAAATTTCTTTTCCTTGCGCAGTTCAAAAGATTTTTTGATGACAGCCTGCAGGGCCTGCTGATGAGCTTTGCGCTTCGCATCCTCCTCAGCAAACCGGTTCTTGTCAAAAGAGTCCCAGAGGGCCGTTTCCGCCACCCACGCGGGCATCCTTTTAATTTCCCCTGCCCACAGCAATGTTCCGTCACGAACGACGGCGGCGGCAGGGAACGAATTAAGCTTCAGGGAATCAAAAAGTTCCATCACGGAATGGTCCGACGGAATACCGACAGGGTAGGCAGTCCATCCTTCCGGACCAGACAGATATTCCTGCATCTGTTTTTGATCCATCGGAATGACACCCAATACCACAGCCTTCACCTTGGGATTGTCCAGAAGACCATATTTTTTCAGGACTACATCAAGCGTTTTCCCCGGAGCTCCATCACTCCACATGCCATTGTTCCTCGCAGCTCCTCTCCAGAAGCTGATAAATACGGTTTTGTCAGAAGGCAAGCCCGTCAGCCCGGGATGATTGAACCAATTCAGCTTGCTGAAAAGGGGCGTGTATTCCTTGTCTTCCTGCACAGGCCCCATTTCCTGCATTTTCCGAGGAGGCTCCGGCTTAATTTCCTCAGCTACCTGGTCCACAAGGGATTGGAACGTCTCCGAATTGCCCGAAAGCTGCTGCAGCTTCGTCCACGCCTTGCTGATGGAGGTCAGGGAAAGCGCCTTTTCCATATCCCGAAGCGCTTCCTTCATGTTGCCCTGCCGCTCCCGGAGTTCACCCATCAGACGCCAGGGAAGGGAAGCTTCCTTGTTGCCTTTCCTTGAGATTTCAATGCAACGGTTCAGACACCGCTCCACCAGAGCGGCATCCATCTTGCCGGCAGGAACTGATTTTCCTTCCATCAAGGTTCCAGCCACATTGATCTGCACGCGGTAGTTGTCCGGATATTCCTTGCACAAGCTGTCAAGTACCGACTGAGCTTCCTGGAATTCTCCTTTTTCCGCTAGTACGATGAACGGGATCATCTTCAGTTGAATCATCTGATCCTGTTGAAATTCCCTTGAATCCTGGATTTGCTTTAAAAACGCCATGGCTCCCTGTTTTCCTTCTTTCCGGACCACCTCGCCCAGCTTTTTCGAGACTTCCCGATAACGCTTCCACTCACGGGCGCCCGCATCAGAATTTTCCGACGGAAGGGAAGCGGCGGAAAAATCAGGTTTCAACATGGCCTGCATGATTTCTTCCGAGAGTTTTACGGGATGTCCGCGCCAGATGAGTTTACCGTTCTTTACGGCAAAGGCATGCGGAATGCCGTTCACATCCATAGGAGCCAGCCATTTTTCCCTGGTTCTCTTTCCATCCACATCCACCGCCATTGTGTAAGTAAGGGGAGACGGCCGATTTTTTAAAAATTCCTTCAGAGCCTCCGGAGATTTCCGGTCCATGACATTGACTCCTATGATCTGCATGCCCGGGTTGTCTTTAAATGCCTGATGCAGTTGTTCCATATGGGGCATGGCGGCCAGGCACGGTCCGCACCAGGTGGCCCAGAATTCAAAGATGTATACCTTGTCCTTTTCCCATTCCTTGACAGGCGTTCCCTGCAGCCATACTTCCGGCAATCCCTCCAGGGAAAGGGTGGGAAGAGCATCCGCAGAAGCGGCAGTTTTATTTTCTTTTTTTTCAGGAGAGGCAGCCAGTAAAGGCATTCCCGCAGACATCATAAAAACCGCGGAACACCCCAAGGCGAATAAAGAGGAATTTAACATGATAACACGGTACTCCCGGAACGGGCTTCGTCAAGCCAATAGAAGAAGATGAACCAGAAAGGATCCCTCCCAACGGGCGCTCCTTTTCCGGAACAGCGGTAAAAATACCTTGAAGAAGGAAGAATATTAAACATGAAGTTTTTCGTCTAAAATAAGAAAACAGGCGCTTCCAGGATTCACATTTTTTTGAGTTTCATTGGATTTAGGAAAAACGATTTACCTTTTCGGATACACAAAGACAATATTATTTTCTAAAATAGAAAATATGCCAGAAATGGCTTGCCAGATTTTTCTGAATGCGAAAAATGCGCGCATGGATGAAATGAAGTCCAGCATCAGAAAGTTTCTTGCCCTTACGAAGATGACACGTGACGAGTTCGCCGATCTTTGCGGCGTTAGCAAAAGCCAGGTTGATAAATGGCTTTCTACTGTTCCTATTCCCCGTGCACGACAACGCCTCATCATCAGAATCATGAAAGAGGAGTACGCCAAACACGCACGTTTGGTGCAGACCAAGAACCCGAACAGTATTTATGTTCCCGTTACTCCTCAAAAGTATGAGAAGTTCAGAAATGAAGCGGAACGCCACGGTTTGACCGTTCCGGAATGGGCCAGTGAGGCTTTGGATGCTCTTTCCAGCATCAAGAGCAAAAGTTAAAAGCAGGGTTCACTATCCCGGAACAGTTCCAAGGAAAGAGAAAATAGCGTTTCAAACGCTGCCATCCTATTTTTTCTTTCATCACATAACCTGCATCAATTCATGTCTGACGACGATATACGCACCATGGTCAAGGAATGGCTGCAATGCCAAAAACGCAAGTCCTACCAATTGGCGGAGGAAATAGGAATCCGGCCCCAGACGTTTTACGCACAGATGAGCGTTC
>OHIU01000712.1_pt1 | contig 15805 bp, 9 predicted proteins | sample 1568281 | NCBI WGS metagenome assembly OHIU01 (sample SAMEA3879543, study PRJEB24766) | human gut metagenome | biome: human-associated habitat; feature: feces | place: USA | collected 1985/1987 | reverse complement strand
TTCAGGAAATAAAGCGGTAATGAAAAAGTTTAAGAAAATAGCCAGAGATTTATACGGTTATTATGGTGTTACCGAGGAAGATATTGTAAATAAGACAGAAAGATATTCGTCACTGGTAACGAGCTTGAGTTCATAACTTAAAGTTTAATGAGCTGGAAAATCGGAAGTTTGTGAGGTGTTGGCATGAGTGAATTTATGATATTAGCGATTGTATTTATTTCAATGTTGGTTTTGTTTTATTTTTTATGGGTCAACGGATATATGATTTTGAACGCAAAACGAGCCTTATTATTTGTTGGTTCTCTCAGAGGGAAAAATAAATGCGAAGTTTCTTTTTCATCTTGTAGCGGATATGTAAAAAAGGTAATAAAATTTAACGAAAGTCGTGAATATACTTTTAAGTTGGATGGCGATGTCTCAAAAGGAAGTATCCATGTTATTGTAGAAAATAAAAATAAAGAGACCATATTAGATTTGACACCAGAGATAAAAACCGGTATGTTGACTGTCGATGAAAAATGTAGATATTATCTAATGCTTAAATTTGAAAAAGCAGATGGCAAGATTAAGTTACAATGGGATTAGTGGGTATATAGTTTATAAAATCATCACTTTTCAAATCGAAATTGACAAAGGAGTTGAGCTGATATGAAAAAGAAAATCATCATATTACTGTCTGTTGTGATAATTCTTTTGATGGGCATTGTTGTATGGTTTAATATTCCACTCGACTTGATGGACTTAGACCCTAATGAGGTCATGGAAATAGTTGTTTTCAATGGCAATAGCGGAAACGCAACACATATTACCGACAAAGAGCAGATTCAGCATATTGTCGAAAATTTGAATGGCGTCGAAGTAAAGCGGTCAAAGCCATCTTTGGGATATATGGGATATAGTTTCAAAGTTACTATTTATTTGTCTGATGGCAACGAGGCAGGCGATTGGAATAATTTTATTATCAATTCAGATGATACAATTAGAAAAGATCCATTTTTCTATTCTGTTACAAAGGGAAATATTGATTACAGCTATATTGAAGGTATCGTAGAATAACAAAAATCCCAGTTTGCAAGAGAAAGGTATGGTGAGCGAATGAGAATATTATACGAACTTTCATGGTTATGGGAGACGCTGGTTATTGCGCTTGCGGCTGCGGCTGTTTGCGTGGTTTGCGCCATGCTAATCTGCAAGGCAGTAAAGAAGAACCTCAGCAAAAAAACGGCGGCAGTTATCGGCGCAGCAGCGTTTGCGGGCGCTGTTTTGGCAGTCATTGTGATTGCCCGGACTCCGATGCCGCTTTGATTAAACGGGATGAGCCGCTTCAAATGCCGTTGTCCTCTCCGGCGGCAACGGCATTTTCACGGTCTGCGTATAGTTCCTTGTAAACTGACCTAACCCTCTGTTCCGATAAACTCTCCCATACTGACTGTTGAGCCGTCCGTCATTGTAACTGAAGCAACATTTCTGCCCGTGTCATCGCTTGTACTCAATGATATTGATTTTATTCCGGCATCGTTCAATGCTGCCAACTCATCCTGCTGGCTTATTCCACATCTAAACTTCAACAATACTATCTGCCATTTGAATAGTCTTTTTTCTATGTGCAATCATAATTACTGTTTTTCTCTTTTTTAAACTTGCTATTGAATCCGCAATCATTTGCTCTGATTCATTATCAAGTGCCGATGTTGCCTCATCCATAAGTATAACAGGAGAATCTTTCAATATAGCTCTGGCAATAGCTATTCTCTGTCGTTCTCCTCCTGATAAATTGTTTCCTCTATTTATGATTACTGTATCATATCCATTTTCCATTTTTGATATGAATTCATGTGCATTTGCCAACTTTGCTGCTTCCATTACCTCCTGCTTCGAAGCAGTTTTTCTCGCATATCGAATATTATCCAGAATACTCACATTATATAAATACGGCTCCTGTGGTACATACGCTATCTGTTCCCTAACCTTTGAAATTCCCAATTCACTAATTGATTTTCCAAAAATCAGAATATCTCCCCGGTCTATCGTATAGAATCCCAGCAAAAGTTTTGCTAATGTACTTTTTCCACATCCGGATGGACCAACTGCAGCAATTAGTTTATTTGCCGGAAACTCATATGTAGCTCTATTAAAGAGCTTTTCTTTGTCTTTATATCCAAAGGATATATTGCTAAACACCACTGCATCTTCTTTTTGAGTGACTGGCTTAACCAATATAGACTTTGAAATAATTTCTTTATTTTCTTCCGGCAGTTCTAAAAATTCAAATATTCTTTCTGCATATGCTATGCAATTAACAAGTTCCGGAAAATTTTTACCAAGTTGTAAAAATCTAAAACTTAGCGATGTATATAATGTATATATTGCTGCCACCTCTCCAATAGTTGCAAATTTCTGCTGAACCAATATAATTCCAAGCACAACAAACATCAATGCACAAAATAAATCAAATCCACTATTAAACATTTCTAGTAAAGCAGCCAGACGCATTTTTTCTTTTTGTTCTACAGTATATTGATTATTAACCGTTTTATACTTAAGTACTCCTTTATGATTGATATCATAAATTTTGCTAATACCTGCGCCAGCAATCATATCAGAAAGTATATTTGTCATTACGGCATTATTTTTTGAAAGCTTTTTTCCCACCTTCTTCATCGGATTGGAAAGCAAAGCATTAATCAAGAACAATATGACATTAAATGCAATTAACACGATTGTCATAAAAGGATTAATAATCATCATTGCAACAGCGAAGACAGCAACAAAGATTATCGGAGCCAAAACTCTTCTTAATCTTGACGAGTATATATTTGATGCGATGTCTGTATCATATACCAGCTTTGACAGAATTTCTCCACTATGATGTTCTTCATAATACACATATGGGAATTTCATGGATTTTTCAAATACCAGCATCTTCAATTTTAATGACATTCTCTTTGCTTCATTGTTATAAATACACATAAAAATCGATGCCATTATAATTGCCAATATTCCCATAATAACCGTAATGATTATTTGTGATTTTCTTTCATATACACTTCCCTGGTTAGCACAATCGAATATAATTTTCATAAATACAGAGCCTGCAACCTCAAACAAAGCATTTAATGCAGTCATCATAAATATGGACAGCAGATATAATGGCAGTCTTCTTTCCATCATCTGCAAACTTTTTACAAGATTTTTTGCAATACCCACTAATTATGCGCCTCCTTACCATATAATGCAGCATATATTCCATTTTTCCTAATCAGTTCTTCATGGTTTCCTACTTCAACAATTTCTCCTTTATCCATGCAGTAAATCCTATCAACATTTTTAATGGTAGATAATCTGTGTGCAATGATAATAACTGTGTTTTCATGATTTTCTGAAATTGTTTTACTAATTATCTTCTCTGTTTGCTCGTCCAATGCTGATGTTGGTTCATCTAACAAAATTATCGGACTATTTTTATATATTGCTCTTGCAATAGAAAGCCTCTGTCGTTCCCCTCCCGAAAGATTCGCACCCCGTTCTCCAACTTCTGTGTTAAATCCATCTGGCAGCTCACAAACTTTCTGATATATGCCTGCTTTTTTACAAGCATTTTCTACTTTCTCAATATCAATATTCTTTGCTCCATATGCTAAATTCTCTAATATAGTTTCAGGAAACAAAAATGAGTCTTGCGGTACATACGAAATCAACCTTCTTGCTTCATTTATATTCCATTTGGAAAACACTTGTCCACACAAGTAATAATCGCCCTCATCAACCTCTTCAAATCCACACAACAACTTAAGCAATGTAGATTTTCCAGCTCCTGATGCACCAACTATCGCCACTTTTTCTCCTTGTTTTATACTCACATTTATATCTTTTAGAATTCTATTCTCAAAACATTTCGTATTACCACTTGCATATGAAAATGACACATTCTTCAATTCGATAATATTTTCCACATTCTTTAATTCACTACCCTTATAGTCACCGCTTACTTCTTTTGGCGCACAAAGCAACTCCTCTATTCGTTTTACCGAAATCAGCATTTCCCTGGCATCAATTATTCTAAAAGGTAATTCACTTAACGATGTAGAAATCTTACCAAACAACACAAGAAATGACATAAATTCACCTATCGTAATCGTATTCTTTAATACAAGAAATAAGGCAATTAGAGAACAACCAACGGACGGTACCCATTTCACTAATAAAACAATACCATTAGCTAATGCCTGATATCTATTCCTCGAATATTCATTCTTAAGTATTTCTTTTGCCTTTGATGAAACCCGCAACCCTAATGTTTCTTCTATTGCATATGCTTTTGCAACCTCAATACCCTCTATGTTGTCTAATGCAATATCCGCAAGTTCGTCATACTTTCCTCTACGTTTTCTTGCTAAATCATTTATTTTTTTTGCAATCATGTCACTTGTAAATATAACAAGCGGAAACGTGACCACGATTCCTGCAAAAATGAGCCAATTCATTTTTACTAAAGCTATGCTGATAGTTATAATGGTTACTGCATATTGTAATATCTCCGGGAATATCTCCGACAGCAGCTTTCCCATATCATTAATATCAGAAGTAAGTTTGTTAATTATAGTTCCTTCGTTCTTTTCAAAAAATCTATACTGTACCCTTTCCAACGATTCAACAGTTATATTCTTACAATCTTTTTGTACTTTAATGCTAAAAAGTTCATTAGTAATACTTTTTATATAAGTTACCACCATAGATATTATAATTATCAATAAGGTATTACCTGCAACATACTCAATATCAATATTATCGCCATCGAACATTGCATTAATTGCGTTGGAAATAATTTCAGAACCAATAACCACTAACTCAGATAAAATATATGAAAGAATTCCAGCCACAACGAATAAATAGCAATATTTCAACATAATCCTTCTAATCGTATGCTGCGTTCTCATAATAATCCCTCCTCTTGTTTTTACTTTTGCATTATTATATAATATTAAAAAAGTGATTTCATCAATTATAAACGCAATTTTCATCACATATCTATAATTTGATGCTTTTTATAAAATAGCATTAATCACCCATTAATCACAGACGAAAGGAATGATTATATATGCCACTACCTTTAAAACCTGAAGAAAATATTTATATTGACCATAAAATCTTAGATGGAACTTACTCTATGCCTACCATGCAGGCAGCATCCGATCATTATACGATAGGTTATATGGTATCAGGCGATCGACGATGGATTTCCACTAAAGCAATTCGTACTTCTCACGCTGGAGATGCCGGCATATCCAAACCACATGTGTATCATCGTAATTGCTCTATGTCCGACACTCCGTATGACAGATATGTGATTAAAGTCAAAACACAAATCTTTCAACCCATAATTGATATTATAGGAGAGGAAGAATTAGACTTTATATGTTCCAACTATCTTCATTTTACAAAAGATTCTCAAAAAATTATTCACTCTATGTATGAAGAAATGCTACAAGAATACAACAAAAATACCTCTTATTCTCAACTTATCCTTCAAGGTATGGTTTATAAATTATTTTTTTATATGTATGAAAACCATATTCCATCTGAAGAGGATGAACATACCTTGTATATTAATAAATTTGATGAACGTATCCAAACTTCCTTATGTTACATTGAAGACAATCTTATGGACGGTTCATCTATTGAAGATGTCGCAGCTTATGTTTCGCTATCACCCTCGCATTTTTCACGACTATTTAAGAATGTTACCGGTTCTTCATACACAGATTATATTACTGACGTAAGGTTACAACATACGCAAATACTACTTGGAACAACTGATTTGTCAATAAATGATATTGCAGCTAAAGTTGGAGTATCAAATGGAAATTATATAAGTACATTGTTCAAAAAAAGATATGGGATTACTCCCACCGATTACAGAAAAGAAATTAAAAAGAGCATGTAAAAAAACTCCATCCTGTGTCAGCATGCAGCCGATTGTGGAGCCTGGCCTTGGGTTATGCGATAACATCAAACCGGATAGATTCTTCGGAACTGAACGAAAACGCTTTTAAGGGTCTTGCATTAGCGAGGCTCTTTGTTTTTGCAAAGGACTAAAGAATTATGAATCTCTTACAGCAGTCTGCACAAGCTTGGAAAGAAATAACTGAATATAGATATTTATTTACATATGGCTATAAGAAGCAGTTATATCCTATTAATCTTAGTGTAAAACAAGATAAAGCAGGTTCCATCGACCTGCTTTCATTACTTAATTCTTTTTCCCACCACAACAAATCTTCCGTCTTCTGTATGGTAAGAACAGCAGGACAATACCAATTATGATACAAAGAGAAAAAAGAATCAGGCAGAGATAATAAATTCGCTTTCTGATGAATTCTTTTGTCTCTGCCCTTCTTATTTTCTCCCACAAAGTGTTTTCGTGGGAATATTTTTTCATTTATTTTCTTACAGCTTTCTTTTTATGAGTGATACAAAGTACTGTTCCGGAGATAAGCATAAGAGCAAACAGCCCTGCTATCGGAGCATTATCTCCGGTCTTTGGAACATCATCCTTTATTGTACTTCCAGATTGCAGTGTATAGTTTGCTGCATCCACAAGTTTATCATCCATCTTCGCTGTTGTGGTTCTTCTTCAGTCCAAGCGAAAGGGCGATGACGGCAATGTCCGTCACCGCCCTTTGCTCAAAGGTTCGCAGCTGATTTATTCAGCGTTTTCTTTCTTCTTTTTGCTGTAAACGGTGATGCCGATCACTGCGCCGCCGCTGATAAACAGCAGTGCGATCCAGAGGATCATATTGCTGTTGTCACCGGTTTTCGGGCTTTCTGTGCCGGTGTTCGGGTTGGTTTGCGTAGGATCGGTCGGTTTTGTTGTGGAGCCGGTAGCCGGAATCTCAACTGCCGCCTTCTTGTAGCCGCAAACCTTGCACTCCTCATGCTTGGAGCCCTTTTGGGTTGCGGTCGCTTCCTTATCTACCACCCACTTGAAGCTATGTGCTGCAACATCGTCCTTGTCACCACAGGAGCACTCATGCCAGTGGTTCGTAGCATCGTACTTCCACTCGCTGCCGTAGCTGTGAGTATGCTCACCGCCGCCTGTGCCGCTATTGCGCAGAATCGTCAGCGTGTAGGTTTTAGCACCGATTCCCACGACAATGTCGGTTGTGCCGCTGTTGGGGATGGCAACGGTTGCGCTGCCGCCGGTGGACAGAGCCTGTCCGTTGATGCTCACGGGCTCGCCGTTTCCAGACACCGCTGTGACTAGCGTAGATGTTGCTCCGCTATCATTTTGCAGCGTATAGGTATAGTTCGTTCCGTTGGCGGTAAAATCGCCGAGCCCCACTGCCAGACCTTCAAAGGTCAGAAGGTCATTACCGGGCACTGCGGCTCGCACCACTACGCGGGTGCCAAGCCGGGAGAAGGTGACGGTTTCCGTCTGGAAGGTTTCCCCGGAGATGGCACCGCCAATACTGGTCTTTTTCGTTTCCAGAACGGTCCCGGCAGCATCCAGCAGCGTGGCCACCAGCTCTGCGCTAGTCTGAGACTGCAGGCAGTTGTTGCGCAGGGTAATGGCGGCGGTGCTGTGACCGTTGCCGTCGTTCCCCTGTGTCACATCCATCGTCATCTGCTCTCCGGTGCGGGCCAGTGCGCCGGTCATATGGACGCTGGCCTCGCTGTCACTGCCGTCATACTCCGGCAGGCGCTGATTGCTTCCCGTTCCACCGATCTGACCTTCCGCCCACGCCTCGGCGTACAGATAGGTACCCACATCGGGGATCTCGGCTTTGCCAATGGATGTCATATACTCGCCCAGATCATAGGTCAGGTCCAGTGTAAAGGTTCCCTGATCGATGCGGGCGAGGGCGCTGTCTTCGGAAATGGTGATTTCATTATCGCGAACCGATACGCCGTTTGTGGTGCAGGCTACCTCTGCATGTTTGGTATGCAGATCATCCGCATAGAACGCAAGCTTCACCTCGCGGTTCTTTCCGCCGGCCAGCGTGGCGGCAGAGGAATTATAGAGGGTCATGCGCACCGTGCGCTTGCCGGCGCTCTCCGCAATCACTTCCATTTGCGAGATGCCAATGTCGGGATAATCCAGATACACTGTGCCGTTTTCGTTGATGCCGCCGGCGGCGGTGATGGTATAGCTCGGGTTGGTCACGCGGCCCTTCACACGGTGCCAGACGGTAAGGGTGGTGCTTTCATTGGGCAGCAGTTTTTCCGTAAGGGTGGCGGTTTCCCCGCTGCCAATGCTGACCTTTAGGTTTGTCACATCGTTCAGCCCGGTGTTGCGGATGGTAAAGCGAACGGGTGTCAGGCTGTTCAGCGCCAGCGTTGCATAATCCACACCGATCTGTTCCACTGCCACCGCATCGGTGATAAAATCAGAGGTAGCGGTATAGAGGATCGTTTCCTCACCCGGAACGGTCACGCCGCCGATTACCTGCGGGTTTTCATCGTCATAGAAGGTGGCCTGAATGGCAGCCTGCACCTGATTGGTGCCGCTGACATAGGCATCAAAGTGGTCAGCCAGCGTGCGATCCGGCAGCTCTGCCAGTTCCAATGGTGCGGACAGAGTGTAGGTATTTGTGGCATAGCGCAGCTTGGCCGCCTTCAAAATGCCGTGATCTACCGCGCCGTTGACGTCATTGACAGTCTCATTCCAGACGATGGTAAGATCATTGAGGCTGCGATGATCCCCGCTAAGAGAAGCGAAGCGGAAGTCTGCGCCCACGACGGCGTTGCCGCTGCTGGTCAGGGCAGACAAAGAGCCGGGGAAACTGTTGGACATGGTGCCGCTGCCGTCCACAGCCAACAGCTGGATATCGTTGCTGCCGTCTCGGACACTATGCCAACCGATGACAAATCGGTCATCCCCGCTGCCGAAGTTGGCTGCAACGACCTGGGGGTTTTCGTCAAGATTGCTGTCACAGGTCGCCAGCATGGCTGTACCGGGAGTTCCGTCAGCAGCCACGGTACAATAGGCGATCTCGTAGGCGGAGGTATCTCCGGTTCCGCTGCGGTCCAGCGAGTAAACCGCCATAGCGGTTCCGTCGGGCAGCATGGCCGCCTGCAACGCCTTCACTCTGCCAGTAGCACCGTTATAAAGCATTTTGGACTCGCTCCAGGTGCCGTTATTCCTGTCATAGCAACGGTACATGATACAATCTCTGGTCGTGAAGTTCAGCAGGTTGTTGCTGCCCTGCGTACCGGGATCGGGGGTGTAGACGCTGCGCCAGAACACGATGGCCTTGCCGTCGCCGCCCACTGCCGTGGCTGGGGCCAGATCCGGCGTGCCGTCGTTGGTTAGGCGGGTGGAGGTCCAGGCTGCGCCGTTATAGACGGACACTACGATCTCCGTGCTGTTCATCAGCAGGTTTTGCTCTTCCAATGTCACGGGATCACCGGCATTTTTACCCGGCAGGTCGGTGCCCATGCGAACCCAAGCCGCCGCCGCGAAGCTGCCAGTGCCAGACAAAGAAACGCTCGTGTCTCCGTAGCCGGGGAACCCTGTGGGATCGTCAATTTGGCTGGAGACAGAATAGCCGCCGCCATTGAGGGTGGAGAAATGCGCCCGGCTGTCGTAAATACTGCTGCTGTTGCCGTCGTTGATGTAGGCCAATACCTTCCCGTCATCGCTGAGCTGTGGATAGGATGTGGGGTTGGCATTGGTCTGGATGTTTTCCAGCCCACTGGTGGAGTTCAGAGAGAACAGCATCATCCGCTGCTGGGGCTGGCCCCAAGTACGGGCATATTGCTCCAGATAGTCCCGGCTTTGGAGCGTTGCACTGCCAGAAGCCACCTGCATTCCGCTCTGGGCCGCCGCCATCCGCAGCGAGGCAAGGCTCAGCCCACTGGTGGCGTTATTCCAGTAGTTGTCGATTGTTTTCCAGTCATTAAAAGTCTTGGTACCTTCAAGGGTTCCGGAGGCGATCACCGCCTCGTAGGAGATAAACAGGAAGTTTGCCACAAATTTGATTCCCACTTCGCTTTGGATCCCCAGGGCCTGACCGTTGATCTGGCGCTTTGTCTCGTCGGCAAGATAGGTGCGGGAAAGGAACTTATTCTGACTGTCCACATCCAAATTGCCGAATAGGCCGATCTTCAGCGCCACGACCGAATAGTCAAAGCCAATGCCGCCAAACGCGTGGACATAGGCGTTGATACGCAGCGTGGTCAAAAAGTCATTCACTGCCGTGGCCGTGGGATCGCTCCAGGCAAGCTCTGTACCCTCGCCCTGCCGGCCGTAGCGCACTGCGGTACGGAAATCCAGCTGAATGGCACCACCCAGCTCAAAGGTTGCTGTCAACGGCACGGGGCCAGCCATGGCGTTCACGCTGAAGGTGAAGCCCACGCCAACGCCGGCGGTAAAGCCGCCGCCTACGGTGAAAACCTCCCACTCCTTTTTTTCGGTGTTATAGCGGATCTCCGCTTCGTAAAAGCCCTCCAACTGCAAGTTGAGATCCGTGTTGGAGACCTTGCCGGCTATGGAGTTGGCTTTGTATTCCCCCTTGGGATCATAGGTGCCCTTGGCCATCTGGCTCAGGTCCCCGGTACCGGGCACGCCCACCTCCAGGTTCTGCGTCAGCACATTCGCACCCAAGGCCACGCCGTCCTCGGAATAGTCCATGTCCTCCATCTCCAGCGTATTGTACCCGGCCCAAATCATGGCACGGAACACGGAGGGATCTTCGCTGGGGGTGATAATCATTTTGAACACGGATGTGTCCACCGGACCGCTCAGATCATCCAGCCGTCCGGTCAGCACCTTGAGAATGTTACTATCGCCCACTCCGCCAAAGTCGACTTGATTCACTCCACTGGAGGCTCCCATCGTCGCCAGAATACCGGTGACGCGGTCATCCTCTGTCACCTTGGGCACTCGGGTCAGATCAACGACCCGGAAGGGCATTATTTTCTCCTGCAGCAGGCTGCCGTTCAGGCTCAGCTGCGTTTTCATACCCACATCCTTGCCGTCGGCGATCCATCCAGAGGTGGTCATGGTGGCCTCGGTGAGGGTCAGATCGTTTTCCGCTACGGGGATGGATGAGAAGGGATACTGCTTGGTACTGCTGCTCTGGGCGGCAGGAATAACGCCGTATTCGTCCGCCAGCTTGAGACTGTAATTCTTCGCGTTGGCAATCTTCTCGCCCCAGAGGAACATGGTGGTGTGCAGGGTTGCTGTTTTAAAGCTGCTGTTAGGGCCAATCTTTCCAGTCGAGCTGCGGACATCCACCTTCTGACCGTTGGCAAGACCGTAATCAACGCTTTGCGCCACAATGAAGGGCTTGTTTGCCTCCCCCGTCGGCACGCGCTCTAGAGAGACAACGCCCTCTGCGGTGCGCATTACATCGTCCACGCCCAGCTTGCCGTTGACGGTCAGCAGCAGCGGATAGTACTTGTCGCCGTCAATTGCGCTGATCTCCAGAATGTACTCCAGCTGATCCAGAGCGGAAAGCGCCGTGGTGTTGCTCTCGCCCTTTTCGGCCGACCAGAACTGGGTGGAATCCAGATAGACGGTTATATTTCCCGCCGCATCCGTGGTATAGGTGTCGCCGGTGATGCCGCTGACAAGTGCTCCTGCCCCGGAGCCCAGCAGAGCTGTCTCGCAGTAGCCTCCGTTTTTATAAACGCCGCCGCGAACGGTCACCGTCTTGTTCGCCAGCGGATCGCCGCCCGGCGTGATGAGCGTCACAGATGCCCGGGCGACTCGCCGAAGGCTGAAGGTATTCAAGGGATAAAGCTGCAGTTTTGTGGCATCCCGCTCGCCGGAACGCAGATTTTCTTTATAGATGGTGCCCAGATAAATATCCGCGCCGGAGCCGGACCGCAGAGACACCTCACTGGCGATTCCGTTGGGTTCGTAAAGCGCCAGCACGCCTTCACTGTTGGTCGTGACCGTTTTGGGCACACCTTTGCCGTCGGTGTATTGCAGCGTAGTTTCCGCTGCAGGCGTCAGCTGGAAGAGATAGAACTTATTTTGCAGCGTTTTCGCTGTCACCTGTACGGCGGCACTCATGCCCGTGGCGGCATGGGTAGCCGTGACGGTTGCGGTGCCGTTGGCCAAGCCGGACAGCGCCATTTTGGTTTCGGGAAGGTAGGAATCAAAGGAGAAGTTTCTGATGTCCTCATACAGTCCGCCCTGCTTGTAGTTGACGGAAATGGCATTGTTGTTGCTGGAGAGCCACCGGATGCCGTCTTTAAAGGAGTTCCATCCGTACTCGTCATAGTTGATGCCTATGTACTCGATCAGCCCCAACTCCTGGCGCAGCTGCAAAATTTCAGCCGTATCGGTGGGCAGGCTGCCGCTGACCTTGGAGGTATTGTCCATGGTCAGCTTAGAAATCGTGTCTCCTTTGTCGTTCTGCACCTTCAGTGCGTCGGCATCGTAGACATACAGGGGGAAGGAGTCGGTGCTGGGAGATTCCTCACCAGGATTCTCCACGCTCAAAACCACTTGATAGGTGTCCTTTAGATTGCCGGCCTTCACACTCTGTAATGACAGGGAGAAGCTTCCGGAGGTACCGGATAGGTGCTCACGGGCCACCTCTTGGGTGTTGTTGTCCTCTGTGACCCGGGTAATGGTCAGCGTTGGCTGCGGAGAGGCCCCGTCAGTGGCGTTTTCCACCGACCAGTCGATATTGACGGCGCCGTCGGTATCCTTGAGGTAAATGCTCTGGGGCGGTGTCAGCTTGGCTGTGGCAGGTGGTGCCTGCACGATGATCCAGGCAAGTGCCGACAGGCGGACGTCCTCACCCTCGGCGTTGGGGTGCGGCATGGAGACACATACCGTGTAGGCTGGGGTATTTCCACTGGAGAGCTTGGAGAGCACATTCTCCGGGATCCGCACGCTGTTTTTATCCTTGCCGGCGGTATAAGTCGCAACGGGCTTGAGACCGCTCAGCGCCGCCTCATTCGCGTAGTTGCCCTCATACAGGTCAATCCTGTAATTGAACTCTTTGTTCGGTGCCATCAGCGCGGCGTTGGAGCTCCACAGCACGGTGGCGGGCTGATTTACCCGCGTCACGATGGACGCGCCGCCGGGAATCACCAGTGCCAGGGAATCGCCTGCCGTCACGGTATAGGGCTTTGACTGGCCCTTCACATCATCGGCAGTGTCCACAGTCCCGTTGTCCGCCGTAAAGGTAAAGGTGACGGCTCCCACCTTGGTTCCTGTGGTGGCAACAACGCCGGTATCCTCGTTGATGGTGGCAATGAGCGGGTCACTGCTGCTCCATTTGCCGGTGGTGTAGCTGGCCGGCACACCGCCTTCCCCCAAAACCTCTGCCTGAAGCGTGCGGCGGGCGGTTTCGCCGAGGGAAATCGTATAGTCGGCGTCATTCGCTTCCGGGACGATGGTCACCGTGTGCGCGGAAACTTTCTTTATCACCGTGAACTGCCGGGTCAGGGGAAGAACATTTACCCAGTTAGGAGCGGCTTTCGTGCCCTCGTTGGCCTGCAGCGTCACCGTATAGGTGCGGGTGTAAGCCTCGGGTGCGATTGCATAGTCGCTAATGGTGAAGGCTTCCTTCTCTGTGTCCAGATAGACCTGCAGATGGATTGGTTCAACCGCGGAGTCGTACCTCAGTTCGAGGCGGAAAGGAGCTTCCTTCGGCTCTGTTCCTTCCGGGGTGTGATAATTGCTGTATACGGTCTTGTAGTCCTTCGCCATGTTGGCCTGCATCGTGAACGATGCCTTGCCGTTGTCATAGTCGGCGGTCAGTGCGGTGGGGGCGTTGCGCATCAAGACGCTCTTCAGCTCAACGCCGGCAATCGAGTTGCTTTGATAGGGCGTGGTATCCAGCGTATGACCGAAAACATCTTCCACACCAGTCATACCATTGACGGTGACCGTGGTGGCATCCGCATCCTGCACCGGGTACCAGAGCATTGCCTTGACGCCGTAGTCGTTCATGGAAAGCTCATCGGCGGTATACTCTTTGCCATTGATGGTCACGCGGGCGTTTCTAAGATCCACGAACTCGTTAAAGGTAACTGTGATGGGCACGTGCTGTCCGCTGGCATAGGTTCCCGCCGGGGCCGTGACGCTTTGAATGGTGGGGGCGTCCGTGTCCAACAGCTTGGCGGTGGCGTTGCTGGTCTGGGTGGTGGCGGTGGCATATTGTTGGTCGTCAATTACACTCTTCATATACAGTCGGAAGGGCAGCCAGTACTGCTGATTCCCTCTGTTTTGCGTGGTAGACTGCAGGGAGATGTTGACCGTTTCGCCCTTGTTAATCGTACAGTTCAGCGCTCTCGTTCTGTCGCGGCTGAGCTCCAGAGATGTTCCATTGAACATGTACTCCGTCAGATAGAACGGGGCATGGGGTTGTGTGGCACTATCATAGCCATACGGCGCAGGGCCGGTATAGGTCTCTTTGCCGGGGTTCCAGTCAAACTTGATGCTGGCGTCGATTTGGTATGGCTGATAAAATTTGGAGGAGCCGCCGGGAAGCACCGAGTTGCGGGCGCCCTCCAGAATTCCGATGGTATTGCTGAGCGCAACGAAGTCCTGATTGTTGGCGCCGTTGCCGGCATTGTATTCATCCGCCAGCAAAGGAATATACATATCCCCCTGTATTGTGCCTTCACTTTTGTATGTTTTATCATAGCCCGGCGCGGTCATTGATGTTTTTATTGCGGGGGCGTCAACCGTCTTTATTAGCTTGAGCTGACAGTGGTCGGCATAAGCGGCGCCGTCATAGAACACCAGATTTTCCGCATCGTAAAATTCAATCATCCCCAGCAGGTCACCATAGGAATAAGAATTCCCGAGCCAGGCCGTGTTACTTCCTTTGGTTTGAACCTTGACAGTGATTTTACAACCACCTAAACTGAAAGTTTCGCCTACGTCATAGGTCAGCTTGTAGGACCCGTCGCTTTGCTCGACGCCCTTACTCGTCCTGCCTGTCGTGCCTATCGAGACCTCCACACCGGTGATATACTCGCTGAGCTGGCCTTCTTGAATGCGGTAGGAAAAGCCGACCGGTTTTCCGCCGTATACAGTAAAAGTCCCGGAGCTCCAGGTGTTGTTTGCGGAATTCCCCAGCGTTTGGCTCATCATGCTGCTCATATCCACCTTCTCAACGCCCACAGGCGCTGTGGCAGAGGCGGAATACTGCAAACTGATGCCTTGCAGCTCCAACTGCTCCATCAGGCTATTGAGATTCTCCAGAGCTTCCCCGGTAAACTCCCTGCCGGAGAAATAGGTGTCCTTGATCCGCTGCAGCTCCTGTTCGATTTGGATCATGGTCTTCAAATCGCCCAGCGCCACCGGAGTCCCATCCACGTCGGCTATACGGGTGAGATCCGTGGCGGGATTTTCCAGCAGCTCCATGACAGCCGCCAGTGTCAACACCTGGCCGTCCAGCGTGATGGTTTGATCCACCTTGAAATTGCCGGCTTCATCCAGCAGCCCCAAAGCCTTCAGCATGGAAAGCACCTGGTCGCTGCTACCGCCAGTCATGGCGGAGAGCTGCTCCAAAATCGCCTGATTTTCCTCGGGTGTGTTGCCCAGCGAATCGCTCACCGATGCAAACGCAGTTGTCGGCAGCATGGTCAGCACCATGCTGCATATAAGCAAGATACTGAGTATTCGTTTTTTCATTGACTTTTCTCCTCCTTTTCGTGTCGGGCGGGCTTATCCGCTCCGTCTTTTCTACGGTTTTCTCTGTTTCTGAGCCGGAAGCACAGCGCAGTGATTGCTGCCGCCGCTGCAAAGGAGACGACGCCCACCAGCACATAGCCGCCTGCGTCCTCCCGCAGCAGCATCGTGCCGAAGCTGCCCCATGCGGCGGTCTGT
>OHIU01000711.1_pt1 | contig 15814 bp, 17 predicted proteins | sample 1568281 | NCBI WGS metagenome assembly OHIU01 (sample SAMEA3879543, study PRJEB24766) | human gut metagenome | biome: human-associated habitat; feature: feces | place: USA | collected 1985/1987 | reverse complement strand
CCAGCCCGCTGGGAATATCCACCGCGATAACTGGAATCTGCGGATGGTCGTTCAGACGGTGGATGAGAATCGCCGCGTCGCCCTCAATGGCGTGATTCAGCCCCGTGCCGTAGAGCGCGTCCACCACGGCGGCGTACTCGGCGACATCCACCGCGTCGACGCTGGGCAGAACGCGGACGCCGTGCAGCAGCGCCAAGGTACGGTTCGTCAGTGCATCGCCGCGGACGGCGCTGGTCACTTCCCACACGTCTGCCTGACCGCCGCCTGAGCACCAGAGCCGCCGTCGCCGCCGTTATTGCCGGGACCGCAGAGGAACAGCACACGGGCGGATTTCGGTGCGTGGCGGGAAACTGCTGCGGCTACGCCCTGCGCAGCGTGTTCCATCAGCAGAATACTGGGCGTGCCGGTTTCGGACATGAAAAGCGTTTCCAAGGATTTCATCTCGTCGGGCGTAATCGTCGTCATGGAAGGCAGCCTCCTCCGGAAAGTCTCTTCCATTAGTATAGCGTATTTTCAGGAAATTGCAAGCACTCCGCAGATTTTCGGCTTTTTTCCTGTGCATAACGCCGCCGTGTCGCTTCGCCGCCGCGCAAATGGCGGACGGACTTGTTGTACGCCAGCAGCGCCGATACCTCGCGGGCGAGGGCTGCATCCGCCTGCGGAAGGTGCTGGAGCATGTCTTTGTGGATGCCGGATTTGGAGAGCTGGAACGCGGCGGCAGTCTGCCGGATGGTCGTCCGGTGGCGGAGCATGTAGCGCGCCTCGGCAATGCAGCGCTGGGCGATGGCTTCGTCCATGTGCGAAACCTCCTTTTTGCGCTTCTGCATGGTCGCGCAGAAGGCTTTGCAGGAGGATATGAGCCGAAAACGCCCCTGATGACCGGCAGGGGGAAGCGAAAAAATGCCGAAAAAACGGGCATTTGCGGGGATTTTCCGAAAAACGCCCAAAAAGAATCAAAAAATCCGCAAAAAAATTCATTTTGGGGGTTGACAAACTGCTGAAATGGGTGTATACTTAAGAAGTCGCCTGCAGGACATGCAAGAGACACGGGAACGACGGGGTGTAGCGCAGTCTGGTAGCGCACGTGCTTTGGGAGCATGGGGCCGGGGGTTCAAATCCCTTCACCCCGACCAGTTTTTTGTGGCCCCTTGGTCAAGCGGTCTAAGACACCGCCCTTTCACGGCGGTAACAGGAGTTCGAGTCTCCTAGGGGTCACCACTTCCCATCTCAGCGATGGGCGTTAAGAAATGGGCCTTTAGCTCAGTTGGTCAGAGCGGTCGGCTCATAACCGATTGGTCCGGGGTTCGAGTCCCTGAAGGCCCACCATCTTCTTAACAGCGAACTTTTGAAATTGTGGCCCGGTGGTGCAGTTGGTTAGCACGTCAGCCTGTCACGCTGAAGGTCAGGGGTTCGAGCCCCCTTCGGGTCGCCATTTTTGCCTCGGTAGCTCAGCTGGTAGAGCAAGGGACTGAAAATCCCTGTGTCGGTGGTTCGACTCCACTCTGAGGCACCATGCTGCGGGAATAGCTCATTTGGTAGAGTGCCGCCTTGCCAAGGCGGAGGTGGCGGGTTCGAGCCCCGTTTCCCGCTCCATTTTTTTAACGGCTGCGTTTCCTCCTTTTACGCGGCCAAACGGCACCATAGCCAAGCGGTAAGGCAGCGGTCTGCAAAATCGCCATCTCCGGTTCGATTCCGGATGGTGCCTCCAAATCAGCTCCATCGAATTTACGATGGAGTTTTCTTTTTGTAATTTGATATATATACTGTGCGGCTTCATTGCCAATGCCTAACATATTCGGCACAAATTACGGCTTCGGTTTTTTGCCGCAGGTTTATTCGGGAGGATATGATGAGAACATTGTTCGAAATGGATAAAAAGAACTACGACTCGAGCGGGAAAGTTTTTTACCGTCCGTCCGTTCGGAGCATTATCATTCGCGGCGGCAGGGTTGCAATGGTTCACAGCCTGATGTACGATTACTATAAGTTCCCCGGGGGCGGCATCGAGAGCGGTGAAACTCGGCATCAGGCACTGATCCGCGAAACTGCCGAAGAATCCGGCTTGTGTGTTGTTCCTGCTTCGATTCAGGAATACGGCTGCGTTCGCAGAATCGAAAAGAGCGACAAACCGGGGATTTCGGTTTTTGTTCAGAATAATTTCTACTATTTTTGCGAAGCGGAACCGGAGCCGGGAGCGCAGAAACTCGATGACTATGAGGCGCGGGAACGATTTACTTTGGAATTTGTTGAGGCAGAACATGCAATTGATGTTAACAGAAACAGAGCTCACGGACCAAAAAATCAAACAATGCTTGAACGCGAAGCGCGTGTTCTGGAAATGCTGCGTGAAGAGGGGTACTTGGATTAATCATGTCTGAATATATACTTGATTTGAGAAAAACTGTCGGGCATCGTCCGCTGCTTCAGGTCGGTGCGAGCGTCATTGTTGTCGATTCCGAGGGCCGCATACTCTTGCAGAAGCGGCGCGATAACGGACTTTGGGGCTATGCAGGCGGTTCCGTGGAGCTTGATGAGGAAGTTGAAAAAGCGGCAATGCGCGAACTTTTTGAAGAGACGGGACTTTTTGCGAACGAGCTTGAACTTTTCGGTGTTTTTTCGGGAAAAATCCTGCATTACACCTATCCGAACGGCGACGAGGTCTCAAATATTGACATTGTTTACCTTTGCCGCAGTTATTCCGGAGAGCTTACGCCGCAGGCAAGTGAAGTGTCGGAGCTGCGTTTCTTTTCCGCCTCCGAAATGCCGCCCGAAAACGAGCTGACGCCGCCCAATCGCCCCGTGCTGAAAAGATACATTGAAAGCCTGGCTGAGTGTTGAGTTTTGCTGCTGCGGACAATTATTGAACGAAGTATATTTAGAAAGACACTGTAAAGGGGATTGACTTTCCACCTTGGCGGCGTTATAATCATGCTTGTAAAGCTTTGCGCCTTTACAACAGTGCCGCATAGAACATTAAGGAGGCATATATGCAGAACAAACTCGAATTAAGCCTTCTCATTGATTACTACGGCGCGTTTTTAACCGATAACCAGTGCGAGATGCTTAAGCTCAACTGCGAGGAGGATTTTTCCCTTGCGGAAATTGCAGAGCAGAAGGGCATTTCGCGGCAGGGTGTGCGCGATGCATTGCAGCGCGGTGAAAAAATCCTTCTCGAAATGGAAGAAAAGCTCGGTCTTGCCGCAAGGGACAGGCGGCTGAAAGTTTTAATTGCGGAGCTTTCGGCAGAGGTGCGCAGGTGCACCTTCAATGAAACCGCTCGGGAAAGAATCAACACTCTGTTATCACAACTGACTGAAATCACGGAGGGCAAAGATGGCATTTGAAGGACTTTCTTCAAAACTTCAGAACATATTCAGAAAACTGGGCGGAAAGGGCAAATTGACCGAAAAAGAAGTCAAAGAGGCAATGCGCGAGATAAAGCTTGCGCTGCTCGAGGCGGATGTTAACTTTTCGGTTGTGAAATCCTTTATAAACACTGTTTCGGCGCGGGCAGTGGGTTCGGATGTTCTCCAAAGCCTCACTCCGTCCCAGCAGATAATCAAAATTGTCAATGAGGAGCTGACCCAGCTCATCGGCGGCAGCGTTGTGAAGGTTGAGTTCGGGCCGCGCAAACCCTCAGTTTTCCTGCTTGCGGGTCTTCAGGGTGCGGGCAAAACCACAATGGCGGGCAAACTTGCTGCCTACCTTGCAAAGACTCAGGGCAAAAAACCGCTGCTTGTTGCATGCGACATATATCGCCCTGCCGCGATCACCCAGCTTCAGGTCGTGGGTGAAAAAGTCAATGTTCCCGTTTTCGAACGCGGGACGCAGGATCCCGTTAAAACCGCAAAGGAAGCGATTGAATATGCTTCCCGCAACTTCTACGATCTTGTTATAATCGACACGGCAGGCCGCCTGCACATTGACGAGAACATGATGGACGAGATCGCCGCCGTCAAACAAGCCGTTAACCCGGCGGAAACGCTGCTTGTTGTTGATGCAATGACAGGTCAGGACGCTGTCAACGTTGCAAGCTCCTTTAACGAAAAACTCGGCATAACCGGCGTTATACTCACAAAGCTTGACGGTGACACAAGAGGCGGTGCGGCGCTGAGCGTTCGCAGTGTTACGGGCAAACCAATCAAATTCTCCGGCATAGGTGAAAAGCTTACCGATATCGAACCGTTCTATCCCGACAGAATGGCTTCAAGAATTCTTGGCATGGGCGATGTTCTCACTTTGATTGAAAAGGCGGAACAGGCTTTCGACGAAAAACAGGCGGAAGAGCTCACCAAAAAGATTAAAAATGACAAGTTTACTCTTGAGGACTTCCTCGAGCAGTTCCAACAGGTCAAAAAACTCGGCTCAATGGAAGAGATTCTCGGCATGATGCCCGGGGTCGATGCAAGCAAGCTCAAGGATGCAAAAATTGACCAAAAGGCAACCGCAAGAGTCGAGGCGATCATTCGTTCGATGACTCCGCGTGAACGACGCAATCCGGAACTTTTGAACGCAAGCCGCAAAAAACGCATTGCGGCGGGCAGCGGAACGACCGTTCAGGAAGTTAACCGACTGCTCAAACAATTTGAACAGTCACGCCAGCTGATGAAGAGATTTGCGGGAATGGGCCGCAAAAAATCAGGCAGGCGCAAAGGCTTCTTCGGCTTCTGATGCAGGAAAATGTTTTCCAATCTGCATCAAACAACAAAATCACCAACAGCGGGCTTATGCCCGATTGGATATTCAACAAAGACTTTCTATTTAATTTGGAGGAACTATCATGCTTAAAATCAGGCTTCGCAGAATGGGCGCAAAGAAGGCTCCTTTCTATCGTATCGTTGTTGCGGATTCCCGCGCACCCCGTGACGGTGCTTTCGTAGAGGAAATCGGCTATTACAACCCCCTCACCGATCCCGAACAGGTCGTTGTTGACGGCGACAAGGCAAAGCAGTGGATCAAGAACGGTGCGCAGCCCACGGAAACCGTTCGCGGTCTGTTCAAAAAGCACGGCGTTATCGACTGATGAGCGAAGAAATCATTACCGAAACTCAGGTTCCCGATATTGCGGCTCTTGTTGAATTCATTGCAAAGAGTCTTGTTGACGAACCGAGCGAGGTAAAGGTTGCCGTCAAGGCTGACGAAGCAGGCGAGGAAACCACAATTGAGCTTTCCGTTGCCAAGGACGATATGGGCAAAGTTATTGGCAAACAGGGGCGTATCGCAAAAGCAATCCGCACCGTTGTTCGCGCCGCTTCGGTAAAAAGCGAAAAGAAATACAGAGTTGACATTCTGTAACCGTACCGGAACTCACAAGTTTTGTCTATGGATTATTTTCGTATCGGGCTGTTTCTGCGCCCGCACGGCATCAAGGGTGAGCTGAAATTGCTCCCCTTGACCGATGATTTAAAACGATTTGCACGTCTTTCGGATGCCTTTATCGAGGCGCCCGAGGGCGTTTATCAAACAGTCACTGTGGAAAGCGCAAGGGTTGCCGCCGAGAATTCCGTGATAATTAAACTCAAGGGAATTGACACCGTTGAAGCCGCCGAAAAACTTCGCGACAAATACCTTTGCGTGGACAGAGAACACGCCGTAAAGCTTCCCGCAGGTGCATATTTTGTGAAGGACATCATAGGCTGTGAGGTTTTTTCGACATTGGGTGATGCGCTCGGCAGAGTGGTCGATGTGTACGAAACACCGTCAACGGACGTTTATGTTATTAAAGGCGCAAAAAGGCTTTCCGTTCCTGCACTGAAAAAATTGCTTTCAAGCGTTGATATCGAAAACAAGCGAATTGTTTTTGATTCCGAAATTCTTGCGGAGGTTGGACTGTTTGAGGATTGATATTCTTACAATTTTTCCCGAAATGTTCAGCAATATCCTGTCATCAAGCATTCTCGGCAGGGCAGCATCAAAGGGCATTTTGAAATTCAAAACGCATAATATACGTGATTTTTCGCAGAACAAGCACCGTAATACCGATGATTATCCGTTCGGAGGCGGGGCGGGCATGGTCATGCTTGCGCAGCCGATTTTTGACTGCATCGAAAGCGTCGCAGCCGAAGCTCCGGAAAAGCCGCGCTGCATTGTGATGAGTCCACGCGGCAGAGTGCTGACACCGGCACTTGCAAAAGAACTCGCTTCGGAGAAGCGTCTTCTTTTTCTTGCGGGGCATTATGAAGGCATTGACGAACGCGTATCGGAACTTATCGATGATGAAATTTCAATCGGCGACTATGTTCTGACGGGCGGCGAATTGCCCGCAATGGTCGTTATCGACTGCGTTTCAAGGTTCATTCCCGGTGTGCTCGGAAGCTCCGAATCAACCGAGGAGGAAAGCTTTTCCGACTGGGGACTGCTGGAATACCCTCAGTACACGCGTCCCGCGAATTTCAGGGGCAGAGAGGTCCCGCCCGTGCTGCTGAACGGCAACCATGCCGAAATTCTGCGTTGGCGGAGGCAGGAAGCTCTCAAAAAAACAAAACAGATGCGTCCGGACCTTCTTGAAAGGGCGAATCTGACTGCGGCGGATAAAAAATACCTGCAATCGTTGGAAAATGAGTAATATATATTGCGTCTCTGCTCATTTTTTGAAAAATTGCTCTTGCATTCTGTGCAGAAAAATGCTATAATTCTATGGTTAATTGGATGGTCCGCTGGTCGCAGGTCGGCTAAGAACATCTGTAAATAAGGAGATTACTATGTCAGACATCATCAGAGAACTCGAAAAAGAGCAGCTTCGTTCCGATCTTCCCAAGCTCGAAATCGGTGACACCGTTCGCGTATACGTTAAGGTCGTTGAAGGAAACCGCGAAAGGCTCCAGAATTTTGAAGGCATCGTCATCAAAATGCAGGGCGGCGGCATCCGCAAGACTTTCACCGTTCGCCGTATCAGCTACGGTGTAGGTGTTGAGAGGACTTTCCCCTATCACAGCCCGCGCATCGGCAGGATCGAAGTTGTTCGCCACGGCGTTGTCCGCAGGGCGAAGCTCTATTACCTCCGTGAGAGGACCGGTAAGGCTGCAAAGATCAAAGAACGCATCGTTACCAAGTAATCAAGATTTTCCTTTTTCTGAAAAGGCCTCCCGACCCAAACGGGGAAGGAGGCTGATTTTATATCGATTTTGCGCAGGCATTGCGGGGCTTTGCCGCCGCTGCAAAAAGCTGCCGAATTCCGTTTCGCGCCAATGTCTGCTGCAAAAAAAGAATTATCAACCCGTTTCGGAGGTAAAACCCATGCACACGATAAATTGGTATCCCGGGCACATGGCAAAAGCCAGACGTATGCTGGAGGACAACTTAAAGCTTGTTGACATGATAATCGAAATTGTCGATGCACGCGCACCGATGGCTTGCCGCAATCCCGATTTCGAAGCTCTTTTCAAAAACAAGCTGCGTGTTGTTGTTCTTAATAAAAGTGACCTTTCATCAAAAACTCAGAATCGCGCATGGATAAGTTATTTTGCAAAGCAGGGAATCACAGCTGCGGAGTTTATCTCAACTCAGCCCTCAACACGCAAACGTGCAATTGAGCTTATTGAAAAAACGGGGGAGGAGACCGTTCGGCGGTATCGCGAAAAAGGCATTAAAAAAACTTTGCGCGCAATGGTCGTCGGCGTTCCGAATGTCGGAAAATCCACTTTCATCAATCGTATTGCGGGCGCGGCAAGAGCGCAGGTCGGCGATCGTCCGGGCGTTACGCGGTCAAAGCAATGGGTCAAAGTTTCGGACTATCTCGAGCTTCTTGACACTCCGGGTTTGCTTTGGGGCAAGTTGGATAACGAGATACTTGCAAAGCATCTTGCATATATTGGTTCGATTCGGGATGATGTGCTTGATATCGAGGAAATTTCGGCTCTGCTGCTTTTTGACCTTATGCGCATATGCCCGGAGGCTTTGACTGCAAGATACAAAAAGCTTGATCCGGAACAGAATATTCCCGAGCTTCTGCTGGAAGGCGTGTGCCGCAGCCGCGGGTTTATTCTTTCGGGCGGTGTTTTTGATACGGAACGCGGCGCAAGAATAGTTCTTGATGAGTATCGTGCGGGCAAAATTGCCGCCGTTGCTCTTGAAAACCCCACGGATAATTTCGAATCCCAGCAAGCGGAGCAAACCGATATAAACAATGAAAAAGATTAACGAGGCCGAACGACTTGAACAAATGACTCAATACGAACGCCCGTTCTGGGAACGCGGTATCGCCGTTGCGGGAATGGATGAAGTCGGGCGCGGACCGCTTGCGGGCCCCGTTGTTGCCGCATGCGTGATTCTTCCCCCGGGGCTTATGATCGAGGGCGTAAACGATTCCAAAAAGCTTACAAAGAAGCGCATGGAAAAGCTTTACCCGCTTATTACAGGTGGAGCGACAGCTTTCGGCACAGGATGGGTGTTTCAAAAGGAAATTGATGAGATAAATATTCTTCAGGCAACAAAAAAGGCGTTTGCCGAAGCTTACAGGAATGCTTTGGCGCATTGCCTGGGCGATTACGTGTGCAGCGACGTTTTTGTTGATGCCGTTAAAGACCTTGATATTCCCGCCGTGCAGCACAGCCTGATTCACGGCGATGCATTGTGTTATTCCATTGCGGCGGCAAGCATAGTTGCAAAAGTGGAAAGAGACAGATACATGATCGCCGCAGCGGAGAAATTTCCGCAGTACGGTTTCGAAAAAAACGTCGGTTACGGAACAAAGCAGCATATGGACGCGCTTCGTGAATTCGGTCCGTGCGAACTTCACAGGCGCAGCTTCATCAAAAAAATTCTTGCGGAACGCGGTGAATGCTGACCGCGTTGCTGTATACACCCGATCGGAGGTGCAATTGGAACGGCTGAGTATTGAAAACGGAAGCAAACAGCAGCGCATCGGTGCAAGAGGGGAGCGTTTGGCAAGGCTTTACCTTCGTTTGCACGGGTACCGAATCCTCCGGCGCAATTACCGTGTTGCACACAAGGAGATTGATATAATCGCAAAAAAAGGAAGCACCGTTGCCTTTGTCGAGGTCAAGACCGCTCTTGATTCAAAGGAGCTGCCGCCGATGCTGCGTGTCGGTTCTGCAAAAAGAGCAAACATGGCTTACGCTGCAAAGTATTTTGCGGCAAATTACAGGCAAAAGGCGGTTTACTATCGCTTCGATATAATTGAAGTGATACTTTCGGAACACAAAATCAGACATATAGAAAATGCATTTACGATTTAAACAAAATAAAAAATCCGTTATCGACTTTTCCCGCAGCTTTCAATTTTGTTGTTTGCTGCTTTTTTTTTGCGTTCGGCACTTCAAATTTTGAACATAATATGGTAAAATAAATAAAATCGGTGTATGATGCGCGAACGTGAGCGGTGTGACAGAGGTCAGCCGGACGCATTCGGCATCTTACAGCAGGCTTTCATAAGGAGGATGGCATTCAATATGACGCCGACCAAATTTCCGACCGAGCAAATACTGATCGCTTCCATTTTGGCAACGATTGCATTTTTGCTGATCTACATGGTCTATGTAAGCATCAAAAAAAGCAGAGCCGTTCTTGTGAACGGTGTACGCGACAAATCGGACAATTTCCTTGTTGCGTGGACGCTGCTTGCTTCGCTGCTGCTGCATATTCTTTTTTCCTACTATATTGTCGGACACAAAACCGATATAGGCTGTTTCACATCGTGGGGAAACAAAATATTCAGAAACGGCTTTCAAAACTTCTATAATCCTCAAACCAATTTTCCGGATTATCCGCCGGGATACATGTATGTTTTGGGGTTGATGGCGCGCATAGCGGATCTTTTCGGTCACGGCGTTTATGCGGCGGACGGCTCGTACGACATATTCTATGTCACAATGATAAAACTCCCGTCGATAATTGCCGATATAGGCTCGGCGTATCTTGTTTACAGGCTTGCGCGCAAAAAACTTCGCTTTGAGGCCGCGTACCTTCTTATGTGCCTTGCAGCATTCTGCCCCGTTTTCATCTATGTTTCCGGAGGATGGGGACAGATCGATCAGATTCTTTCGATATTGCTTGTAATAAGCATTATTCTGCTCAATTCGAACAAACCGATTCTTGCGGGATTTGTTTACGGATTATCAATCCTGCTTAAACCGCAGGCTTTGATGGCAGGTCCGCTTCTTGCGATTGCATATTTCTGCTATATTTTCGATCCGGATTTCTTCAGTCCGACAGGCAGAAAATGTGCGGACGGAGTCGGAACGCGAATCATGAAAACCGTTGCTGCGGTCGCCTGCGCCTGCGCGCTCCTCATTGTATCCGTAATTCCGTTTGCCGATGATACCATGCCGTGGTATTCCATTATCCTTCAAAAATATATGGGAACCGCTACTTCTTATAAATACGCAAGCGTAAATGCATACAATATTTACACATTGTTCGGAAAGAATTGGACCCCGATAACCGAGAAGGCAATTCTCGGGCTGACTTACGGCCAGCTCGGCACCGTTCTGATGGTTCTTTCAGTCGGTTTCGGCGGTGTTCTGTATTTCTTCGGCAGGAAAAAGCATTCCGGCGCGTTGAGTCTTGCAACCGCATTCACATTCGCCTCGCTTTTCACTCTCGGCCACTACATGCACGAACGCTACCTGTTCCCCGTGCTGCTTCTGCTGCTTGTTGCTTACATCAGCTACGGCGACAGGCGACTTATCAACATGTTCATGTGCTGGAGCGCAACAACGCTTGTGAACTGCATTGCAGCATTTTATTACAGCAAACTGCATGAGTACCACCTCTATTGGGATGAACGCCTTGTGTTCTGGTGCTCACTTGCAAACGTCATATTGTTTATAATATTCTGCGGCATTTGCACGGATATAATGCTCCGCGGAAGAGTAAAAGCCGATGTTTTCGCGGATGATGATGTTTCGGCGAAAGCACAAAAAACTGTTCCTGCACGAAAAGCAGAGAAATGAGAGGAAACGAAATGAAAAAGATAAACAAAAAGACACTCACTGTCAGCCTTGCAATTATTGCGGCAGTATGTGTTATTTTCGGCATCGTTCTGCTGCTTGCTTCCCCGAAAAGCGGAGGAAGCGCAAACATTGCAAACGGCAGCTTCGAAAGCCTCGACTCAAGCGGCTTTATGCCGAAGGGGTGGGAATACACATCCTATTTAAACGATACTTCCGTGTCAAACGCGGTTGTCGTGAAGGATGCTGCGCGCGGCAATGTCGTGAAGCTCACGAATGCGGAGCTTGATGATGCACACTTCACGCAGACAGTTTCCGTTCAGGCAAACACGATTTACAAACTCAGCTGCTACATCAAAACCGAAAATGTAAGCGGCGGAGCGGGTGCAAATATTGCTCTTGAGGACCGAACCTGTTATTCAACGCCTGTTCTCGGCACAACTGATTGGACAATGGTTGAGCTTGTCGGCAAAACCGGAAGCGGACAGTCCAAGCTCAAAATCGGATGCAGACTCGGCAATTTCAGCAGCACGAGCATGGGCATTGCCTACTTTGACGATTTTAAAATCGAAAAGCTCACAAGCTACAACGGCGAAATTCAGAGCTTTGAAACAAAGACTCCATCATCACAATCCTCGGATAACACAACGGGTATGAGTGATGCGGAATACACCGCAAGAACAAAGATGATCGTTATCATGCTCTGCATTTACATCCTTTTGCCCATTGCGATCTATTTCCTGCTCAAGCTTGAAAAATCAATGGACAAGGCGCGCAAAGGCGATCCCATCAAAACCCCTGCGCAGCTTGCTCCGAGCATTTTCGACACAAAGCCTGTTATCCCCCAAAAAACGGATACAAAGCTTCACTATACAAAAAAAGACTGGATATTCGTTATTGCATTGACTCTTGTTTACGGCATTCTTGCCGTCACGAATCTCGGCTCCACAAAAGCACCGGACAGCGAATGGAAGGGAACGCCGGGCACAACCGTAACGCTGACATTTGATGATACGGTTACCATCGGCAGTGTTTGGCATGACGGCGGAATTACGGGCGGCAGCGGCTCAAAAGGAACGACTGTATTCAAGCTCACCGGAGACGACGGCAAATCAGTCGAAATCGACCAGCGTTTCGGAACAATGTACAGGTGGGTTCGCAACAGCAGCCTGCACAGCACAACAAAAAACATCACGCTGACAGTTGTGAGCGGCGAAGCATGGATAAACGAGCTTGCATTCTTTGACACGGCAGGCAACCTGCTTCATGTAACGGTGAACGATGCATCCGCAGCGGCTCTTGTCGATGAACAGGACTGCGTGCCGGAATACCCGAGTTACATGACCGGCATGTATTTCGATGAGCTCTACCACGCACGAACCGCATATGAACATCTGCATAATCTTAGTGTCTACGAGGTTTCGCATCCTCCGCTCGGAAAAATAATCATTTCCGTCGGCGTTGCGATATTCGGCATGAATCCCTTCGGCTGGCGAATCATGGGTGCGCTGTTCGGCGTTGCAATGATTCCCCTGATGTATGCGTTCGGCAAGCGCATGTTCAAGCGTTCCGAGCTTGCGCTGCTTGCGGCGGGGTTGTTTGCATTCGATTTCATGCATTTTTCGCAGACTCGAATTTCGACCATTGACGTATACGGCGTGTTCTTCAATATGTGCATGACGTACTACATGTACAAATTCATAAAGATGGATCTCGGCGACAGCCTTAAGGACACTCTTATACCGCTCGGGCTTTCGGGTTTGTTCTTCGGTTTGGGCTGCGCAAGCAAATGGATCTGCATATATACCGGTGCTGCGCTTGCGGTTATGTTCTTTGTTAAGATGATAACCCTTTGGGTAAAGGCAAACAAGATTAAAAATGCCAAGCTCACAAAAGCGGAAGAGGCCGATCCTGCGGTTGCGAACGCGCGAAAGTTCCCGGCACGGTTCATAAAAACCTGCCTGTTCTGTCTCCTGTTCTTCATCATCATTCCCGTCGCGATTTACTCGGCAGCATACAGACCGTATTACACGGCGCAATGGAAGCCTAATGCGGAGCAAACAAAGATTGCACGCCTTCGTGCCGCCGGACAGCTCGAGTACAATAAGGAGCCCGAGGGCGAAGTTTTGACCTTCTCCGAAAAGGTCAAGACTTATGTGGACGGCGTTATTGATAATCAAAAATATATGTTCAGCTACCACAGCGGGCTTAATTCAACGCATCCGTATCAGTCCGCATGGTATGAATGGCCTCTCGGAAACCGCCCGGTGTGGTTCTATTCCGGAGGACAGAATCCGGACACAACAAAGTTCGGAACCATTTCAACTTTCGGCAACCCCGCTGTGTGGTGGATCTGCTTTGCAGGCACGTTGACGCTGTTCATCATGTTCCTGCGCAACAGGTTCAGACTCAATGCGGAGATATTCTTCATCTTTGCCTGCATGGCATCGTCCATGCTGCCCTGGATGCTGATTTCCCGCTGCGTGTTCGTATATCATTACTTTGCGACCGTGCCGATGATAATACTTGCCTCTGTATATGTGCTCAAGCACTATGAGGATAAGTTCTACTACATACCGCTCGAACGCGGCGACATGATTTCCGGCGGAGCAAAATTCGTTCCGAAGATTAAGTTCATTTGGCTTGCTGCCGCGATCGTGCTGTTTGCGGTTTTCTATCCCGTAATCAGCGGCATTCAGGTCAGCAGGGAATATATACGTGCACTTGAATGGCTGCCCACATGGACATTCTTCGGTACTTGGTAATAAAAATACCGAACACAAGCCCGATGCCCGTGCTTTCGGTGCGGACGGGGTGAAGAAGAAAATGCGTGCGGCGGACAATTCGACAGAAAACCTGTCGCAGCCGGCTTTTGGGCGGGCATATTGTTCGCCGCCGCGTAAAGGAGTAAGTTTCAATAATGAGTTCAAACGAAAAAAACGGCGGCGCAGCCGCAAAAAAAAGCTTTTTCCAGCTGATTAAATTCGGCTTGGTGGGAATCGGCAACACGCTTATAGACATGGTCATCAGCACGGTGCTGAGCATCGTGCTTGCAATACCGTTTACGGGCGGTTGGACGGTTTATGTTTCAAAAGTTGTCGGCTATTGTGCCGGCATTCTGAACAGCTATATTCTGAACAGCCGTTGGACCTTTAAAGAAGAGCGCAGACAGGATGCGCGCGAAATCATAAGCTTTATTGCAGTCAATCTGGGTGTATTGCTTGTTTCGCTCGGTCTTATCTGGCTGTTTACCAATGCTTTGCATATTGATGATTGGTGGATGAGTCTTGGGCTTCCGCAGTGGCTCACAAAGATAATTAACGGCGAAAGAGCATGCATGCTGCTTTCGACCTGCATCTGCATAATCGTAAACTTCGTCGGCAACAAGCTTTTTGTGTTCAAGCCTGCTGAGGCTCCTTCCGTGAAAAACGACGGAAAAGGGAAAAAAGTCAATCTGAACACAAATGATTAAATGTTAATAAACACTTAACGGCTTACCGAGTGAAGAAATCACTCGGTATGGCTTTATTCGGACAAAGGGGGAAATATGCTGGCAAGAATCACAAGTTATGGGTTGACGGGGCTGCTCGGCTATCCCGTGACGGTTGAAACGGATATAAGCTTCGGCTTTGCGGGTTACGAAACCGTCGGCCTTCCGGATAATGCCGTTAAGGAATCCAAGGAGCGCGTCCGCTCTGCAATATGCAACTCGGGCTTTCCTTTTCCAAATGTGCGGCTCGTTGTAAATCTTGCGCCGGCGGATGTCCGCAAGGAGGGTACGGTTTATGATTTGCCGATAGCGATAGGCATACTTGCGGCAAGCGGGGATATCGATCGCACTGCGGCGGAAAAATGGCTTATAATCGGTGAGCTTGCTTTGGACGGAAGCGTTCGCGGTGTTAACGGCGTGCTGCCGATGGTAATCGATGCATGCTCACGCGGATACAACCATATCATTCTCCCAAAGGAAAACGCGGAGGAAGCTGCTTTCATACACGATGCAGTCGTGATTCCTGTAACGAGTCTTACAGAGGCTGTGCTTTTCCTGCGCGGAATGAAGATCATCAATCCGCAGCCGTGCAGTCAAACAAATATAGACGACCATCCGAGTTTCGACAGTGATTTTTCATTAATAAAGGGTCAGCAGGCGGCGAAACGTGCAGCCGAAGTTGCAGCAGCGGGCAACCACAATATTTTGCTTATCGGAACGCCGGGTTCGGGTAAAACGATGCTTGCAAGAAGCATTCCCTCAATACTGCCGACTTTGTCAAACGAAGAGGCACTTGAAATAACAAAGATTCATTCCGTTGCGGGCATATTGCGCGGACGCGGCGGAATTGTGCGGGAGCGCCCGTTTCGTGCGCCGCATCATTCGGCCTCCATTCCCGCGCTTGTTGGCGGCGGAACAAAAGCACTTCCGGGTGAAATCAGCCTTGCACATTACGGTGTGCTGTTTTTGGATGAATTCCCGGAGTTTCAAAAGTCAGTGTTGGAAGCATTGCGGCAGCCGCTTGAAGACGGCTTTGTGTCCATCACCCGTGCAGCGGCAAAAGCGGAATATCCGGCGGACTTTATGCTCGTTGCGGCGATGAACCCCTGCCCGTGCGGAAATTTCGGTTCAAGAATCAACCCATGCAGATGCAATCCGTCCCAGATTGAGCGTTATCGAAACCGAATCAGCGGCCCCATGCTGGACAGGATAGATATTCATGTTGAGATGACGGAGGTTGCGTATGAGGATCTTGCGTCCAAACAGGCGGGCGAAAGCTCGGCGGCAATTCGTGAAAGGGTTTCGAAAGCGCGATGCATTCAGCGTGAACGCTTTAAAAACGACGGTATAATGTTCAACGCGCAGATGAGTTCGAAACATATCAAAAAGTATTGCGCACTGGAGCCCGATGCGG
>OHIU01000705.1_pt1 | contig 16024 bp, 18 predicted proteins | sample 1568281 | NCBI WGS metagenome assembly OHIU01 (sample SAMEA3879543, study PRJEB24766) | human gut metagenome | biome: human-associated habitat; feature: feces | place: USA | collected 1985/1987 | reverse complement strand
TTCCGAATGTGTCCGCAAGCTTCGTATGCAGCACAGCTGCTGTACGGAAATAACTGTCTTCGCCTATACCAGCCGTTTCCGTCTTGATCTTCCACAACACTGCATCAACCGTACCATTCACCTGCAAGTACCTACAAATGACCTTCAGGAACTTGTAAGTACCGCAGTCCAGGCACTTCGCATGGATTTCAGCAAGGAGGGCGGTTATCAGTACAAGAAAGCCGGTGTCATTGTCTGGAACATAGTTCCTGACTCAGCCATCCAGACCAACTTGTTCGACACCATTGACCGTGAGAAGCAGTCACGCTTGGCCGCTGCCATAGATGCGATTAATCGCAAGAACGGTCATAACACAATAAAGGTAGCTGTCCAGGGTACTACAGACAAGTCGTGGCATCTTAAATGCGAACATATTAGCAAACAGTACACCACCAACCTCGATGATGTCATCCTCGTAAAGTAAACTTTATAAGCAATGCACTCTGTTTAATATTATAAATTGCTGAAGATTAGAACTTACTTATTTATTGCATAAAGATTTGGCATGTGTTTCTACTTTCAATTATAAACACTATATTTGTGATATTAGCTGCTTAGAATTATAATCAAGTGCAAAAAAATTGAATTAATACAAAACTATTAATTTAAGTATTATGAAAACAAAAAAATTGATCGGAAAGCTTATGCTATTCCTGCTTTCATTTACATTCATCAGTTGTAAAACTTATAAGAATAGCGAGGTTAATTCAATTGGTATAATAGGCAGTGCAGACGGGCCTACAGCTATTTATATAAAAGTCAATCCTAATTTTCTTATTCAGAAGAGTTTAGATATAATACAGAACTTATGCCTTTTAGCTAAAGATTCAACATATATAAATTATTCTACAAACAATACAGAAATTATAAAGGTCATTGATAATTTATCTTCTTGTGGTCTTAATTCTAAATATACGCTCTTTAAGGTTGAAGATTTACGTCCTTTCATAAGTGCATTCCTGGGTGATAGCATAAACAATGACAATATTACAGAAAGGATATATAAGAGCATACCTATGAAGATAAATTCTTATTCTGGTTCTCTTAAGTTAGCTGCAACCTCTTTACTTTCTTGTGATGATGTTTTCCATTATGATAAATTAAAAGCCCCCTGCTTGTTTATTTATAGCTTCGATAAATTCTGCTGTATGGTTTTATTTATGCCTCACAACGAAAGTATTGTACAATCTTATGCGAACTTTATAATAAATCCTATGCTTATAAATTTGCAGACAGAAGCACAGATAAAAGATTTCTTTAGTAAAGTATTGGATGTTCAAGGGTTAGATATTGAGCTTGTAAAATGATATAGTGCACCATTTTACAATTGTTCTAGTTTATATAAAAGCTTCGTTTTACTGTAGGTTTTGTGACTTTTGTGTAAAGAAGTATAGATTATTTTGCTCATTGTTCGCTTAACTATTTTAATGACAAAGGAGTCTGATTATATGTTACTTAAGAGAAATGTAATTATTCATTTGCTGTCTTTGGGTGTGCTTTGTATTGGTTTTTTGTTGTTTAGATATGTATTATTTGACATTCACGGTATGAAGCAGTTTCCACTTGGTTTGTTTGTTATCGGAGTGATTTCATTGGTAATCTCTTTTTTCTTTAATGGCAAAATAACTCCTATCTGTACCGCTTTTGCATATATTATTGGCTTTAGTATAGGTGTTTTGTTTCAAGAAGATGGTATTGATGCAGGCGGCACAGCAACAAATAATCTATGGATAATTTGGTCTGTTGTGTTTGTTTTCATTATATTGGGAGGTATAATTTTTGATAAGTTCGTAAGTCCCTTTAAAAAGAAATCTGAATAGTTTTTTTATGGATGTTAATATCTACCCTTACAATTATCAAATAATGATAGTCTTTATCTTGTTATATTGTAAATATAACCTATTCTGAGTTGATTTTCTCAGTTTTTATTGTTATTTTTATGGTATTCAAGTAGCGGTTCTGGTAATAGCCTATTACTGAAGACGTGCATGGCTCTGGGCTGTTAAGGCAACTTAACCGCTTTTTCTTTTCAATTTTTCTTTGTTAATAGAAATTTCTGTATCTTTGCTTCGTTATAAGACACAAATAACTTCTAACACTGTCATTCTCATTCATTTCTTCAATCTTGACAGTAAATCAAAGCACATTATAATTTAAGTTTATAGCTGCCTTAGCAGCCCGTCTATCACATCCTATCCAGGCTGTGATAGATGTTTTCTCATTTATTCACTTTTCATTAATCATTTAATAAATTTCAATATGGAACAGGTATTAATTGGTCAGAATGCCGGCGTTATCTGGCATATTCTCGATGGTAAAAAGAGTGTTGAACTTTCACACCTTAAAAAGGAATCCAAACTTTCAGATGCAGAGTTCTGGGCTGCTATCGGTTGGTTGTCTAAGGAAGACAAACTTTCCTTCTCTACAGAAAAAGTAGGTAAGAAGATAGTGAAGACATACTCTTTGAAAGACTGATTCATTGTGCGCTCATGCTGTAGGCTTGCTTGATTCCTGATGGAATAGGCAAGTCTTTTTTTTTACAATAAATTTTACAACATAATACGTTCAAATTATTTAATTTTGATTTTGTGACATAATCAAAATTTACTATTTTTGTCCCAAACCACATAAATTAGCTTATATGGAAAATAAATTTGAACTAGTTGAAAAATATAATATTGATGTGGATGTCTTTATTGAAGAAAACGGTGTAACTCCTGTTGGAAAACTGCCTGACAACCATCTAACCAAAGAGTTTCTTCGCCTATATTTCACTGGACAGATTACAAAGGTCTGGAAGAGATGGCTTTCTGATATATATTATGCGATGACAACAAAAGGTGAGGAAATCTCGCTCCCTAAAACTAATCTTACAGCCTGGGATATTGAGAAGATTATTAATGACAAGCGTGGTGGTAAAAGGGCAGGTGCGGGCCCCAAGCTGAAGACCGGTTATGTAACGACAACTTTAAGGATTCCTTCTACCCTGAAAGAGAGTTTCAAGTGCTATATCGATATGTACACTCAGTACTACAAAGGTGATGAAGAAAACATTCCATATTTCACAAACGAAGAAGATAGGCTGAACACAATCAGGGATATGATGAGTGTACTAAAATATGAAGAGCATCTGATATATGAACGTAGAAGAAGAGCTGCCGAGGAAGTGGAAAACAAACGTCAGCTCAAACTCTTTGGTGACGAAAATCAATGATATTATAGCTTTTGAATCTGTAACACAATCAAATCAGATTAAGGTATGCCTGGTTGTTTCTTGCATACCTTTTTTATGTCCTTTGCTTTCTTTTCCCTTCTATCCCTTATAAACATTATTCTTTCTGGAACCTCCAACATTTACTACAAAAGTAACTCTAAGGATGTCCCTTACAGTTGCCTTATAATCCTAATGCTCAAATTATCAACACTATACATTTTGCCATCTTTTTTGTCTCTCACCAACATTCTGTACAAAATTAACTCTAAGCATTCTCTACGAGCAATAAACTATTTCCTGGTGTAGGTAAATTTGATAAACAAAAAGTTGTTCGTCACACCTTTCAGGAAGACTAAAGCCTGTCCGTTACTGGTCTACTCTCTTTACAGTGAACCTTGTTCTTTTGTCCCATATCTCTTAATCGGTATAACTCTTTTTCCGATTGTCTTAGATTGGTCTTTTCTGCTGTCCGCTTCCTCATTCCAGGTCGAAATATCCCCATCTGAGAGCCTTTGTTTTTTGACGGCAAATTTATAAGGGTTAGTGGAAATGAAAGAGTTCCGGCTTACAGCCTTTGCCCTGAAAAAAATAACGATGTTGTCTGCGACTTCCCCAACATTTTTTTCGTTCAAAACTTTTCTAATTCCACTTTTCCTGAAAAGACAATGCCGTAAAAAAAAGGCTCAAACTCAGATGGGGAATGATTCTCAATCTAAAAAAAAAGTCAGCGGACAAAAGACCAAACCAAGACAAAGGTTTTAAAAAAAAGGTCTAAAGCTCGCTGAAGAATAATTCAAGGTTTAACACTCTAAAGCATACGGATATGAGAAAAGGATTTGAAGTGAACGGCGATTACAGACTGATGGACAGTTCAGAACTTGTGTACATTCTTACAAACAGTGCAGTTATGGTAAATAAGGTACAAGAAAAGGAAGTGGTTTATGGCGAAGAATGCAGCTTTGAGGATGTGTTGGCGAAGATGACACCGGGCAAGCGCAATCTCGTCATGGCAGGTGTGGAACTTTACAAACGCTGCAACTCAAACAAGAACCAAAGACCGGTTATCAGACAGAGTACAGACATTTATGACTATATGCAGCCTGTTTTGGGAGATAATAAGACCGAAGAATGTTGGGCTATCTTCATGAACTCGTCTGCAAGAGTAATCAAGAGAATACGTATTTCTTCCGGTGGGCTGAATACATGCCTGATTGATATAAGGGTACTGCTTAAAGAGGCTATTCTTTGCGAGGCTACATCATTTATCCTTTCACACAATCATCCGAGCGGAAAAACCAAACCGAGTACAGAAGATGATAAGCTGACCCAATCGGCAGCAACGGCAGCAAAGACACTCAATATCCGAATGCTTGACCATGTTATCATCTGCAATGATTCTTATTACAGTTATGCAGATGAAGGCAGAATCTAAGTGAACCGAGTAGTACAACCTTTCAAAAAAGGTTGTGACTACTTTTTCAAGAAAAAGTAGCAAAACAATTAAAAGACATACATTATGAAGTGGATTGAAATGATGGTTAAGAAATTGACCGCAAGATATATGAGCCTAAACCGTCAGTTTAAAGTGCAACGGCATACCATTGTGTGCCAGAGCGGTATGGAGGACTATGTTAGTGTAACGATAGACTGTACTGAATCTTTCAGCTTTGACTTTTGGACAAAGGAACTTACCTGTGAATATGGCAGCAGATACTTTGATGATGTATCAGAAGCATTCAGAAAAGTGTACGGAAATATTACTATTATCAATAACTCTAAATGACTGTATTATGGAAAAGAACTATGAAACTTTGCGCATTAAATTCAACAAACCGCTTGCTGAAATAGATAAGGAGTTCGATGAAGAAAAGGAAATGTTCGGTGTAGCGAGCCTTAAGGAGTTCATAGACGGATATGAGTCTTCAAGATTTACGCAAATAAGCGAAACGGAAGCTATTATCACTTCTGAATACAACATGAACCATATCGTTGACTGGATAGAGAGGTTTGCCGAAGATATGGTTTACTCTTAATCTGATTATGTAACAGAATCAAAATAGTATTAATCATCAAAATTTACCGATATGAACACAACAACGATACATCCGGCAGAAGCATATCTCCGTAACCACAACAACCCATCTTCACTGTACGTAAAAATCAACGGGAAGCGCAGAAGGCTTTTTATCAATCGTCAGGAAGGAGTGATAGGTATAATCGCAGAGAGGAAGAAAAGGAAAGGCTATAGGTTTTATGATTGGGCATCCATTCAGGCTGTTTATTATCCGACCGGTGAGGATGATAAGGAAACCGTTAGAAAAGAGGTCTTGAAATATAAGAAGCTGGCGAGACTGGCTTCACATACCAACGCCTGGTTAAGACAGATTGCAGATGCAGATCCGGAGAAGTCACTGTATGAAAACCATATCACGACAGGAACCACCATTGACGGAAAATGTATCAGACTGAGCACCATCGAGAAGTATTGCGGCTACATGGTGATGGAGTGTTTCAGGGAAGCCTTCAAAAAGAAGGAGAAGTATTCAAGCTACAGGTTTGACTTTTGCGGATATGACGGCACACTCTGGTGCGAACCCCGTGAGGACGGTGACATGGCAGCAGGCTTTATGAAGGAATACCGAAATACCGGGAACGGCTATTATTATCTGCTTATCAATGACAATACAATGATAGGCTATGACATTGACTGACTCTTTTTCCCTATCCTTTGTCAAGGTATAAAGGATAGGGTATAATAAACAATTATACAACACTTTAATTTGTTATCTTATGAAACCGGAAATAATTATTCAGCAAGGCTTGAAAAGTGCCAATATATTGCTTAAGAATGCACAGCAGAGAGCTGCAGAACTTGACCACCTGAAGGGAGAGCTTGTAATAATCACAGATGCAAACGGCAAGACCTTCAAAGGCTTTTACAGGGATGTTGAGTTCATCATCTTGGATAACAGGATTACCGCCAGATATATTGTCTGCCATATTCTTGAATGTAACGGCTTTATAATGCCATCAGAACATACAGACGAAGTATATGATGCTGTGGATATAAGCAAGACATCCTACAAGAACTACAGATATAAAGTTTAACCCTATAAATCATATTGACATGAAGACAAAACTTTCACCTTATACAATCGCATCAAACTGTACTGACCTTACTGACATCCGTGACGGTATCAATGAAATCCAGGAAGAAATGAAAAGGCTTGTTTCAGAAGGAACAAATGTTCCGTCATTCTTCTACTCCAGGTTGTCAAAACTCCAGACAAAGAGGAAAAAAATTGAACAGAAAAACCAGATTCACATGAATGTGACCATCCGTTTCTTCATAGACGAGGAAACTCTTACAATGGCTGTACGCCATTGCCTGCACTTCCAGATAGAACCATCTTTTCCGAATGTAAAGAAAGCCATTAGGAATGCAGTCCTGAACAATGGAAAATCCATAATTGATTTCCCGGAAGCCTGGGGGGATGACCTTATGGATGTTGATCAAATCAAAGTTGATAAAGCATTAAAGTCACTCAAACAAAAATTTGGCTTATAAAAACTACATCAGGATTGAGATAATATCTCTTTTCCTGATGTAGTTTTTACTGTATTGCTATCTTAATTATTTCATTGTATATTTTATTATTTTGGATATTTATTATGACCAAAATCTAAAATACCCATATGATTTCCATCTCAAGTATAATTTAATTGTTGAATATACTTTGCCCAACATTAATGAGCACGTAAACACTGTCGCATACATCATTGATGTTCCATTTAATAATAGTGTTAGAATAATTATAATGAATATTGAACTGCCTATTGCTTCTCCTGTTTTGTCTCCAAATAACTCTGAGTAAGGAGATTCTTTTGATGTAAGATCCATATTCTCATTAAAATGTGATGGGTTATTTTTTGCAAGTTGCTGCTGTACTTTTGGTGGTAGGAATGCAGCAACTGTTACCCATGCATCAGGTAGCTTATACATGAACATTCCTATAAAGAATAGAAGAGATAACCACCATGATCTTGATATTTTGTCATTCAAATTATGTTCTAGTAATGTTGTTGACATTTCATTATTCCAACCATACATGTTCATTGCTGTAATATCAGCTAAATTACACATTGTATAGAATATTAATATTATTAAGCTAACGAATAAGAAGGATAATACAACTATTGAGAGCAGTAAATATAAAAGCTTTTTTGTTTCTCCCTGTTTATATCCTTCACCTAATATATTTGATTTAATTATAATTGTTGTAGTATATAATATACATAGAAATATCATTACATAGCTAAGTGAACCAAATATAGCTATTAAATAATTAACGAAGTCTCTTGGTATTTTTGTTGCCCATGAAAATATGTACTTATGAAAGAAACTATTTGAAGGTACAATTTGCTCTTTAAATAATGATTCAGTTATCATCTCTCCCAGTGAGGAACCATTGATAAAAGTTCTTATGAACCAATTGTTCTCATTATATTTTATTGTTGCTTCATTTATTAATGACGATAAAGCGATAAGTCCGTCTTTTAAGCCATTTTGTTTTGCTTTTATTTGTGTTTGTATGTATTTTTCCGGCATAGATATATTGATGATATTCATTGCGCCGGATTCACTTTTAACTTGTAATAATCCTAGATTCTTTATATATGTAATGAAGTATATGTCATCTTCATCTATATTCGATGGCTTGCTGGCTTTGATTTTTGAATCGTAGGGTTCTTCTTCCAATTTGTCTATTATCTGTTCGTTATAATGTATAATATCGCCTTTGTCTATCGATTCTGTAGTCCATACAATAATATAAGCATTTATATTTGCATATGCCTGGTTTATGAAAGCGTATTCTTCGTTTGATAATAAGTTTGCATTGTCAAAAAATATTGTCTTATTGCTTGTTATCTCTTTGTTTATACTGTCATTGCTTGATTTATTTTCGATAAGAGTAAGATATTTTGATGAAACGTAAGCATACTGTGAACCAAATTTAATTTTTGCCCAACCATTGTTTATGTTGATTACATTGACTTTATCATTATTGTATAATGCTCCTATTTTCCTGCTGTTAGAAGCCGGTTCCATTCTTACGTTAAGACTGGATTTTATATTTACTTGGTAAAGACTATAGGTTATCTCTTCTTTTGGGGTATCTTCTTTACAACTTATGCATGAAGTAAGTGTTAACATCATAAGCACTATGGTCGCTCTTGTGATTTGGCTTATAATTTTCATCATAATAGTTATTGTTTTTATAATATTATTTTTAAGTTTAGATAGCGAAATATACTCTCCTCCGTAAATATACGAATAATAATTTTATTTAAAAATATTTTGTAATCTTATGTTTGTTGAGTTCTGAATATTATTTAATGTCTAAAATAGACTATAGATTATTATAGACTATATTAATTTGCCTTATACATTATATATATAGGGTTTTTTTCTTGCTTTTTAAGTCTAAATCCAATAACTTTGAAAAATTAAAGTTAATTTAGACTATGGGAGAAAAAATAGGATATGCCAGAGTAAGTACAAGGGAGCAGAACCTTTCTTCTCAAGAAGATGCCCTAAATAATGCCGGATGCATCCGTATCTTCTCGGACAAAATTTCCGGAAAGGAGTTTAAACGTGAAGGTCTGACTGCTTGCTTGGATTATCTTCGTGCCGATGACACACTTGTCATTTACCGACTTGACCGATTAGGCAGATCCGTAAAGGAAATGCTCGATCTTTGTGCCAAGCTGGAGCAACGGCGAATCAAACTTGTTTCCCTTCAGGACAACCTTGATACTTCTACTGCTGTCGGCAGGTTCACCATGCAGATACTCGCATCGCTGGCCGAGTATAACCGCAATCTTATTCTTGAAGGTTGCAAAGCCGGAATCGAGGCAGCCAAGAAGAGGGGTGTAAAGTTCGGAAGACAGGAAGGGACTAAGATGAAAAAACCGAAGAAGAAAGCTGTCATCCAACTCTACAAGGCTGGTACAGCCGTACAGCAGATAATGGAGATAACCGGCATCAAAGCAAAACAGACAATTTATAACTATCTGTCTGAAGAGGATATTCAACCAAACAGAAAGTAATTTGATTATGTTACATAATCAAACATTATTGAAACAATAAATTCAAATATATTAGCATTACCAAGATGACAAAAGAAGATTTTATAAAGAAATTTCCCGATATAAAGGTTCAGCAGTTTGAAACTGAAACTATACTCAGTAGACAGGAAATCATGGATATCGTAGAGCAGGCTACACAGTCTATGGATATGGGCCTTGTCTATTATGAACATTGTGGATGTAATATAACTGTTTTTACCTCAGACAAGATGAAGGCTGAACTTGCCAAAATGATACCAGGCTACCAGGTTACAGACTCGAATACTGGAGAAACCGGAACTATCGTATCAGAAAAATATATAGTTTGCGGCAATTACTGTGTGAGGGTGGAGTTCCCTTCCGGTACAGATGTTTATGATTGTGATTTCTTTGTTGAATAATATTTTGTATAAATTCCAAACAAAATGGAACAAGGAGAAATAATACTATATCAGCCTAATGATTCTCTTAGACTAGAAGTTAGGTTAGATGGAGATAATGTATGGTTGAATCGTTCACAACTTGCTGAACTATTTGACCGTGATGTAAAGACAATTGGTAAGCATATTAATAATGCTCTTAAAGAAGAACTGGATAATGTTCCAGTTGTCGCAAAATTTGCGACAACTGCTGCTGATGGTAAAGTTTATCAGACTGAACATTATAATCTTGATATGGTTATATCTGTTGGTTTTCGAGTAAAATCAAGAAGAGGTGTTGACTTTAGAAGGTGGGCGAATACCATTCTTAAAGAATATATGCTTAAAGGATATGCTATTAATCAACGTATTGAACAACTTGAAAAAACTGTCGCCTTACATTCGGAAAAGATAGACTTCTTTGTCCGTACCTCACTTCCACCAGTGGAAGGTATCTTCTTTGACGGACAGATATTCGATGCCTACAAGTTTTCAACGGATCTTATCAAAACCGCCAGAAAATCCCTTCTTTTGATAGACAACTATGTCGATGAATCTGTATTGCTTATGCTGAGCAAACGCAATCCGGGTGTGTCGGCCACTATCTATACACAGAAGATTACGGCACAGCTTCAGCTTGACCTTGACAAGCATAATGACCAGTACCCGCCCATCAATATCAGAACCTACCGGAACAGTCATGACCGTTTCCTGATAGTTGACGATAAAGAGGTTTACCATATAGGAGCTTCATTGAAGGATCTTGGCAAGAAAATGTTTGCTTTCTCGAAGTTGGAGATAGATCCCGGACTTATAACTGACAAACTGTAAGAAAATATATAATGAAACCCACCGACACACCCCATACCCCAGATGGTAGCATCCCTACTCCAGGAAGCTACCCTCTCTACGAATACCCGGCATATACCTTCGACAGGAAGTATGAGAATGACGAGTTCCAGAAAAAGGTAATCACCCTAGACAGCGGCTATCACCTGGTTCTGGCTCCTCCGGGATGCGGCAAGACGGATATCCTTGCCGAAAGGGTGGTTCGTGCCCTCTCATGCGGTGTGTCGCTGGATGACATGCTCTGCCTGACCTTCACGAACAGGGCGGCAAGAGGTATGCGCTCCCGAATACTCGAAAGGCTTCAGGCTTCAGGAGAAATGAGCCTGTTTGTCGGAAACGTACACCGTTTCTGTTCGCACTACCTCTTTGACAACAACGTGGTGGCACGAGATACGACCGTCATTGACGAGCAGGAATCTTTGTCTATTATGGCTTCCATTTTCGGCTGGAAAGAAGGTTCCTATGCCGGCAATGGCTACAAGCATGTCCTTACCAATGCCATCAAGTTGCAGCATATTGGTTATATGATTGCCAACGGATGTCCTAAGGAGTTCCTGATGCACACCGACTTGTTCCGCACGTTTGACTATAAGACGCTGTTCAAGCTGGTGTCCCTCGACTATACGATGGAAAACTTTGCCGGACTCTATACTGGTACTGTTTTTCCGAAAGTAGATACTTCTGGTCAGCCGTCAAAGTACTTGGATGACTGCCTCCAGCAGTTCAAGTTTGCAAGAAAATACCAACAGTACAAGGAAGAAAGGAATCTGGTTGATTTCGATGACCTGCTTATCCTGACTTATATCCACGCTTCTCAGCATCAGGACAGGCTGAAGAAATATTCCTGGATTCAGATTGACGAGGTTCAGGACCTCTCCCCTTTCCAGTTCGGAATCATCGACCTGTTTACTGACCATTCTAAGGAAAACGTGACTCTTTATCTCGGAGACGAGCAGCAGGCAATCTTCTCATTCATAGGCGCAAAGCTCGCAACGCTTGAATGGTTGCGTGAACGCTGTGGTGAGAATATGCACCGCCTCTATTTCAACTACCGTTCACCTAAATATCTCTTGGATGTCTTCAACACATACGCCAACATGGAGCTTGATGTTGACCCTCATTTCCTGCCCAAGACTAACAATCTTACTGAAGCCGGACAGGATTCTCTCTGCATCTTGTCCGCTCCCGAAAAGGACGCTGAAGTAAGGCTTGTGGCTGAAAGTGTTGGTAATTTCTGTACCTTGTATCCTGCTGAAAGGGTGGCTGTTCTTGTGCCCTGGAACAAGGATGCCGACCAGATATCCAGTGTACTCTCCGACCGCAATATCCCCCACTTCAAGATTTCCGGAACAGACCTTTTCACTACCCGTCAGGCACAGCTGCTTTTCGCCCATCTGCAGGTGGTGTACTTGGATTCAAACATGATGGCATGGTCAAAGATCCTGACCGGGACAGGTATTTTCAATGAAGATGCCGAGGCTCGCCGCTTCGTGAAGCATCTCCGTGATAACTACCTGCTGCCGTCTGATTTTCTCAACTACACGCGCAGCTCATACATGCTGGAGCTGTACAGGTGCTGTCAGGGCGAATATGTTATCTTTGATACGGAAACTACCGGCTTGAATGTCTTTGAGGATGACATCGTACAGATTGCGGCCATCAAGGTGAATGCCGGGAAGATTACCGACCGCTTCAACATCATCCTTCACACAGACAAGCCGATACCGGCCATGCTCGGAGGCATTATAAACCCTCTTCTTCAGGAATATGAACGTGCGGAAAAGGTTGACCGTAAGACCGGTCTGTGTGCGTTTATGGATTTCGTGGGTGACTGTACCCTTATCGGTCAGAACGTGGAATATGACTGTTATATTCTTGACTACAATCTCCGTAGGGATTGCGGTGATTTCTCTTTCTTTACCGTTCATCCTCTTTATTTCGATACCCTCAGGGTAGCACGTATCATGGCTCCACGCCTGAAGTCCTACAAACTCAAAAACCTGCTGGAGGTCTTCGGTCTTGAAGGTGAGAACTCCCATCTGGCTGATGATGATGTCATCGCCACCTTGTCAGTTCTTGACCACTTCCTGGGTATCTTTGCTGCCAACATGCAGCAGCACATCGACTGCCTTCAGAACAACTCTGCCGTGGCCGAGCTGTTCCGTAGAGCCTATGCCAACATCTATCACGGAACACTCAGCCGTCTCTACCAGAGATCGTTTGAAACTCCTCTGCTTGTTGACGAGCTGGAGCATCTTTACGGTACATTCATACAGAAGGAGTGGATAGCGGCGAACCCGAAGATGCAGTACATCTTCAGCTTCCTCCGTAACGATGTAATCTTTCCAGAGAAAACTCCGAGCCTGAAGGAGCAACTTTCAGCCCACCTTCTCGATATAACTACCTACCGTGAAGCTGACCTGTGTGACAGCTCATGTATAACAGAAAAGGTGTTCGTCTCTACTGTCCACAAGGCAAAAGGCCTTGAATTTGAGAATGTGATCATCTTCGAGGCAACCGATGGTGTCTATCCATTCTTTGACAAGAAGACTCCGGAGGAAATCAGAGAATCCGCAAGACTGTTCTATGTCGCCATGACCAGGGCAAAGAAACGCCTGCACATCACATACGCAGAAACCGTGTCCGGAATCTCAAAATGGGGAAACCCTTACTCTATCGACAAGGAACCAACTCCATTCCTCCGGCATATAAAAGGATTCTTTTGATTAATGATTATAAAATATAATATATTAAGTATTTATGATGCTTTATTTTTAAATTTGCATCATATTAACCTTTAATTTCATTTGTGTATGTTGTGGATAATAGCTATTATAGTAGGTATAATACTACTGTATGTTTGTAGAAATTTTATACGTTGGGTTATATTTTTACCTATATCGTATGGTGTTGCATTATTATTGAATTTATTAAATCCTGTAAGTTTACTTATACAGTCATTTATTTCTGATAAATCTTATCCTATTGGTATCGTTATAAATTCTGTAACAATGGTTATTGATATGTTTATAATAGTTCTTATCAGTTCTATTATAGCTCCAATATCCAAGATAGGTAAAATAATTAGTTGTATATTCTGTTTTTTAATGGGTGTATATAGCCTTTCTCGATTCCATAGTTTTACTGTTATTCCAATGGGCATGAAGCCTGATGCAGAATTTGATTTATTAAGCAATGTCATTTATTTTATTGTTTTTCTTGCTTCTTCATATCTTCTTATTTCTTTTTCATCTGATGACGAATTTGATTAATCTTAGATGTCATTCTATATTAAAAAACCTCACTTCAATAGAGTGAGGTTTTTTTATGATATTTATTCGTTTTGCTTTACATTGTATGTAATTTTAATCTTCATCTTTTCATTATCTATTTCAAACTTTCCCATTTTGTTAAATACAGATTGACCTAGAAGCAATGGGGCTTTCTGATTCTTAACAACTGAAGCTTTTATATTGTTGAGTTCCAATTCCCCTAATTCAATTTTCTTTAAATTTATAACAGTTCCTTCTATTATGCTTCCATCAGCTGTAAGATATTGTTGTCGCCCTATTATATCTTTCTCTGATATGTAATTATTCTTTATCATAAAAGCAGCTTCTACATCTGATAATGAAATATCTGTCGCTCCTGTATCAAATATAAAATATAATGGCAAATTATTTATTTTACATTTTACTGAAAGAACATTTCCATCCTTTATAAATGGTATCTCTATATTTTTTTGTTTATATGCTATCTCAATTTGACTTTTGTTTTTAACTTCGTTTTTGTATTTATCTATTAATTCTTTGAATTCCTTTTCGTTTCTTATAAAATCAAGATCGTCATCCAATTCAATGTGATAAAATCTTCTGAATCCTTTTTCTAAGCATAATCTTAGATTTAATAGTGCTTTGTCTTTATCACCGATTCTTGAATATAAGCAAGCTGCGTCATAGTATGCCCCTTCATTGTTTGTGTCAAGCTCAATAATTTTATTCATAAATTCTTTAGCTTTTTCAATTTCTCCCAATTCTAGAAAAGCAAATTGTGCGCATGAGTTAATTTGTGGAATTGTATCTATCTCTATAATTTTTCTACAATCTGATAAATATTTTTCTTTGTCTCCAGTTTGTCTGTACATGTCTGCTCTTCCTATATATGAATATGCATTGTTGGGGTTTAATATTATTGATGTTGTATAATCTTCTATTGCACCAGTATAGTCTTTGATATTTTGTTTATAAAATCCTCTTCTATAATATCCTCCATAAAACTCTGGATCATTTGTTATATATAAATCCATTGTCTTTATTGCTCTATCCACTTTACCAAGTTCATAAAGTATATCAGATTTGGTAAACAAATAATTATTATTTAATGAATCTGTTTCAAGTGCATTATCAATTAACTCAAGAGATTTAGTAAAGTTACCTAGTGAATAATAACATTCAGATAAGCGATTGTATATGATTGGATCCCTTTCGATCTCTAAGCTTTTAGAATAATAGATTATTGCTTGGTCATATTTCTCTAAATTCTCATAAACTACACCTATACAGTATGGCCAATATGGTTCATTTGGTTCCTTAACTTGTTTAATTTTTAATTTAGTAAGTAGTTCGCTATTATTTTTTTGAGCTAATTCAACCATTAGATAGAAAGCTTTATCGTCTCCATCTATTGAAAGAGCCTTTAGTATATCATCGATTGCTAAATTGTAGTTGTGCTTTTTAATTTGACACTCAGCTCTGAAAGAATATGCAGACGAGTAATCATTAGCTAATTTAATAACATAATCAAATGTTTTTATTGCATCATCATATAAGCCTTGTTCACTTTTGTTTCTGCCAATTCCCATATATGCGGTTATATACCCTTCATCTAATTTTATGATTTTGTCGTAATCTTTATCAGATAAGTCATAATCACCTAATCTATAGTACAATTCTGCTCTTTTTTCATATAAGTTTATGTCATTTGGACATTTTTCTATTGCTTTTTCGTAAACTGATATCGCCTTATCGTATTCTTCTATGTTAGTATAAATCATACCTTTTATTCCATATGCCAAAGCTAAATATTCATTATCTTTTTTGGGTAAATACTTTATAGCTTCATCTATTGTTGTTAATGCATATGAATACTCTTGATTATCAGTTTGTATTAATGCTTTCCAGGTTTTAGCATAACCACTTTTAGGGTTAGAGGATAATTCTTTATCTATATATTCTAACGCTTCTTCCTTATTATTATTATTTAAAGCTTCAATAGCTCGTTGGACGTTATAAATATTTGGCCTTTTAATATCTTCAGAATGAGCTTTGAAGAACAAAGACATTAAAAAAAATAATACTATAAATGCTCTTTTCAT
>OHIU01000697.1_pt1 | contig 16187 bp, 14 predicted proteins | sample 1568281 | NCBI WGS metagenome assembly OHIU01 (sample SAMEA3879543, study PRJEB24766) | human gut metagenome | biome: human-associated habitat; feature: feces | place: USA | collected 1985/1987 | reverse complement strand
TGCCGTCCCATGCACCGCCCGAATACGCAGACCGCCAGACCCTATGGAACGCCGTGGAAAAAGCCGAGCGTGGAAAGAACGCCCAGCTTGCATACAGCTTTGACATTGCCTTGCAGAATGAATTTTCCCTTGAGGAAAACATCGCTCTTGCAAGGCAATTTTTATTGGAGCAGTTTGTGAGCCGTGGCATGGTGGTTGACTTCGCTGTACACCAGCCAGACAGAGAGGACGGCGGCATACCCAATCCCCATTTTCATGTGCTTTGCCCCATCCGTCCCATCGAGCAGAACGGCAAATGGGGCTGTAAGCAGCACCGAGTTTACGAGCTGGACGAGGACGGCAACCGTATCCGGGACGCAGATGGAAACTTTGTGTTTAACGCCGTTCCCACTACCGACTGGGGCAGTCCCGAAACGCTGGAATACTGGCGGCAGACATGGGCGGAGCTATGCAACGCCAAGTTTGCGGAAAAGGGGCTTGACGTTCGTATCGACCACCGAAGCTATGAGCGTCAGGGCGTGGAGCTTCTTCCCACCGTCCATGAGGGCGCAACCGTCCGGGCAATGGAGAAGAAAGGCATACGCACCGAGAAAGGCGAGTTCAACCGCTGGATCAAAGCCACCAATGCCGTTATCCGGGACATTAAGAAGAAAATCGCTCTCCTGTTTGATTGGATTGCCGAAGCAAAAGCGGAGCTTGCCAAGCCGCAGGCACCCGACCTTGTTTCTCTGCTGAACGCCTATTACACCCAGCGCAGAGCCGGGGCGTATTCGCAGAAAGGCAAGGTCAGCAACCTAAAGGAGATGAACGAGACTTTCAATTATCTCCGGGCAAACGGCATTTACTCCCTTGAAGATTTGGAAAGCCGTGTCAGCGAACACAGTGCTGCCACAGAGAGCTTGAAGAAAACGCTGGACGAACAGACCGCCCGAATGAAAGCAATTAAGCAGCTCTATGACAGCTCCGCTGCTTTCCAGAGCTTGAAGCCTGTCTATGACGGCTTGCAGAAAATCAAGTTTGAGAAGCCCAGAGCCAAGTACAAGGCAGAGCATGAAGCGGAACTGATACAGTTCTACGCCGCCAGACGAAAGCTGACCGGGGAGTTCCCAGACGGCAAGGTGGATATGAAAAAGCTGTCCGACGAGTATGACGAGCTGGAACAGGCGCACAACACCACCTATGGCGAGTTTAAGACCGTCAGAGACGATTTACACCGCCTTTGGAAGGTCAAGTCATGTGTAGATACTGCCGCCCGATTTAACGAGCGTACAGAGGAACAAAAGCTCCAAAATCGACCCCAAACACGACAGAAAAAGGAGGATATGACACGATGAAAAAATACGACTGGAAGAACGAGTACAACCCCATCCGCAGAACGGCAAAACGCCTTTTGAGCGGAGAAGCTTTGACCGATGGCAGACCGCTTTCCGACCTGATCGAGCTGGACGAACACACCCGGAAATGCCTTGCCTTTGAAGCCACCCTCACCGACCGCCAGATTGATATGTTGCAGGAGCTGGGCTATCTGCCTGTTATCATGAGACAGTACGGCGAGGAATGTGCGAACTGCCCCTACACGCTGGACGAGCGTGAGCATGGCATTTGCAGACGATGCGCTGTTTTCAAGAAGTAAGGAGGACGCCCATGCAGTACACCCAAGCACAGATCGACCGGGCAAACGCCGTCAGTCTGGAAGATTTTCTCCGCACACAGGGAGAGACACTTATCAAAAGCGGACGGGAATACCGCTGGAAAGAACATGACAGCCTGACCGTCCGGGGAAACAAGTGGTTTCGCCACAGCCAGAGCAAGGGCGGCTATCCCATTGATTTTGTCATGGAGTTTTACGGCAAGTCCTTTCCCGAAGCCGTCCAGATGCTGACAGGCGAAAACGGCGAGGGACAGACCGAAGCCACCACAGCACCGCCCACAGCGTTCCACTTGCCCTTGCACAACAGAACAGCCGACAGAGCAATTCAATATCTTTGCGAAAGCCGAGGTCTCAACAAAACGCTTGTTGAGGCTTTTCTTCTTTCCGGGGATATTTACGAGGACGCAAAGCGGCACAATGTTGTGTTTGTCGGCAGAGACCGAAGCGGTACGCCGAGATACGCCCATGTGCGAGGAACGGCAGACCCATTCAGACAGGACATTGCCGGGTCTGACAAGTCCTATCCGTTCCGCTATGAGGGAAACGGCAACCAGCTCTTTGTCTTTGAAGCACCGATTGACCTTTTGTCCTTTATCTGCCTTTATCCGCAGGACTGGCAGACAAGGAGCTACCTTGCCCTGGGCGGCGTTTCAGGCAAAGCCCTTGACCGTTTTCTTTCTGAACGCAAGGACACCCGAAAAGTGTTCCTCTGCCTTGACAGCGACACCGCAGGAAGCGAAGCCTGTACCCGACTGGCACAGTCCATTCCCGGCGAGATCGCCGTCATTCGCCTTGTCCCGGCAAGGAAAGACTGGAACGATGTTCTCCGTCAGCAAGGGGACATTCCCAGCCGCAAATTCATAGCCGAGACAATCACGCTGCGAGAGCTGCCCACCGCCCAGCCTGTTCCCATGCTCCGCATGGCAGATGTGGAGCTGACGAGCGTGGATTGGCTATGGTTTCCCTATATCCCCTTTGGAAAGCTGACGATTATACAGGGCAACCCCGGCGAGGGCAAGACCTACTTTGCCATGCGTCTTGCGGCGGCTTGCACCAACCGAAAGCCTTTACCCGGTATGGAGACCCTTGAGCCTTTCAACATCATCTACCAGACCGCAGAGGACGGTCTGGGCGATACCGTCAAGCCCCGACTGATGGAAGCGGAAGCAGACCTTGAAAGAGTGCTTGTCATTGACGATAGGGACACACCGCTGACCCTTGCCGATGAGCGCATAGCAAGGGCAATCCGGGAAAACAACGCAAGGCTGGTTATCATTGACCCGGTACAGGCGTTTCTGGGCGCAGATGTGGACATGAACAGGGCAAACGAGGTGCGCCCGATATTCCGCAGTCTGGGAGACATTGCACAGGCTACCGGGTGCGCTATCGTGCTGATCGGACACCTCAACAAAGCCGCAGGAACGCAAAGCACCTACCGGGGATTAGGGTCTATCGACATTACGGCGGCAGTCCGCAGTCTGCTCTTTATCGGCAAGCTGAAGGACAGCCCCACAACGAGGGTGCTTATCCATGAGAAAAGCTCCCTTGCGCCGCCCGGACAGTCCCTTGCCTTTTCTCTGGGAGACGAGAAAGGCTTTGAATGGATAGGAGCTTATGACATTACCGCTGACGAGCTTCTTGCCGGGACAGACACCGCCAAGACCGAGAGCAAGACCGCACAGGCGCAAATGCTCATTCTGGAACTGCTTGCGGACGGAAAGCGTATGCCGAGCGCAGAACTGGAAAAGGCAGTCAATGAGCGTGGGATTTCCTCACGCACCATGAGAACGGCAAAGAGCCGTATCGGGGACAGACTTGTGACCGAGAAAGACGGCACAGCATGGGTCTGCTATCTCCGAGACTGACAACAGGAACACGGCAAGCGTGGCAAAGACGGCAAGGTTTTTATAGATACCTTAATGTTGCCGCCTTGCCTTGTTCCCTCATACCGACACCGCCCGATGATGAACAGTCACCGGGCATTTTTCATTTACAGGAGGATTTTGAATGAACAATACCGCAACCAACACCGCCACTTGCCCGACTGTCAGAAAGCAGATTGGCAAGACCACCTATATCGTCCGTGTCCATTTCAGCGAGACCGCCAAGGAGACGATGGAGGACAAAATCAAGCGTATGCTTCGTGAGGAAGTCCGCAAAATGTGACTTCTTTGTGAATTTGATGAAAAAGTCCTTGACTTTTCGTCTCTGGCAAGACTGCAAAATCCATTCTTATTTCCCTTGGCGTCCGGCTGGAGAAATTCAACCTACCGCAGATCGCGTCCATAGTCAGCCATGACGAGCTTGATATTCCCTCACTCGGAGAGCGAAAGACGGCGATCTTCGCCATTATTCCCGACAGCGACAGCAGCCTGAACTTCATAATCGGCATGATGTACTCATCAATATTTCAGGAGCTCTATTACGTTGCCGACCAGGTACACGGCAGCAGATTGCCCGTGCATGTGCATTGCGTAATGGATGAGTTTGCAAACGTTGCCCTGCCCGATGAGTTTGATAAGCTGCTTGCAACCATGCGTTCAAGGGAAATATCCGTCAGCATAATCATACAGAACATTGCCCAGCTAAAGGCTCTATTTGAAAAGCAATGGGAAAGCATAATAGGCAACTGCGATGAGTTCCTCTACCTTGGCGGCAACGAAACCTCTACGCACAAAATGATTTCAGAATCTTACCTTGGCAGGGCAACCATAGACACGAATACATACGGAAAAAGCACGGGCAGAAGCGGCAGTTATTCAACAAACTATCAGCTTTCAGGGCGCGAACTTTACACGGCCGATGAAGTGCGCATGCTCGACAACCGCTATGCTATGCTGTTCATCCGCGGCGAGCGTCCTATTCAGGATGAAAAGTATGATATTTTGCGTCACCCTAACATCAGTTTTACAGCGGACGGCGGTATGCCGCCCTATATGCACGGACAAGCGCCGCTGGCATTTAACCCGGGCGAGATTCTTCTCTCCGGCAAATATGGCGATTATGAAGCACTGTCCGAAGAAGAGATATTTAAGCTTTACAACAACGAATCGGAGGAAAAGAAAGATGACTAAGAAAACAAAGCGGGCCTTTGCCATGTTCTGCGCTATTGCGATGATATTCACCGTTGCATCAACGGCGTTTGCCACCGACGACCCGTTGCAGGTGATAAACAACCTATCCGAGTTTATATTCGGCCTTATCCGCGCCATAGGCATGATACTGCTGGCATTCGGTATTGTTCAGATAGGCCTGAGCCTTAAAAGCCACGACCCCAGCCAGCGCGCCAACGGGTTCCTTACGTTTGCCGGCGGTATCATAATCACATTCGCAAGGGAAATCCTGAACCTTATCACGGGCTGACGGGAGCGCGGCAAATGAACAGCGGCAACTGGATAATAGACAACATAGTTAACGCGCTTAACGTTTGGAACAATAAATTGCAGGAGATATGGCAGATAATCACCCAGTCTCCCGAGAGCTTCAAGGGCGGCGGGATATGGGGCATTGTTCTGAACATAAATGCCGCATTGAAAGCCACAGGATACGCATTATTGGTGCTGTTCTTTGTGGTAGGCATTGTAAAGACCTGCGGCTCGTTTGCGGAAGTCAGGCGGCCCGAGCACGCGGCAAAGCTCTTTATTCGCTTTATTCTTGCAAAGGCCGTAGTGGGCTACGGTTTAGATCTGATGATGGCTCTGTTTCGCATAGTGCAGGGCGTTATATCCACCACGATGAATACGGCAGGACTTACGGCACAGACGGCAGTCGCTATGCCGGAAGAAATGACAGCGGCAATTCATGCGCTGACATTTTGGCAATCCATACCGGCATGGGCGGTCAGCCTGATAGGCAGCCTTGTGATTATCGTACTGTCATTCGTAATGATAATGAGCGTCTACGGGCGCTTTTTCAAGCTTTACCTATACACGGCTATCGCCCCCATTCCCCTGTCCGCCTTTGCCGGAGAGCCATCCGCAAATATCGGAAAAAGCTTTTTGAAATCATATGCGGCAGTATGCCTTGAAGGGGCCGTTATTGTATTGGGCTGCATCGTATTCAGCGTATTCGCATCAAGTCCGCCGGCGGTTGATGCAAGTACAAGCCCTGTCGCCATGGTATGGATGTATATGGGAGAGCTGATATTCAATCTGCTTGTGCTGACCGGCACGGTAAAGATGGCTGACAGAGTTGTCAGAGAGATGTTTGGGCTATAAAAGGAGGCAACATGGAAATCAAAATAAACAAGGAAATACGGAACTATACGGAAAGCATGTTTTTCGGGCTGAATGCGCGGCAATGCATATTTTCGCTGCTTGCCATAGGCATAGCCGTAGCAATCTACTTCGGACTGCGCGGTTACCTTGGCACGGAAACGGTATCGTGGCTTTGCATCCTGGGGGCCGCGCCGTTTGCGGCTTTGGGCTTTATCCGCTACAACGGTATGCCCGCAGAGAAATTCATCGCAGCGTTTATACGCTCGGAGTTTCTTATGCCCAAACGGCTGCTGTTCCAGCCCACCAATGTCTACTATGAAATACTGCAACCCACAATTCGAAAACATGAAAAGGAGGCGCAAAAGAAACATGATTAAGACTTTGCAAACCATACTGCGGCAGGACAGAGAACGCTTTATTATCCCCAAAGGGGTGCAGGAGATAATCCCCGTCAACCGTATTTGGAGCGACGGTATTTTCAAATCCGGCAACGTATACACCAAAACATTCAAATTTTCCGACATCAACTATGCTATGCTTTCAAAAGAAGATACGCAAACGCTGTTCTTAAAGTACTGCGACCTGATAAACTCCTTTGAATGCGGCTCCACATATAAGCTCACCATTGCCTTGTCCCGTTACAATCAAAAGGCGCTTAACGAATCGATAATAATGCCAATGTGCAATGATGACATGGACCGCTTCCGCAAGGAATCCAACGCGCGGTTTATGGACGAAGCCATAGGCGCAGGCAATTTCCGGCATTTGCGCTATCTTACGGTAAGCGTCAGAAAGGGCAACATTGCCGATGCCCGCGCATATTTCAACAGAGTTGGCAGCGAGCTGGCCGTTTATCTCTCTCGACTCGGTTCAAAATGCGAAGAGCTTGACGCTATGGAACGCCTTGCCCTGATTCATAAATTCTTCCGGCCCGATGAGGAAAGCGATTTCTACTTTGACATTAACGATGTGGCTAAAAAGGGGCATAGCTTCAGGGACTATATTTGCCCCGACACATTCGAAATAGAGCGCGACTGTTTCCGCTTCGGCGACCGCTGCGGGCGGGTGGTATTCCTTAGGGATTATGCCAACTACATAAAGGACGATATGATTACGGAGCTTTGCGACATAGGCGCAAGCATGATGCTTTCGCTTGACTTCATCCCCATTCCCACGGACGAGGCCGTGCGGGAAGTTGAAAACCGGCTGCTTGGCGTGGAGACAAACATTGCCAACTGGCACCGGCGCCAGAACCAGAACAATAACTTTTCAGCCGTTATCCCCTTTGACATGGAAGTGCAGCGCCGCGAGAGCAAGGATTTCCTCAACGACCTGACCAACCGCGACCAGCGCATGATGTTCGGCGTGCTCACCGCCGTAATTACGGCGGACAACAAGTGCCAACTCAACAGCTATACCGACGCCCTCTTTACCATAGGCCGAAAGCGGCTATGCCAATTCTCTACACTTAAGTATCAGCAATTTGAAGGGCTGAATACCGTTTTGCCATACGGCATACGCAAAATCGATGCGTTAAGAACGTTGACTACGGAAAGCGCTGCCGTATTCATGCCCTTCCGCGTGCAGGAGGTGTTTGACAAGGGCGGAATCTATTGCGGCAAAAACGCCATCAGCGGCAACATGATAGTAGTCAACAAGGCTAACCTGATGAACGGCTCTTCCTTTCACTTCGGCATACCCGGTTCAGGCAAATCCTTCGGCTGCAAAGATGAAATGACGCAGCTTGCGCTCAGTACCGACGACGATATTCTCGTCTGCGACCCTGAGCGCGAATACGGCTTCCTGCGGGAGTTTGGGGCGGAGATTATACACATTGCCGCGGGCAGCGATGACCACATAAACGCCATGGACATGGTGGAAGGTTATTCCGATACAAAGAATCCTATCGCGCAGAAGTCGCAGTTCATAATGTCGCTGCTGGAGCAGCTTGACCAGACGCGGGAGCTTACTTCCATAGACAAAAGCATAATCGACCGCTGCACCGGCGACGTGTACAGGGACTACCGCAAAGGCGGGCCTCTGCCAACTCTTCCGGCATTGCGTGAACTGCTCCTCACTCAGCCCGAGCCGGAAGCGCGCGACTTAGCGCTCTCGCTGGAGCTTTTCACCAAGGGCAGCCTCAACGCTTTCGCCTATCCGACCAATGTGAACACCCAATGCCGCATTCTGGTGTACGACATTCTCGACCTTGGGGAGCAACTCAAAACAATGGGTCTGCTTGTTATAACGGATGCGATCCTAAACCGCGTAACAGAGAACTGGAGGGCGGGCCGCCGCACTCATGTGTATCTCGATGAGTTCCATGTTGTGTATGAAAACCCATATAGCAGCATGTTCTTCACCTCCGCCTGGCGCAGGTTCCGCAAGCGCAACGCCTTCCCCACGGGTATTACCCAAAACGTGGAATACTTGCTGGACAATACCTCTGCGCGAAGCATGCTCTCCAACTCCGAGTTCATAGTCATGCACAACCAGGCCGCAAGCGACAGGGAGAAGCTTGCGGCGCTTTTCAACATATCAGAGCAGCAGATGAGCTACATCACCAACGCAGAAGCTGGCCACGGCCTGATGAAGATAGGCAATGCCCTTGTGCCTTTCGTCAACCGCTTCCCCAAGAATACCGAGCTTTATAGGCGGATGACAACTAAGCCGGGGGAAATTGGGACGTGGTGTAAAGATTGTTAGGATATTAAGAAAAATGGCCTTTTTAAGTGCTACAAGAGTTATATGTAGCATGATATAATTAAAGGCCATATTATTGGCAAAATCTAGTATTACGAGGAGCAAAACCAATGGATAAGCATCAAGAATTATCATCACTAGAAATACGTCATTTATTATTGGACACATTAGCCTATGAAGGTGATGATATCGATAAAGGGAAGAGAAATTTTAAGTTATGTGGTTATCAAGGCTCGCAAAATGATTTATTTCGGTTATCAGAAGGATTGGCTCTAAATAGAGGATTGATTTGTAGAAACATTGAACCTTCTGATGCCGCATGGGGTGCACACGGGCTACTTCTTCATTCTGGGCATACGACTAATTTTAGCGACCGCGAGATTACATATATATATGAGCAATTTCACCTTTTACTCGTTCAGGGTATTATTGCCCCTGGCGCAATTGGTAACTATGGTCCCAATTTACCTTATTTTCATGTAACAGAATATGGGATAAAATGTTTAAGCACTAGAGATGTTCTTCCCTATGATGTTGATGGATATTTAGATAAAATCAGAAATATTCTTGGGGTAGATGAATGGCTGCTTTTTTATGTTCATGAAGCATTACGGTGCTTTAATGCGAATTGTTTAGAAGCTTCTGTTATTATGTTAGGCCTTGCAAGCGAAGTCATAATAAATAAACAGATTTCTGCACTAACTTCATACCTTGGGATCTATGCTCCAGAGAAAAAAGAAGAAATGGTAAATGAGTTAGAAAAGAATATGAATATTTCAAATAAGTATTCTATCTACATAAAATACTTTGATTTTATTAAGAAAAGTATTACTGCTGATACTTTTAAGTCCTTACTACCTCAAATGGATAAATGCGCTATGACTTCTTATGCTAATTTTGTAAGGATTACCAGAAACCAATTGGCTCATCCCAATGATACGTCAATGGAACGACTTGAAGTTTTAATGATTTTTATTTCGTTCGTTAAATATTGCGAAACCCAGTATGCATTTATCAACTTTTTTAAGAATAACTGATGAATATGTTTTACTATTACTTACGCTTTTTTATTGGAGTGTGAAACCTTGAACCCCATAAAAACCAAAACACCAGACCGCGCCCCGCACATTAAGACCGACGCCGCACGAGCACCGAAAGAGCTCATGCGGCGTTCGCTTTTATCGGCAAGGGAGCAGGCGCAGTCCGTTGCAGAGCCGCAGCAGCCGCATGACAAACAGCCGGAGCAATATGCAGAAGAGCGCATTGAGCATGCCGCCGCCAACGCAGCGCGCGGCATCGAAAACGAGACTACATACCGCGCAAAGCGGCTTATGCTGAAAGCAAGCCACCGCATAAAACAGAACAGGCAATCGCTGGGAGGAACGGAGCAAAGCCGTCCCTCCTTTTATTCTGCCGAAAGCAGTACCGTGCGGCAAGGCCGAGAATATGCCAAGAGAAACAATCAGGCCTTACGGCTGACAGCGCAAGATGCTCCTCAAAGCATTAAGCAGAATGCAGAGCCACCTAAAGCGGCAGCTAAAGGAGCGGTTAAACCCATACGGCGCGGCGTGAAAGCTGCACAGCATACCGTCAAAACAGCCGAGAGGACAGTTAAAACCACACAACACGCAGCAAAGGCAGCGCAAAGAACCGCGCAAGCTACTGCAAAGGCAGCTCAAACGGCAGGACGCACAGCACAGCTTGCCGCTAAAGCCGCAGCGACAACCGCAAAGGCTGCTGAAAAAACCATTGCCGCCATTATTAAAGCTATCATCTCGGCAGTAAAGGAACTTGTTGCGGCAATCGCCGCCGGTGGCTGGGTAGCTATCGTAATTGCAGTATTAGCGGTACTCGTGATTGCCTTGCTTTCATTGTTCGGCGTGTTCTCCGCCAACGAAGCGGTCAACGGCGATAAGCCCATGACCGAGGCCATAGAAGCCATAAACACCGAATTTAAGAATGAAATAGAATACAGAATTGCCGAGCTGACTGCGCAAGGCGCTGCTGATGCTGTAGAGATTATCTACGAAGGCGATATGGAGAGCATCGAAAGCACCGTACCAAATTGGGCCGACGTGATTGGCGTATACGCCATAAAAATCGGTGCGGATGCAGAAAACCCGTCCGACGTAACGGAAATGTCGCCTGAGAATATGGAAAAGCTCCGCGAAATATTTCTTGATATGAACAAAGTTTTATACCGCACCGAAACCGAAACCGAAACTGTCATCGTAACCGATGAATACGGCGCCATTGTTCTTGATAAGAACGGGAAGCCGATTACGGAGCGCAAGACAACGCTGTTCATATACGTCAATGTGTTGAGCATGGATTACCGCGACGGCGCGGATATGTACCGATTCAGCGCTGACCAGAACGAAATGCTTACCGAGCTTATGCAGCCTGACTACTACCCGCTTTTTGCAGAGCTGCTTGGCGATGCTGTAGGCGACGGCGGAACATACGGCTTTGGATTGGACATCAATCCGGATCTTCCATCGACCGAGCTTGGCGCGCAAATCGTTTTGGCTGCCAAGAAATACATAGGCCGCAGTTATTCCAGCATGGATTGTTCCGGCTTAGTGCGGGCTGCATACCGCGACTGCGGCTTATCCTCCATGAACGGGTTAACGTCCACAGGCATGGCGCAAAAATGCCGCGACATGAATGTGCTGTTTACTGACGCTTCCAAGCTTCAGGCAGGCGACCTCATCTTTTTTGCCCGCAAGGATGCTTCCCGCGGCGAAGGTTATTGCACTGACATCCAACGTTGCGGAACAGACAAATGCAAACGCTGGTTGCAAATACACCATGTTGCCATATACATCAACGGCGAGTTTCTGATTGACAGCACCGGCGGCAACAACTCCGTACAGATACGCAAGCATTGGGGAAGAAGCGGCTCCGAATGGGAATGGGTCTGCTTCGGCAGGCCAACAAACTGAAAGAAAGGAACCATAATGAAAAGTCAAACTACCACGAGGGCGGCGCTCATTGCCGCTCTTTCTATTTTAGCTGCCATAATAGGCATTGCCTTATCTATGCAGCATGAGAACGGCGATGTTTTTGTTGAAATCAAGCCCATACCCACGCCAAACGCCACCAATGTGCTTTCATCAACTTCCCTACCCTCTCCTGCTGCTGCGCTGCCATCACCAACGCCGGAAGCAACATTGCAGCCGACTTGCCCATCCGCGGCGACTCCCGCTCCCGTGCAGGGCGGCAAGGCTTTTTTCACGCTCAGTATTCTGAACGATACCATATCCGTAGCATACGGCGTGGAAGAATCAACGCTCAAAAAAACTCCCGGCTGGCTTACGACCTCCGTATTGCCCGGTGAGAGTGGAATGTGCGTTGTCTACGGCCATCGTAACCGGAATCATTTGAAGATACTCGAAAAAGTCACCGTGGGCGATACCATTACGGCAACAAAAGACGGCATAGCCTACACATATACTGTTTCAGATATTGTCATCTACGAAAACACATCGGACTGGCGGCTCCCTACGCTGGACGGAAGAACGCTTGTGCTTGTGACATGCTACCCGTTCAGATACTCGGGACATGCGCCGGGCAAGTATATGGTTACCGCGCAGCTTGTTGGGTAAAAAGCAAGTCAAGTAAGAGTGAAGGCGTGCTTGCGGCGTTCGCAGTTATTGTGGTCGGTAAGTTTGCAAGGATGATGGTGAGGTAGCGCATGACGCCGTCTGCCACAAATAATTTTGCCGTTATTTGTCCCTTTAGGGCCTATGTTATGCGTATAAGATAGTAGCATACTCTACGCAGGAGGGTACAATGGAATTTACTAATCTGACCATAATGAATACGCTGTGTGATTACCGCGGAATCTGTGCGAAAGCGTCCATGCTTACGCTGCTGATGCAGGAGAACACGGAATACGCCTGTTTTGAGCGGGATGCTTTGGAAAAAGAATACTGCAATTTGGTGTTTATGAAGGGCATTATAGAATGCTGGCTGGAGCTGCTGCCGGACGACGAGCGTTTTCTTGTTCAAAAGCACCTGATACAGGGGCTTGACTGGGCAAAGGTAATAGTTGAATACAATGAAAGATGGGGCATTATGAACGGCCGGGCCGAGCGCACGCTAAAGCGCATACAAGCCCGTGCGATAAAGCGTATATTGAACTGCATGTGCGAAATAGATGCGCTGAAAAGCACCCCTGACAATAATACCGCCGACGATATCCCTGCCGATGCTTAAATAGCACCGCAGCAAGGATTAATATAGCCGGGACAGATAAGTATCTGTCTCGGCTATTGGCGCATCATTCTACAATACGCACGCCGCTTTCGTCCATAAGGCCCACCATGCCATTTTTACACTATGTCACTCCTGTCTATTCTAACCTTCGCCATTCGGTTATGCCTTCATTACCTCGTTCAAAAGTTCCTCTAGGAAGCTGTCTATCCGCCAAGTTGTAGTGAGAGAACCGATGCAGACAGCTGGAGTATTGCATAGACAAGCAAGGCATAATGTCGCCATTTTCCACGAAAACATCAAATACAAATGTTTTCAGGCTTGGCATATCGCTTATAAAATCAAGCGATGGTATTTTATTGCTCCCGCTAAGTTCAAGCAGCTTTAGATTCTTCAGCTTAGATAGCGAAGAGAAGGATTTTATTTTGCTGCAATTTTGAATGCGCATAGCTTGCAGCGTCGAGCCCAAGGCTTGAATCGCATCGATATCCGATAGCCTTTGGCACCGCGTAAGGTATAAACACTTTAGCCCTTGCAGAAACTCAATGCCTTTCAATGTTCTGAATTTGCCAAACGAAAGTGAAAGCGTGTCCAGATTCCTTAAACTTGAAAGCACTTCAATGTCGTCGTTTATCGGCTTAAACCCACTTAATATAAGACTTCTGAGTGAAATAGCCTTATCGAGATTAATAAAGTCGGCATCTCCTCCCATAACCTGTTGAAGGTTCGGGAACAGGCTAACATCTATTGCTGGAAAGTAAGGGTTTCTAAACCCATTCCTGTCAATTATACTCAGGCTTAAAAGGCCTTTTAGATGGTATAGCTCAGGAAGCAAATTAGCTATAGGGGAAGGATTTTGCAGCACTATATCCTGCATGCGGATATTTGACTCTAAGGCCAGATGCTCTACAAAATCGAAATCTCTGAGAAATGAGTAATCAGCCATTGGGCCTATGCACACTTGCTTAATTTTCATCTCTCTTGCGTATTCTATATCCTTGCTGCCATAAATATATATCGCATTAGCCTGATTATATGGATATATAATCGGCACAAACCTGAATTCTTCCGTAACGCTGCTCTTCATAATATGTCTCCTCAGCAAAATTACGCTGTAAATCACTTAAAAAGGGAATATAATATTTTTCTTCCCGGTGACCATATTTTATTATAAGTATTTGAGTTATTCACACCTCTAGTCAGCTGCTTAATGTATTCTTGAACAAATGCCGTTTTAACGCTAGACGCGGGTTCCCAAACCTTCTCGACAATTTTATCGTTATATTTCCTTGCGATGCGCCGGCCTGATGTATTCATGCGTGCAGCATCGCCTTTGCCAACATAGTTTTTCCCGGATGCAAACTTAATTTCGTATGATCCTGGTTGACAAGCATTATGCACCAATACGCCGCACGAGCCAACAAAATACGTGTGCAGGTCTTCGACTTCGAAGTTATAGACTGTTATAGGACTTTCAAGCAGTTCGTGCTTTACTTGTTCGATTACAATCCTTTCTCCGTTTACGGTGACAAGAATATCACCTGCCCGAAGGTCTATAGCGGCAGTCCATCCATATGCAGGCGCATAGAACGGATGCGTAGGCGTGGTAACGATTTCTTCGCCGTTGCTTAGGGAGATGTAGGTGAGTTCATCTGTTTCGTTTACAAACGTTTGAACGACTTTGTGAGACTCAATTTTACCGGTTTCAGGGTCGCTTGCATATACAAGCATATCAGGACTTATGCTTTCTATAGGTTTAAGTCCATCGTTAGTTTGTACAAGCGTTCCTTCAACAAAGCAGACCGGAGAGTAAGCATTAAGTCCAGCACTACCCATCATAGCGATTGTTCTTGATGTATTTTTAGTCTTTTCGTAACGCTCGGTATCGCCTTTTAAGATATCATCCCTAATGAAATTGTGATCTGTAAACGCCTCTACTACTTCCGCTGTTCCACAGGCGGCCGAAATAGTTGCGGCTGATGCCGTCATTGCCGCTATTGTAAGCACCAATAGCGGTGCTGCACATCCACCTGATAGAACCGTTGCTACGGATGCAAAGCCAACCGCGGCAACCAACAGAAGCTCTATACCTCCAAATAATGTGTTCCAGTTCGTTTCCTGCCCATTGCTATCAACCATAGCAACCGGATTATTCAAACAATACGCCCACATATTGCCGCCGAGGACGCCCTGACCGGTGGACATATATACGTCGGCAGAGATGAAGCGGCAGACTTCGGGGTCGTAGTAGCGGGTGGTGAGATAGTAGAGGCCGGTTTCGGTATCGTAGTAGTAGCCGCGATAGCGGAACGGGTTGTCCGCGCCAAGTGTAGTTGCCAAGGTGCCGGTGGTGGATATCAGCTTGCCCCACGCATCGTAGATATATTCTACCACACGCACGCCGCTTTCGTCCATAAGGCCAACTATATCATTTTGGCCGTATTATATATAAAAGCCGAGGCAGTTGCTTAACTGCCCCGGCTGGAAGGCTTTCATTATGGCACATAGGTTGTCTTTTGCCAATAAGACTTATGCAGATATCTGTTTAGGCAAAAATGCATAGCTAAACATCTGCTTTTATATGTCTTTAACTCTCAAAACCTTCTCTTGCGCGCTCTCCTCTTTCTCCTAATCCAATGCCTAAGGTTTATTATACCGTATATAGCGGCATAGGCCATCATGCTGATAACAGATAATGCTACTGATACCATCACAATGTAGGATACGAGGTCTTCGGGGAACTGCTCCTTGACCCCAAATATATCTCCGTACAGATAAACAAAGAATAAAGCATAATTCCCAACTTGTAAAAAGGCAGCTGGAAGGCTGGATTCTTTGTTGGGTGTCCATCCGAAAAGCAGTTTTCTAAATAAGCACGGCAGCGCTATCAAATATGCATATGTAACCATAGGACTTCTATAAGCTAATATTTCAAGCTTATTGAAGCCGGCGATCATAAGCCATGCTGCAATAAATATCAATATTCTGTAGACCAAAGGCAAATTGGCATATTCCATAACGAGTCCTTTCTGAGTGCTATATTGCATATAATTAACGGCAATAATTATATCTACCAAGGCGCCCCTTGGAACTTGCTGGGTTGTGTCCAGCACCAGATATAGCAGCCTTTTTCTTCGCTCTTTTATATATGCCACTCATACCCGATTTCGTCACTGTCACCGTTGCAGAAATTCGCGCTGACGTACATAGCCTTGATAACACCTTCTCAGAATTTGGTGTAAAACTTTTATCAATGATTGAACCAAATGAAGCGTTCGTAATTTCACTTCCGGGCACTTTGCTTAATACGCCAGCTCCCCCAAGCAGACCACCAGCAAATCCCCAAGCTGTTTCCATACCAAACTCCAGCCAATCGAATGAATTGCCAGATTGACTTT
>OHIU01000688.1_pt1 | contig 16351 bp, 19 predicted proteins | sample 1568281 | NCBI WGS metagenome assembly OHIU01 (sample SAMEA3879543, study PRJEB24766) | human gut metagenome | biome: human-associated habitat; feature: feces | place: USA | collected 1985/1987 | reverse complement strand
TCAAAAATCCATTCGTACTGTCTGTATGCCATGCTGTTGTCCTAACTTTAATATATTGATATAGTTATAAAAATGAGCCGCCCAGCCCCATATTTATTGACTTTGCAGCTCCGCAATGGTATAATGTACGTTGTAGGTGGTTTCCATTTTGGAACTGCGGCTGATGCATTTTGCCGGATGCGTCAGCCTTTTTTTATCGGCACTCTCATCGGAGGCTCGAAATCATATGTTCTTCCTGAAATGATGCACTTTTCGTAAGCAAGCAGTACGTACTCATCCTTGAACAATCCGTCAGTGACATCACTCTCAACGTCACCGTGTACACCAAAAACCTCCTCACGGACTGTATTTGGCACTTCGCAGAACACAGCAACACGCACTGCGGTGTCATAGCAGAACTTTGCACGGTACCAGTCCTGTGTCTTTACCGCTTCCATGAACCTTTCAGCGGTTAAGTACAGCTTGTCTACAATCTCGTCACTGCTTAACATCCATGTCTTCCTCCTTTGCATCAATGTATTCCTCCGGGCATTTGATATGCTCTTTCCAGATACTTCTAAAAGTGACACTTTTATATTTAAATTCAAATACAAATGGGAAATCATCATGATTGGGTTCATATCTTTCATGCACCTTAACTCCGAGCATGTGTGCAAGCTTATATATACCTTCAAAAACAAGGACTCTTTTTTCATCGACGCCCGTTACTTCCATGCTGATTCCGTGCATCTCACCGGCGAGTTTTTCAAGCATCAGCAGTTCAGTCACAAACTGTCCTGCCCACACGCTTATGTCACGTTTTTCCTCGTCTTCAGTTGTTTCTGTTGATTCCATACCTTTTCCTCCTGTTTTTTATTCCTTGCATGTGCTGAAATAATGCTCTCCAACCCGCTCCCATGCCTGTCCGTACTCTGAATACCCTTCAGAAGTAAAGTACAGTACATCCTCGTTGCACCGGTGCATAAGTTCCGCCGCTATTGCGTCATACGTCTCCTGTGTAGGCTCTGCCCTGAACGCCGCCCCGTCCCATATGGTGCTGAATGCATTCGGCTGAAGCAGCACCCTGGCAATGCTGTCCGGGAACTCATTACTGTCAACCCGGTTAAGGATGACATCAGCCACAAGCTGCTTGCCGTAGTATCCCTGATTAGCCGCCTCAGCTTCAATAACAAGCGCCATAAGCTCAAGTGTATCTCCCGGCACGCTCTCCACCATGTCTGTGTGGCTGTCCATTGGCAGCCTGTCCTCTTCCGGAGCGGACATACCGCTCTCATATGCAATGCTCACAGTCTCCCTGTACGGCTGTGCCGGCTGTATGTATACCGGAGTGTTCGCCGCTATGTACTGGTGCTGTATAAATGCTCCTGTGAGCATTGCCGCCGCTGTAATTGCAACTGTTTTAACCTGCATTCTTTTTCTCCTCTTTCGGAGCGGGCTTAATGCGTACATTTGCCGCCTCTGTTCCATTCTGTAAGCACCGGAGCTTTATCAATGTTTCGATAATATCTTTTTGTGTCGGTCGTCCCATATCAAATCGCCTCCTCTGCTGTATCCTATGCGGTACAGCTTGTCTGTGTTACTCGCCAACTCCCTTCATGTACAACTCTGTCACATCTACACCCAATGCATTAGCAATCCGTAAAACATCCACATCTTTGGCAATTTTCCTGCCATTTACTATTGCACTGAACTGCTGCTCTGAATATCCTGCTCTCTTTGCAACTGCGCTTTGCTTAAGTCCTCTTGCATTGATAATTCTTTTTACATTCGGAGCTACAATTGTATTAAAATGCATCCTCTCATCTCCCTTCTTCTGTCTCGAACAGATAGTCAAATCCTCTACCAAACATCTTGCATTTGCGTTCCATTTTTCCTATACTTTAGGCACAGGTTGTTGCCTCAACCGAGTGCAAAGAAAGGAGATTTTTCATAGAAATTCTAAATCCTGACTTAATCACTACAATCTGTTTTAATGCGTCAAAATTATTCATCCCACACTTTCACCCTCCTTTCTGCTTTGTGTTTGTGTTGCTTCCGTGGTATAATCTCCTATATTGTTAATAGGAGGTTTATTTAGATGCGTAATCCTTTAGAATCTATCATCAAACTAAGCGGTTCTATGTATTCCATTGCCCGGAGCAATAGTTCTGTCACTCCCGTTCAAGGAATGATTAACCGGGAACAATCTACCGGCAAGCGATATATAGGATTTCTTCCCTGCACTGATGTCCAAGTTGGTGATTTGCTCACCAATCCAAGCGGTGACCGTTTCTACGTCATCGACAGAGAAACTGCAACCTTCCAAGGCCAGCCCCATGAATTGCGTTGTTTTATAGAAACGGAAGCCGAACACCGCAAAAAAGAACTTACCTCCGGACCCGTTTTCAATATAGGTTCCGCCACCGGTTCTATCATTGGTACTCAGGTTCATGCTTCATTAAACTATTCCGATTCCATCAATCAAATGAAGGAACAGGTATTATCTTCCGATTCACCTGACAAAGAAGATTTACAACAGCTACTTTCATTGCTTGAAATGCTTGTTAATGACCGGATTCCTGCCCAGAAGGGAATGCTCTCCAAGTTTTCTGCTGTCATGGAAAGAAATTCTTGGATTACCGGTGCAATTTCTTCTACGTTGTTAGGTTGGCTGATGTCTCAAATACATTGACATTTCCTTTTATAGTCACTGAGAGCTCTGTGGAACCATCTGCAGAGCTTTTCAAACTATAGTCTGACACTTCTATAGATTCAGTTCCTATTTGCAAAAAGTTCCTGCTCTCTTCTTTGACAACTGCAACTTTCATCTTTCGTACGCTCTCCCCGAGTCCGCCGCATTCCGCGGGGGCATTTGTTTTTTTGCTTTGTTTTTACCCTGTATCTTCTGCTGAAACGATTACTGTTTTTTCAGCGCATCGAGCACCAGTTCCAACGCTCTGCGCCTGTGGCTGACGCCGTTCTTGCGTTCGGCATCGATTTCCGCAAAACTCAGGCCGAACGGTTCATACAAAAACATATTATCATATCCGAAACCGTTTTCACCGCGCTCTTCGAACAGAATGCGGCCGTCAACCCTTCCGACAACCTCAATATTGGGCTCTCCCGGACGCACAAGCACCATTGCACATGCAAAATGCGCAGTTCTTCTTTCGGCGGGAACATCACGAAGTTCGGCAAAAAGTTTTGCCCTGTTTGCGGCGTCATCATGCCCCTCCCCGGCGAATCTTGCCGAATACACTCCCGGTGCGCCGTTCAAAGCATCGACACAAAGGCCCGAATCATCCGCAAGCACGGCATCCTGCGGGCAAAGTTTCGCTGTTTCCTCCGCTTTTTTGCGTGCATTGCCGATGAACGAATCCGCATCCTCTTCAACATCGAGTTCAATGCCCGCTTCCCTCATTGAAACAATTTCTTCAAATTTGTCACCGAGTATCTCTTTAATCTCACGAATCTTATTTTTATTGTTTGACGCTATAATCAGTCTCATTATTCAATCCTCCTCAAGCAGTGCTTTTCTTTTTTTCGCTTATTTTTTTGGCACAACCTTCGGCAGTTTCCGTCAGAGCAAATGCTCCGTCACATACTGCATGTACCCGTCCAAGCCGTCACGATCACGGGCATGAACCTCTTCAATCCCGAACAGTTCCATTGCATGTGCCAGAACAGCCGCCCCATGCATTATGACATCGTGCCTCTCTCTGAGCAGCGGGTTCAGTTTTCTTTCCGTGCCCATTGTTCTTAATGTGACAATCAACCGTTCAACCTCTGACTTGTTAAGAACAGCCTTTTCAATTTCATCGCGGTCATATTCACGCATACCGAGCGAAAGAGCAGCAAGAGTGGTTATTGTTCCGCCGATTCCCGCACATTTTCCGAGCCGTCGGTTCGGCGTGCCGATTATTTCATCCATGTATTGGTTTATTGCGGTACGCTGCGCTTCAAAATCATCATCGCAGTCCGTTTTGCCGCTGTTTTGCAGCGCAATATCTTTTCCGCGAACGCAGCCTATCGGATAACTCACCTTGCTTTTTGCCTCCGCAATCTGCATTGACGCGCCGCCGATATCAATGAGTGCGCTGCACCCCTCGGAAGAATTACATGCCGCTTCAAACGCATACTGCGCCTCTCTTTCTCCGCTCAGAACATCGACCGTGATACCGCATTTTTGCTTTAATCTGTTTACAAATTCAGCTTTGTTCGATGCATCGCGGACCGCACTTGTCGCATAGGCGAAAGGAATATATCCCGAATGACGGGCATTCGATGCCAAAGCTGAAATTACGGAAATGCTCTTTTCCATTCGTTCCTCATCAAGCCGCCCGGTTTGTGCAAGGCCTGAGCCGAGACGCGTTGTTATTACGAGTTTTTTTCCGTTCCTGCCCGCCGCATATCTGATTGAGTTTGAACCTATATCAATAACCGCAGCGGAATCCGCTCCGCCGACAATGTCTTTTTTTATGTAAGTATCCGCCATTTTTTCACTCCTGTGCAGGTTGTATTCGCAGATTGCGTCTCTTCAGGGTTCTGCTGTCGGCTCCGCCGGTTCCGGCGTATCGTGAGCGTCGGCAGAGACCGGTGCGCTTGAAATCGGCACCGATGTTGTGATAATTGCATTCGGATCATCAACATCAAACCTTATATCTCCGTCCAGCATATATCCTTGCGTTTCGCGCATGTATCTTATCAGGAATTCACTGCTCGAAATGTATGCATTCAGCTCTTCAAGCCCCTCCTGCTGAATTTCGGCTTCCTGAAGTTTGCGCTGCTGTTCCTCCCTTTCCGCCCGAAGTCTGCTCATGGTTGAGTTTTGTTTGCCCGTCATCGCAAAAAGCACAGCAAGCAAAGCAAAACCCGCCGCTGTGAAAACAATGCCGAAATAAACCGTTTTTTTTGAAATATTGCGTCTGCTTCCTTTTTTCATAGTCATTCGCTGTCCGTTCTTTTTTGCATCGGCATATGCCGTCGGCACTTATATGTCGTTGCCTTTATGCACCGTCGGCTGCTTCATGCCTTTTTGTGTTGTTTCTTTGCGCTTTTCATTATGCAGCATTCGAAGGATAATTGCAAGTGTTTTTTTGCCGCGAAAATAAAATCGGCGGAGCAATGCATTCACCGCTCCGCCTTATGAAGTTAAATTTTCCGTTCGACTGCTTTTCCGATATTATCTGAATATGCGGAATGAGCAGATGAAGTTGCGGTGCCAATAGTTGGAATTGAACGAGCGTTCAACGATCCTGCCGTTGGACTGCGATGCATCGATCATTGTCCACTTGCCGCTGCATATTGCAACGTGACCGTAATAAACGATTACATCTCCGCGTTTGACGTTGTTGATATTGTTGTTGCGCTGGTAGCGGGTGCAGCTGCGCCACATGTAACTCGTCATGTAGCCCTGCGAAATGCCTGCCTTGTTGATGCACCAGTATACAAAACCGGAGCAGTCAAACACGTTCGGCCCTTTTCCGCCGCGAACGTAGCGACAACCGAGTTTGCTCCGCGCAATGCGGATAAACCTGTCGATACGCTCACTTGCGCCTTCACCGGGATCGGGATCCGGATCGGGATCGGAAGGCTTGGGCGTAGGATTGCTTCCGCCTCCTCCTCCGCCACCGCCGCCTCCGGTTCCGCCGTCCGTTACCGGGGAGGAGGCGCGCACCGCATCATCGGAAAACAAAACGTTCATGGTATGCCTTCCGACTTTGCCGTCAACGGTAAGTCCATTATTTTTTTGGAAAAGCTTCACGGCTTTTTCGGTAAGGCTTGTGTAGTAGCTGTTGATATTCTTTGCGCGGAGATAGTTAAGCTCATACAGTCTCTGCTGAACATTTTTAACATCCGACCCGTGCATGGAGTAGCTGAGCGCATTGCCGACTGCGTCATCGCTCATCAGCGTATCCCTCGTGATAGGTCCGAGATAGCCGTCCGCAATAAGCGAATTCTGCTCTTGGAACCTGCGAACCGCCATCTGAGTATCGGTTCCGTAGATGCCGTCGGGCTCCGTTGTGAGATAACCGAGTTTTTGAAGCCTGTTCTGATAGAGCAGGATGTTGTCGCCCGAATCGCCGATGTTAAACGCTTTCGGCACACATTCCGGGTTATAAAGAGCTTCTTTTGTGTTTCTTCCGACTTTTCCGTCAACGGAAAGATTGTTTGCCGCCTGGAATTCCTTTACGCCGTCTTCCATAGCTTCGTCAAACCCGCCGTCCTCCGTATCGACATAGCCGAGTTCGTAAAGCCTTTGTTTGACAGCAACAACATCCTGTCCCGAATCGCCGATCATGCAGAGATATGCCTTTGCATCATTCGACATAAGCAGTTCGTATGTTGCGGGATCAAGTCTGCCCGTGACCTCAAGTTCGTTCCTGCGCTGGAATACGCGCAATGCATTTTTTGTTATATTTCCGAAATAATCCGTGGGTTCATCCTGATCCATGTACCAAAGGATCATGAGCCTTTCCTGAACATCCGGAATCACATCGTTGTGTTCTCCTGCTTTCGCAACATCCTTTGTTTCGTCAACGGGACGCATTGAAACGATCGGCACGGGGGTGATATAGATGTTATGCGTTGCCTGAGGTGTCGTGGTTTCGGCCGGGTCGGTATCGCCGGGCTGCTCCGTCGCTGCACCTGGGTCATCGGCGGATCCCGGTTCGGTGTTCTGAGGGGATTGGGTGACCGCCGCCGGGTTGTCACTCGAGTGCAGAGCCTGCTGATCGCCCTTGAAAGTTTTTGAAGATTTGCCGCCCAGCGCAACGCCGATAACGATTGCGCCGATTATGACGACCATGATACATGATACTGCAAGCCTGTATTTCACTGCAAGAGCAGGCAGTCTCTTAAAGAATGAAAGCACCTTGCCTCCTGCGGCGGAAACATGTTTGCCCGCTCCTCCCGCGGAGCTTTTGTTGTTGAGTGAATACGTTGTTTTTGCTTCAGCGTTTTTGCTCTTTCGGAATGTTGAAAGAACCTTTGCCCACAATGTGCTGAAGAATGATGCGATTGCAAGAAAAATACGTTTTGCACGAATTGCTGCTTCCGATAACAGCTTTTTCATACTGCCTCCTTCCCATCTGTCTTTCTAACAAATGCATTTGGTTTGCCGTTTGCACCGTGCGCCCGATGCCTGCGGCTCCCCGCCCGATCGCACAAAAGCGGGGACTTCGTTTTCGGCGGCGGCTCAGCCGTCAGCCGTTTGTGCTTTTTGATGCGCTGCTCCGTGCCCCTGATCGCACCCCTTACTCAACGCATCGTATACATTATAACACATATCTCAAAAAATGCAACCCGAATCGCAAAATTTGTTGATTTCACCGCATTTTCAATCCGGTTGCAGCGGGATAAAACGACAGTGTTTTTCGTTTCGATTTTACTGTTTATTCTCATATTGCAATATTTATTTTGTTTTTACTCTGTTAGTTTTCGTTTTCAACTCGGCTTAGCAATTGCTTTTTGATTGTGTTTGTTTTTCGCCATTTGCAAATTTGGCAAAAAATGGCGGTATGGGACGAATTTTGTGGAATAAAGTGTTATAAACGTGACTTAATCAAAAATCCGCACAGTTTTTTCTGCGCGGATTTTTCGTGATTCTTTATCATTTCAGCAATATCTGCATTACTGGCCTCAAGTGTCGGAGTTAAAGAACTTTTCAACACCGTCTGCGACCGCCTGAGCAAGCTTTTCCTGATAATTTGGATTTGCGAGCAAACGCTCCTCGTTTGCATTGGAAATGAATCCGCATTCAACGAGTGCGCTCGGCGCGACAGGCTCGCGTACAACCATCAAATCTCCGCTGTTTGTCCCGCGATTGCGCTGCCCCGTTGCTTTGCAGATTTCGTCAAGGATAATTGTTGCAAGCGTCTGCCCTTTGGTGCCCTCTTTGTAGTAGAAGAGCCGTGTGCCGTCAACGCTGCGATCGTCCGGGTACGAATTCATGTGAATACTGATTGCAGCATCGAAAATATCGAGTTTCATGAACTCTTTGCGCAGGCGCATATCCTCGTTTTTGGTTTCCGCAACGGCATATGAGCCCATGCGCGTCATAAAGACATAGTAACCCTTTTCGCCTAATTTTTGTGCAACGAACCGTGCAACCTGAAGGTTCAGTTCATCTTCATGAACTCCCGTATCAAGTCCGATCGAACCGGGGTCAAATCCGCCGTGTCCAACGTCAAGCAGGATGATCGTTTTGTCCGAAGGAAGTGTTTTAAGCTGCTCCAGTCTTGCCATGACGGCATTCATGTCACCTTCCGTAACAACGAGCGGGATTCCGTCGGAAGGAGCCGGGGTTTCTGCCGTTTGAGTTGCCGGAGGATTATCCGTCTGAGCAGGTTCCGTTTGCAATGCGGGCGTATCCGTGACCGCAGGCTGCGGTGTGGACGGCTTTGCGCTCGCCGGGCCGTGCGAATCGCCGTGGTTTGCACATGTTCCGCGGCAGGCGATCGATATGCACACAACAATAATTGAAAGCAGCAGAACAAAAATAACAAGGCAGAGTATCCGTCTCGTTCTGTATACGCTGTCATTTTTGAATCCCATTGTTTTTCTCCGTTCCATCTTGTTTTTCTTTTTGTTTTAATTTTTCGCCGCAGCTGCACGGCAGAAGATCCGCTCACCGTCATTCGGACGTCAAAACCGCCGATCTTTACCTTATTATGCCAAACCTATGCGCAAAAATCAACGATAATTCCGCTCAATTTATGTACAAAATGTGAATATTTTCAGTAAAATCCGAAATCGAACCGAGTGACGCTCTGCCTCAAAAATTCGGGAATTTTCGGCTCAAAGTCATTCATTCCGAAAACTCCCGAACTTATACTTTTAATTTTGTGTAACTGAGTGTATTTTTCAACGTTCCTCGCGGAAATAGGACAGGCCGAGGGCTGCCGGGGGCTGATCCTCCTTTTTCCTGCGCAGCGAAACAATAATGAGTACGATTATTGTAACGATATAGGGCAGCATCCTGAACAACTCCTGTGACCGCCTTGTCAATCCGGAAGCGATCAGAAGGTATGCCCAGAAAAAGATTCCGAAAAGGTAGGAGCCCCATATTGCACGGGTGGGTTTCCATGTTGCAAAAATAACGAGCGCAACCGCAAGCCAGCCAAGGTTTTCAATCGTTCCGTCGTTTGCCCATGTTCCCTTGATGTAGTCCATAACATAGTACAAACCGCCAAGTCCCGAAATGCCGGCTCCGATACAGGTTGCAAGATACTTGTAACGGGTGACATTTATACCGGCAGCATCCGCTGTTGCAGGGCTTTCACCAACGGACCTGAGATTGAGTCCGCGATTGGTGCGTTTGAGGAAGATTTGAACAAGTATTGCAATTATGATTGCGGCGTAAACCATAAAACCGTAATCAAAGAACATCTGCTTCAAAGTTTCGGGAAGCGGCAGCCAACCGAAAACCTCTGCGCGGAAGAGTCTGCTGGTTCTTTCAACGCTTATCTGACCGACACCGCCTGCAAGCTTGTTGAGGGAACCTCCGAAGAAATTTGCAATGCCCGCTCCGAAAATCGAAAGCGTCAAACCCGTGACGTTTTGATTCGTACGCAGAGTTGTTGTGAGAAAGCTGAAAATGAATCCGCCCGCTGCTGCCGCTGCAAAGGCACACACAAGCGCGATCAGAATCAGCATGAACGAACTCGGAACTTTGCCTGCTGCATCACAGGCACGTTCATAGAAGAACGAACCCGCAAGGCTTGCAATGCCGCCGAGATACATCATGCCCGGAACACCAAGATTAAGGTTGCCGGATTTTTCCGTCAGAATCTCGCCTGCGGAGCCGAACATTATGACCGTGCCGAACGATACGGCCGCCTGGATTAGCATAATCAATTGTTTCATTTTGTTTTGCCCTTTCAGTTTTTATTGCCGTGTCTGCTCCGCGCGGCTCATTCCGCCGACTGCTTTGCGCCGTCCTTCTCACGCAAAGCAACCTTGTAATTGATGAAAAATTCACTTCCGAGGATGAAGAAAAGGATGATACCCGTGCTGACCTGCGAAAGATTATCGCTGATGTTGAACTTTGACGCTATTTCGCGTGCGCCCATTTCGAGGAAAACGATGAGGAAGGAAACAAGAATCATCACAAGCGTGTTAAACTTTGCAAGCCATGCAACGATAATTGCCACATAGCCGCGTCCGCCCGCCGTGTTCGTTGAAATCGTGTGTCCCTGTCCCGCAACCGCAAGAAAGCCGGCAATGCCGCATACTGCGCCGGAAAGTGTGACCGTGCGGACGGTTACGGCAGGAACATTGATTGCAGCATACCGCGCCGTGTCGTGGCTCTCGCCGACAACAGCAATTTCAAACCCGTGCTTTGTGCTTTTAAGATAGAAGTACATTGTTACGGCAAGAACCGCAACGATAATGACATTAAGTCCGTACATCTGCCCGAAAACGTCCGGGAACCATCCCTTGTGTGATTCAAGGTTGATCGTTCCGACGATGTTGGAACCATAGGAATTCTCCCAAAAAGTAACGAAGAATGACGTAAGCTGAATTGCAATATAGTTCATCATCAGTGTGAACAGAGTTTCGTTTGTGTTCAGCTTTGCTTTTGAAATTCCCGGAATGAACGCCCAGAATCCGCCCGCCGCTGCCGCCGCAAGGAACATCACAACAAGCAGCAGTCCGTTCGGCAGACTGTCAAAATACATCATGCACGCCGCAGCTGCAATGCCGCCGAGCAAGATCTGACCCTCTGCGCCGATATTCCAGAATTTCATTTTAAATGCGGGGGCAAGTCCGATCCCGATGCACAGCAGCATTGAAATATCGCGAATCGTGTTCCAGATTCTTCTTTCGGTGCCGAAAACACCGTTGAACATTGTGGCATACACCTTCACAGGGTTCATTTTTGTAAGCCCGTAAATAAGCACGCCGTTAAGAACGAGCGCGATAATTATTGCAATCGCACGAATAAGCCAACTCTTCCAAACCGGCAGCGCGGTTCTCTTTTGAATACGGAGCATTCTGTTTTCCTGCCTTTCGTTATCTTTTTGCCCGAATCACTCGGCTGAGCTGTCGGCCGAGCCAAGGTTTGTCATCAAAAGTCCGACTTCGTTCTTTTGAGTCTTTCTTGCATCAACAATTCCGCTGACCCTGCCGCCGCAAAGCACAAGTATCCTGTCGCAAAGCTCAAGCAAAACGTCGAGGTCTTCACCGACAAAAATGACTGCGCCGCCCTTTTTCTTAAGATCGTTCAGCAGCCCGTAGATTGCATAGGACGTGTTGATATCCAGTCCGCGAACGACATAAGCCGCCATAAGGAGCGACGGGTTAAACGAAAGTTCGCGCCCGACAAGAATTTTTTGCACGTTGCCGCCGGAAAGCTTTCTTATCGGTGTATCAAGATCCGGAGTCAGAACGCCAAGTTCGTCAACGACCTTCTGCGCAAGCTCACGCGGTTTTTTTCTGTCCGCGAAGCAGCTTTTTCCGTCCTTATAACTGCGCAGCATCATGTTATCGGGTATATTCATGCTGCCGACAAGACCCATTCCGAGCCTGTCCTCCGGCACGAATGCAAGGCTCACCCCGAGGTCGCGAATAAGTTCCGGCGACAGACCGCAGAGTTCCTCCTCTTCATCGCTGCGCGGATTAACATACATAACGGAAGAACCGGGTTCAGTCCTGCAAAGTCCCGCAATTGCTTCAAGCAGTTCCTTTTGCCCGCTTCCGCTGATGCCCGCAACACCAAGAATTTCGCCGCTGTTGGCCGTAAAGCTTACATTGTCGAGTCTCGTGACTCCGAGATTATCCTTAACGGTCAGATTCTTTACAAAGAGACGCGGGACAGAATAGCCGACTTCAGGACGATCGATATTCAATGTTACGGCATGACCGACCATCATATCCGAAAGGCTTTGAGCATCGGTTTTTGAAGTTTCAACCTCGCCGATGTATTCGCCCTTGCGCAAAACGGCAACTCTATCCGAAATTTCCAAGACTTCGTGTAATTTATGTGTAATGATAACAATGCTTTTTCCGTCCGCCTTCATTGCACGCATAACTTTAAACAACGCCTCGGTTTCCTGCGGCGTCAGAACGGCAGTCGGTTCGTCAAGAATAAGAATATCCGCTCCGCGATAAAGCACCTTAACGATTTCAAGTGTTTGTTTTTCCGAAACGGACATTTCATAGACCTTTTTGTCCGGATCGACTGCAAATGAGTATTTTTTGCAGATTTCAACAATGCTTTTGCGCACAGCGGATATACTGTCTTTTAGGCCCAGTTTAACGTTTTCCGTTGCCGTAAAAACGTCAACAAGCTTAAAATGCTGATGAATCATGCCGATATGAAGCTTGAACGCATCCTTTGGAGAGCGAATATCAACACGCATTCCGTTCACATAGATACTGCCGCCGTCCGGGTAATAAATGCCGGAAAGCATATTCATCAGAGTCGTTTTGCCGCTTCCGTTTTCACCCAAAAGGGATAGGATCTCTCCCTTGCGAATGTCCAAAGAAACGTTTTTGTTTGCAGTTATTGTGCCGAAATGCTTGGTTATGTCAACCATGCGGACTGCGAATTCGGTATCCACTTGCTCTTTCCTTTCTGTGCTGTGCTTTATACTCCGCCGATGCAGCCGTATGCTGCACGACAGCCAAAAACGCACACCTGCTCTTGCATGTGCAGTAAGTTATTTATGTCGCACCTTTTATTTTAACAGATTGAATCGTGTATGTAAAGCAAAAGCAGCGGTTTTTTGACACGGTTTTCAAAAAAATTTGTTTATTTCAAAATCGGGACGCCGACTGCATATGCATTGAATTACATGATAAACGAAAAGGGGATGCCGGACAAAAGCCCGGCATCCCGCCGAATTCACGAAAAACGTACAATCACATTCCCCGCAAATATTCAATTGAACAGAGTGTAACCCAAACGATTATTTGAGCTCGAGCATGCAAACTTCCGCACCGTCGCCGCGACGGGGTCCGAGCTTGTAAATGCGAACATAGCCGCCATTTACACCGTCATATTTGGGAGCGAGCTCACGGAAGAGCTTCTCAACAACGGGATGAGGAGTTTCACGAACGCGTTTGCGGAAATCCTTTGCACTTTCCTTGGACTCCCTGGTGAGGGGAATGTCATAAAGGTAAGCCATGATCTGCCTGCGGGCGTGGAGCTTTGAGGGCTTATCGATAACCTTCTCGACTTCGGTTCGAGTGGTTTGCTCTTTGTCGTTGGTTTCAATCTTCGTCTTGGTGACGGTTTCGGTATTTTTATATTCGGACACTGCCAGGGTGATGAGCTTCTCCGCAATGGGACGAACTTCCTTTGCGCGCGATTCGGTGGTCACGAGCTTGCCGTTCCAAAGGAATGCAGTTACCATGTTGCGAAGCATTGCGTCACGCTGGTCGGTGGCTTTATTAAGCTTACGGTTAGGCATATTATTTCCTCCTATTAAAATCGCTGATGCTATCGTTGATCATATCAGCTTGCGAATTATTCTTCGCTTTCGCGCAGAGAGAGACCCAGCGCAGCAAGTTTGAGCTGCACTTCCTCGAGAGATTTTCTGCCGAGGTTGCGCACCTTCATCATTTCCTCCTCGTCGCGTTCAACGAGCTCCGCAACGGTGTTGATGCCGGCACGTTTGAGGCAGTTATACGAACGAACCGAGAGATCGAGTTCTTCGATCGCCATATCGTATATCTTTTCTTTGCCGTCAGGCTCTTCATCGCCGACAATTTCAATGTTCTGCACACCTTCGGTAAGGTTTGTGAACAGTGAAAGGTGGTCGAACATGATCCTTGAAGAAATGCCGACTGCCTCTTCGGGGCGGATGCTTCCGTCTGTCCAGACCTGAAGCGTGAGCTTGTCGTAGTCGGTAACCTGACCGACACGAGTATCTTCAACGCGGAAGTTGACTTTGGTGATGGGGGTGAATATGGAGTCAATCGCGATCACGCCGATGGGCATGTTCGGTTTTTTGTTCTTTTCGGCAGAAACATAGCCTTTGCCTTTTTCAAGAACAATGTCCATATAGAGGTTTGCACCCTCGGAAAGCGTTGCGATGTGCAAATCGGGATTGATGATTTCAACATCGGCATCGTGGATAATATCTCCTGCAAAAACTTTGCCTTCGCCCTTGGCGTCGATGACTACATGCACGCTGCTGCTTTCGCCGAGCAATCTCACACGAAGTTCCTTAATGTTAAGGATGATTTCCGTAACGTCTTCCTTAACGCCGGGAATGGTTGAAAACTCGTGAAGCACACCGTCAATCTTGACGGAAGAAGCAGCCGCGCCCGGCATTGAGCTCAAAAGAACTCTGCGCAGGCAGTTGCCGAGAGTTGTGCCGAAGCCGCGCTCAAGCGGTTCAACAACGAAGCATCCGTAGTAGTCGTTCAGCTCCTTGCACTCGATCTTAGGTCTTTCAATTTCAAACATCAAATCTCTCCCCTCTCTTGAAAAAAAGTAACTGATAGATCAGGGTAGCCGTGATGATTACCTTGAATAGAACTCAACAATGAGGTGTTCCTCAATGGTGAGGTCGATATCATCACGCTGGGGCATTGCTGCCACTGTACCGCTGAGGTTTGCCGCATCAAGCTCAAGCCACTTGGGAATGGGCTTATCGGCACCCTGTTCCCTCACGCCCTTGAAGAATTCAACATCAAAGCTCTTTGAAAGAACGCTGATCTTCTGGCCGGGCTTTACGAGGTAAGAGGGGATGTCAACCTTATGGCCGTCAACGAGGATGTGACCATGGGTGATCCACTGGCGAGCCTGTGCACGGCTTGCGCCGAGACCGAGGCGATAAACAACATTGTCAAGGCGACGCTCAAGCAGGCACAGCATATTTTCACCGGTAACGCCCTGCATGTTCGTTGCCATATCATAGTACTTGCGGAACTGGGACTCGAGAACACCGTATGCTCTGCGGCATTTCTGCTTTTCACGGAGCTGGGTGCCATATTCGGAAGCCTTGCGAGCCCTTGCCTGACCGTGCTGTCCCGGAGGAGTGTGACGCTTCATAACAGCGCACTTTGCTTCGTTGTAGCAGCGATCGCCTTTAAGAAACAGTTTGGTGCCTTCCCTGCGGCACTGTCTGCAAACGGAATCAGTATATCTTGCCATAATCGTTTGCTCTCCTTATACTCTTCTACGCTTGGGAGGACGGCAGCCATTATGAGGAATGGGGGTGACGTCCTTGATCATGTTGACTTCAAGACCTGCAGCCTGGAGCGCGCGGATTGCAGATTCACGACCTGCGCCGGGGCCCTTGACGTAAACTTCAACGATACGCATGCCGTGTTCCATTGAAGCTTTTGCTGCGGTTTCCGCTGCCATCTGTGCGGCAAACGGAGTGCTCTTACGGGAACCGCGGAAGCCGAGGCCGCCTGCGGATGCCCAAGAGATTGCGTTGCCGTTAAGATCGGTAACGGTTACGAGGGTGTTATTGAAGGAAGAACGAATGTGAACCTGACCGCGCTCAATGTTCTTGCGTTCACGACGCTTGCGGGAAGCAAGCTTCTTTGTAGTCTTTGTTGACCTTGCCATTGCTCAATTCTCCTCCTTGATTATTTCTTAGCCTTACCGGCGGAACGCTTGGGACCCTTGCGGGTGCGTGCGTTCTGCTTCGTGCTCTGACCGCGAACGGGCAAGCCCTTGCGGTGACGAACGCCGCGATAGCAGCCGACTTCGATGAGCCTCTTGATGTTCATGGAGACTTCACGCCTGAGGTCGCCCTCTACCTTGCAGTGATGATCAATGTACTCTCTCAATTTGTTAACATCCGATTCGGACAGATCCTTGACCCTGATGTCGGGGTTAACGCCGGTCTCGCGAAGGATGTTCTGAGCGGTGCTGCGACCGATACCGTAGATATAGGTCAGCCCGATCTCAACTCTTTTTTCCCTGGGCAGGTCTACGCCGCTTATACGCGCCATATAGAATGTTTACCTCCGTAGTTTGTTTTTTAGGGGTTATTCTTTGTGTCTGCCGGTTCCCAATCTCAACTGCAGCCAACGCAACCTTGGCTTCATTTGAGATTGGGCAGCCGCACCGGCAGTGATCCGGTGACGGTTTGCCTGATGCTGATAGGCAAGAACCATACTGCTGTTTCGCCGGAGCCTCCTGAATGTTTCCGCCGCTACCGCATGTGATGAACTTCACAAAGCGGGCAGCGTCTTTCGGAAGCGCTTTCCGTGCATTTGTTTAGGGACTTCAGCGAACGCCTGCATTCGCTTTACCCTTCGGGCTGCGGCGGGTTGGTTCCGCAGACCGGCTGCATTTCGGGGATTCCGCATTCATCGAGCTTTTGCGTTCCGAGCCTTCGCAGCGCATTGCCGCCGCAGTCAGCGTTCGTGTTGCCGCTCCGCTCAATTCAAGCCAAATCAG
>OHIU01000682.1_pt1 | contig 16462 bp, 16 predicted proteins | sample 1568281 | NCBI WGS metagenome assembly OHIU01 (sample SAMEA3879543, study PRJEB24766) | human gut metagenome | biome: human-associated habitat; feature: feces | place: USA | collected 1985/1987 | reverse complement strand
CTCGACCTCTCGGATGCGAACCGAACGCTCTCCCAAGGCTGATATATTGCATCCACACCGCAAAGAATTGTTGCAAAAACAATAAAATATCAAGGATAACAATCGAAAATGTCTGTATAATGTGAGGGGCGGAATTTATGCTTCATGTACACCTTGTCAATTATCTCGCCTGCATCTGCTATTTAACGTTTCCTCAGGATGTTGGACATTACTGGCTTTTTGTTCTTTAAAAAGATGAATTGCGGCTATACTCATGCCTTGGCATGTTTCACAAAATAGAAAGCCTGAAATCATGAACTATGCCGAAAAAGACAATTCGGTTCTCTCTCGTTCGGATCCGCGGAAAGGCTGCTTATTATATTCAAGTTTCTGTTCTTTTCTGTTCTAATGATAGTATCCAATAGTGCTCCGGCATTTCCGAATCCCATAAAGCCCTCGGACCAATCAAGAAATATCATGAATTTCCAAAGAAAAGATGCTGATATATTGCTCACGAAGATTTGTCTACCGGCCACATTGTCCGCAGCCGTTGCAGGGGGCACCTGTCTTGCAGGGAGGCTGTCCTCCCAATAGATGTAGATAAAACTCCTGACTCAGATCAGCGTTATCACCCTGTTGAGCCTTTTGGGGGTATATAGGCGATGATGATGTTGGTAGTGTTTTAGAATCGTGAGGCTGGTTCGTAGTCATATCAAATAATCTCCTTACACTTCTTTTGGCGTTTTTTCGGTGTTTGCATTTGTTTAGAGTTCCAGACATGCAGGAAGACTTTCGATAAGCTTCAGTGTGGCAGGATTTGTTGCCTCTTTGTGCCGATAAACGCAGAAATCCACCGTTTTTTCTTTTAAAAGAGGGATATAGTGGATGTATGACTCATTAAAAATTGGTTCCTTATTCATAATGACAAAGCCTTTTTCCATAATAAGCCAGTTGTAAAGCGTAAGATAGCTTGGAGCGTAGTGGATATTTGCCGGGCTGAAGCCGTTGGCCACACATTGGTCAATGATCCAACTGGTTACATTGGGGACAATGCTCCATTCCACCAACATAAGGTCCATTCCGTCAAGTATTTTGAGGCCTTCCGCCGGATCTTTGCACTTTGCGGCCGGATGATCCCGACTGACCAGCGCGTAGCTCTGTTTTTCGGCCAGATGCTTTCGCTCAATGTTTGGATAGATGTTGTTAGGAAAGTCAAGGGAAAAGGCCAGATCAATTTTGTGAGAATTGAGTTGGTCAAACAGCTGGTTGTAAACGAGACTTACCACATTAATTTCAATGCTGGGGTTGTGGATTCGAAAATCTTTCAGAGCCTGCTTTATGGATGCTGTAATGAGGTGACCTTCTTGAATGCCGATCACCAGCCGAGAATCCATCCCGCACGCGGCATTTTGCACTGTTTCTTGGAGAATACGGTTGGCCTGTTGGACCTGTGGATAATTGTGAAGAAGGGCAACTCCGGCACTGGTAAGGTGCACGCCACGCTTGTTGCGAACAAAAAGCGGAGTATGGAATTCCTCTTCCAGGTTTGAAATACAGCGGCTTAATGCGGGCTGAGAAATGAAAAGGCGCTCTGCGGCCTGACTGAAATTCAAGGTCATTGCCACTTCGTAAAAATAGCGGTATTCCAAATCGTTCATATTGTCCTCCCCCTTCTTTTCACTGATGATTGCCTGACGCTAAAAATAGTATAGCATATCGGCAGAAGGGTTGGCAAGGTGTACAGCCACATCCTGTTGAAAAGATAACTTTTTATGCATATTCTTATAAATGACTTGGCATTTCTCAAAGGGACGATTTTCTGCTAAACTATTTTTGCCGGCAAAGAAGACCTGTCCGGGCGGAAGAGGACTCTGTGCCCATTTCCTCCTCTGGACGTAGTGTTCTTCATAATACTTTGAGGAGAGTGCTTGAATATGAAAGTAAAAGATAAAAAAGTTATGCACTTTTTTATTGCTATCATTCTGGACATTTTAATTAGCGTCTTGATACCCGCAGGCAACGGCTTGACTGACATTGGTGTGCGCGCCATTGGTGCCGCTGTTGCTACTGTTTACCTATGGACTTTTGTCGCCACAGACTGGACAAGTATACTGAGTGTTCTACTGTTTGCTGTAGCAGGGGTGATGCCGTTTGGTAAGCTTCTCACAACCGGAGCCGTTCCAGTTCTGTTGATCATTGTGATGAGTGCCGTTACGATTCCACTGAGCCGGACTGGCTTTATTTCTCGCGTGATTAACTGGGCTGTCACCCGAAAATTCCTGAAGGGTCGCCCGTGGTTGTTCTTTGCATTCTACTTTGCTGCAATCTATGTTATCGGATGTTTTCTGGATGTTGCTGCCTGTGCCTTGATCGCACTTCCTGTCGCCAGAGAGCTTTGCCGGGAGATCGGCTACGAGGATGATTCCAAGTTTGCTTCTTGTATGTATCTTGGTGTTATTTGGTTCAGTATGTGGGGTTACGCTGCCACACCGATTGCCCACACCGTATCCATTATTATCATGGGCTTGATTGAGACGTATACCGGCCAAGCTATCTCTATGCTGGACTTTATGATGGTTGGCATTCCTAGCACCATTGTTCTGGGCATTCTCAGTTTCCTAGTATTCCGTTTTGTTGTTAGACCCGATGTGAGCAAGTTTGTCAACTATGATCCTGAAGCCCGTGCCAGCAATCTGAGCCGAGAAATGGGAAAAGGCGAGAAGAGCGCTGTGATCTTCTGCCTGATTATTTTGGGCATCTTGTTCCCCGATATTTGCCGTGGCTTCCTGCCCGAGGCCGCCGCATTTGTTTCTGGCCTGACCATCAACGCTCCCGCTGTGGTGGGCATTTCGCTTTTGTATATCTTCAAGGATGAAAACGGTGAGCGTCTGCTGGACTTCAGCAAGTCCATCCATGAGATCCCTTGGGGCGCGGCGTTGCTAGTCATGGGTATGTTCGTTGTGGCTCCCTGTCTTACGGCAGAAAACACTGGCATCCCGGTGTGGATTGCCAATGTTCTTAGTCCGCTTACGGCAAATATGACTTCTTGGATCCCCATTGTTCTTCTAGTAGCAGCTTTCTGCACAATCTTTACTAATTTTATGTCCTGCAATGCCATTGCCAATATTGCCTTCTCTCTCATTGCACCGATTGCTGTAGCACTATCTCCGATGGTCAGCGTTACTGCACTTGCTATGGTGGTAGCCATTGCGGCCAATATTGGCATCATGACGCCTGCAGCCTCCGCTGCCAGTGCGATTGTCTTGGGTAGTGGTGCATCCAGAAGTCATGCAATGAAATACGGTGCCGTTATGATTCCGATTGCTGTTATTCTTTGCCTGGCTGTGGTCTATCCTCTGGGTGTGATCCTGTTGCCCTTCTAATCCAATTAAAAAGGAGAAAACGATATGTCAACTGCTTTTTATCAGGAACCGTCAGCCAGTATTCCGGTCTACGCCTCCTGTGACATCCTCGTCGTGGGCGGAGGTGCTGCCGGACACGCCGCAGCACTGGCAGCAGCACGGGCCGGAGCAAAAAATATCATTCTTATGGAGCGATATGGCTATATGGGCGGTGATGCCACTGGCGGCTATGTTATTATGGTTCCCAATCTCAGTTGGTATGACAAGGCCTTTGTCAGAGGCATTCAGGAGGAATGGTTTACCCGTCTGGAGCATATTCCCGGTGCGGTAACCGGCCCATCTCTCAAGGAAATTGGCAGCCACGATCCAGCAAAACTTTATCGCTGGTCATCATTTCTGGATTGCACCAGCCGCAGCGATTATGAGGGAGCCAAGGAAAAATGTCTGGTGCGCGCCGTCCATTATGAGCCCAATGAGTTGAAGATCGCCATGGATCAGATGATTTATGAGGAGCGGGATGCAATTCAGGTTTGCTACCACAGCTGGGTGACCAAGCCCATTGTAGAAAATGATGTAGTTAAGGGCATAATTTTTGAGAGCAAAGAAGGGCGAAAAGCCATCCTTGCCAAAGTGGTTATTGATGCTACTGGAGACGGAGACATTTATAGCAAGTCCGGCGCCCCCTATGCCAGTTTGGCGGACGGGACGTGCCGATCTTCTACCACTGCACTGGTGTATCGTATCGGGGGCGTGGACTGGGACGCCTATCACGAGTGGCAAAAGGTTCATCCCGTGGAGGCCGCTGCTTTTGCAACCGGCCTTTCCAAGACTGCAGGTTTCCGCGTTGTTCCCTTCCAGTCCAGCCGTGACGGTGTCTGCTGGATTGACAACTGGCATTCCAACCGAGACTGTACAGTTATTAAGGACCAGACTGCTACCGAGATCAACACCCGTATGACGATCCATGCTCTAATCGATTATATGCGGGAGTGTGTCCCCTTTGCTTTCAAGAATGCGTTCCTGTATGACATCGCGCCCCAGTTGGGCTGCCGCTGTAGCCGTCGGTTGAAGGGCGAGTATGTGATGACCGCTAATGATTTTGCTTTTGCTAAAAAGCATGATGATGTTATCGCATGGCACTCCACCATTTGCCAGATTAACGACTGTGGCCCTGTTGAGATCCCTTACAGAGCCATTCTGCCTCAGCAGGTCGAAAACTTGCTGGCACCCGGACGCCATCTGTCCACAGACGATGTGGCTATCGACTGGCTGAATCTGATCCCTCAGTGCGTTGGTACCGGTCAGGGCGCTGGCGTAGCCGCCGCTGTTGCGGTCATGGACGGGACCACCACCCATAATGTAAATATCAGAAAAGTTCAGGATATCTTGGTTGACCAGAATGTACCTCTGCCCAGAAACAGTAAGTTTGAGGCAAAGGATCCCTCCTATCAGGAACTGGTGGAGGAAAAACAGTATGGTTTGTATACAGCTGCGGCTAAGGCCGCAGCGGAAAAAAGCCTTGATACCAGAAGTTTTCGCCAGGATCACAATTATTCCTCGGACGAAGATGATGGGAAGCTAGTCTGATTTTGAACGAGCTATCATCAATGCCTTCTCCCACTTTGAAATGATTTGAGATAACCAGCAATGAAGCTTTACCGTTTGTGGTACTTCATTGCTGGTTTTTCATAATCGTCTATAGCCGAAGTGCCAGGTATTGCCTTTCTTCACCTGATGTGCATCCGGGTCCCGCTTCTTTTCCTTATTCTTGGTGGAAGAAGGGGCGGAAATAATGGTGGAATCCACGATCGTTCCCTTTATCAGAATGAGACCTCGTTCCATAAGTGCGGCAACCACCTGAGAGAGCAGCTCCTCCTGCAATCCGTTCTTGATCAACAGATTGCGAAAACGACCAAGGGTATCTCCGTCCGGAACCTGATTGCTGGAATCGATGCCGCAGAAATCCGAAAACGCACGGCTGTCGATCACTTCTGCTACGGTTGCCTCATCACTCAGGTCATACAGATTTTGCAGCAAGTACAGTCGCAGCATGGTCTCCAGCGGATAGGGTTTGTTACCGCGCTCTCCTTTGTAATAGCACGGCTGGATCAGGCATAGCCATTCCTTCCACGGGACGATCCGTTCGATCTGAGTCAGAAACTCTTTCTTCTTTGTCCGCACCTGCGCCAACTCATCGCTGAATGCGGAAATCGTCATCTGCTTATCCATAATGCTATTATATCACATCCTGCCGTTCCTGGCACTTTTTGTGCGGTGTTGCCTTAGATACCCATTATCAGCGGGGAGAACCAGCAGACAGCTCTGACCGTTGCGTGTGTGCAGCGCCATACGGAGCATTTCATCTCTGGCCCTGTTGGGCCAAGGCTCTATCGCAGTGAGATAGCTGCGGTCGATCTCCACCATATCAAGGGTCAGCAAACTGTGGGCATTGGGAACGAATGCGCTGTAGCGGGCGTAGTTATATCCCTGCGGATCAACGAGAAAGCCATCCGTACCCTCTGCATCAAGGATGAGCAGGCAATGGCGGGAATCGGTATCGCGCTGAATCGTATTCTTGCTCTCTGCGATGAAATCATAGTCAGCCAGCAGCGCACGGCTGAACTGCTTGAAACATTTTTCTCCTTCAGTCCGTTGATTTTGTTCATGTCCGTCCGCAGACAAGTCCCGTCCGGGTGCCAGCAGACGATGCCGTGCCGTGGATAGGGACAGCCGGCGCATCGCTCCGACTGCTGGCAATACACCGGCTCCGGCGGCTCCTGCACAAAGGCGGAGCTTCGCCGTCTGTCCAAGTTTCGCAGAATACTATTGGTCATCCGTTCTCCTTTCCGGGCTGTCGCCCTGAATTCTTCTCTGGAAACGCAAAAAGGGCATCGGTTCGATGGTTTTACAAAACCAACAAACCGACGCTCTCGTTTTTCTATATGTTGTTTTTCAGATGCGAACCGCTTGGGGTCAATCTTTCTGGAATTCTCCAAAATTCGCCGGAAACGCTCGGTTCGCATCCGCACAAATTTTCTCAAAAAGTTGCAAAAAAGCTGTGAAATATGAAATTTCACAGCTTTTCGTGGTGGACCTGAAGGGATTCGAACCCTCGACCTCTCGGATGCGAACCGAACGCTCTACCAAGGCTGATATATTGCATCCACATACGTTTGATTCGTTGAATTTTTGCACTATTTTATTAAATTCGAGGCTAATTCAGCAGGAAAATGTTATATCCGCAGTTCGACATATATGGCCCGCTTTGTTCAAAAAAATACAAGTGTCAATTATCTTTTGCCTCTCCCTACGGACAACGACCATTGTGTTCTGCTACACGCAAGACAGAAAAAGGAGGACAGACGCATCTGTCCTCCCTAAGTGAACTCCTTAGAGATACACCGCGAGTGCTGTTTCCGCTATTTAAGAACGTCGGAATCGCTATCCCTTGCCAACCTAGAGTAGAAAAGCAATAATATGTTTGAGCTCCTTTGCGAAGCACTGTGTTAAATCCACACAGCGCACTTCGTTATGCAAAAGCAACTTCATCTACTTTGCGCGCAAGCCCCGCAAGCTTTTTTGCTTGTCCCTTGCTTAACTGCACAGTTGTTTGATCTTTGTGAATTTCGGAGTGATATATGTTCTCGTTTTCAGGTGCGTAAATAACAGTAGCCCCTACATCATAGCAATCGTGTACTGTAACATAGACAATCGTACCAAACAGAGGCCCAGCGCGCATAATTTCAACAGCCTCGGCCAAAGGAAGATTCCCTGATCGGTTAACAGAAAGGCCGTGTGGGTCTTTAAATGCAGCGCTTGATAATGACCCATCACTTCTCCAATACTTCTCATCCGGCCTTACAGCACGAAAAAGCGCTTCAGTTAAAGAAAAATTTTCATCCATAAAATTCAGCTACTATTTTAGCAATGTTACCAGTTACATCTTCAAATTCGTCCTCAGATGAATCCTCGTTGATTCTAAATACTTCTACTGTAGAATCTTTGTTTAGTTCAAATTCAAGATACTGTCCGGCCTCTTTAGAGTACTCCATTTGTATGCGGCCATCTGTGAGGGGATAGATGTCAGGTTGAATAGGGATAGTTTTAATCAATCGAATTGCACTTTCAATGTAAGAGCTATCAAATGCTTCTGCTCCATAGCCATTCCAATTGGCTTTGTACTCGCCAAATTCCCTCAACTTCTGGATATTTCTACTCGACTCCAGCATAGGCACACTCTCCGTCAGACTAACAGTAATGCCATTATAGGCTGGAGTTACGGGTTCTATTCCTTGACTTTGATATTGGCAAACTTGCTGTACCTCACCAACATATTGCGCTATCGGAGATAGAGAGCTACCCCCATTTGGCAGACTTACAACAGCAGCTGTAAATACTGCAGCTACTTTCTTACCAACTTCAAGAAAAGCTTGGCTTTTTGTTTGTTCAGCAAGTGAAATAGATAATGAACTCATTGATTTACACTTCTAACATAGACAGGAATTTCTTTTGTGCCAATTAAACTGTTATTGACATATACTTCAAGTATATATGCACCAGAAGTTTCAATAACTACATTTCGAAAGTCTATACACGCTACAAATCCGCTATACTCTATCGGAAGAATATCATCTTCTCCAGCAATTGGCAGCAATTTTTCGCCTAAATCGCTCAAAACATCCCCGGAAGGATTTTTCAAGATAATGTGCATCGAATTTTCATTATGCATATCCAGCCCACGTACGCCAATCGATACCGCGAAAGAATAATTGCTAGGGACAAACTTTGGACGCAGTATCGTAACAGGTCCGGTTAATTGTTGGACAACTCCTCCTTGGCCATTAGAGATGTTTTGTGACGATTCGAACAGCGCAAAAGTTGCAATATCTATCATAAATAGTCCTCCTCAAGCAAAAACGTGACCTTTCCAATTTTCAATATACATAATATAACATTTTAAGGCAGAAATCAATGACAATTTTGTAAAATATAGTAGTTGACTTTGCCTACTTCTCTCAATCAGATTGCACCTTGTAAGGTTTCAGCTTTCATGATGTCCTAAACCGAAGATGTTGCACACATCCATGCAGCCCGCTTACAGCTCCATCCCATTCAAATACTGCGCCTCGGAGATATTGAAGTCGATCTGAATGCCGTAGCCGCGGGTCAGGGTCACGGCTCTGATCAAATGGGACGCGATAAGCTTGCGCTCGGCAGGGGTCGCGTTGTCAAACATTTCCGCCCAGGACAGAAGCTGCTGGTGCTGTTCCTTTAGCTCCTGTGTAAGTCTGTCGCTGTCAGCCAACCGAGTTTCCAGCGATTCGATGCTGGCAGTCAGTGCCGTCATGGCGTCTTTCACGGAATCCAACCGGCTCTTGACCTGCTCCGGTGTGAACGGACACTTGCCATCCAGCGAGTCCAGCATCAAGCCCTCCCAGCGGCCCTGCTCAATGTGCTTCTTGGAAAGCTCCAGCTTGGCTTGGCGGATCTGTTGCTGCAAATCAGACGCCGTTGCACCGATCTGATTCTGGACAATGTCGTACTCGCTGACAGCTCCAGCCTTTTGCAGAATATCCCGGATGAGCTTGCTGACAACGGCATCCACCTTTTCAGCACGATAGGTGGTAGGGCCATCGCAGTTTCCTTTGTGCTGGGTTCGGTTGTAGCATTTGTAGATGGCCACACGTCCATTACTGCCATCGGTGGGGTGATGGGTCTTCCGCGCTGTAGACGCAAAAATGCGGCCACCGCAGTGACCGCAATACACATTGCCGGACAGCAGAGCACTGCCGGTATTTTTTCGGGGATAGCTGCGAATCGGACGAGAAACCTCTGCTTCGCTGCCATCCTTCAGTGTGATGGTTTCCGTTCCATAGGCCGTAGCACACTTGGACAGATAGTCCGCAGATCGCTGCTCCCGTCCCTGCTGCACCCGCTGGAATTGCTCCGGCGTGATGATCTGCAATTCCGGAAATATCTCCGAAACGCTTTCGCCGCTTCGGAGTACACCGGTGTAGGCAATATTGATGAGGATATTCTGAATGGTGGAGTAATGGAACGGCTCACCGGTGCGGAGGTTGAGGAATCCTTCCTCTTTGAGCGTGGTGGAGGTCTTTCGTCCACCGTAGCCGTACTGGTCGGCCAAATCAAAGATACGACGCACAGCAGCGGCTTCCAGGGGGTTGACCTCAATATCAAACAGCTCGCGGTTCTTTTTGCCCATGCGTCCCTTCTTCACCAACTGATAGCCATAGGGCGCGTAACCGCCACGAAATCTGCCCTCCATAACGATCTGCCCCAAACGGGTCTTGGTACGAATAGAGGTCTTGATGCTTTCGCCGGACGCCTGCCAGTAACGGATGTAGTTCAGCAGCTTGTCCACATGGTTATCAAACCGCTGCTGGCCTTCCTCGGCGCTCCAAACCTCGATGCCGTTGTTGACGAACCATTCCACAATGAAAGGTGTTTCGTCATCGCGCCGGCCAAGGCGGTCAAACATGAAAACAAGAAGGATGTCAAAGGTGTTCAGTGCCGCCTCGCGCTGAATCTCCTGTATGGCGTCGCGCTGCTTGGCGGAGACCTTGAAGCCGGATACGCCTTTCTCGGAAAACTCTCGAACAATGTCCCAACCCATTTGTGCGGCGAACTCATGGCATCGCTGCTTTTGCATGGGGATGTCATCCTTTTCGACCTGCTTCAGCGTGGAAACGCGATACAGGCAGCAAACTCTTTTAGCCAAGGTCACGCCTCCTTACGTCTGGAGCGTCCGAACGTAGCTGTTCTTCAAAATTGCTCGGACGGCGGCCACGGTATCATCCGCAGGAAATGGTGTAAAGGTAAGATGCACATGGAGTCCATTTATCTCCAGCGCTATCATGTTTTTAGAAGCTGCCATAGCTTGTCCCCCTTTCTTCAGTATCCGATTCATTTGCGAAATGTTCGGCGAGGTCATTGACCGCCCGCAGACGGCCAACGACCTCGCTCAATTCATCTTCGGTCAGGGGTGTATCCCCCGTAATGATGATAGCTCCGTCAATGCAGGCGATCTGCACCTCCGCGTTCGAGTCGATGCCTGCTTGCCCCAATAGTTGCTGCGGTATGGCGATCTGCTGGGTGGTATCCAATTCAGAAAGAGATACCGATGAAACTGTGAACTCATGGTATCGGTTTGCGAGGTCATCGTCGGTGATATAAGCCACAAACACGTCCTGCCCCGCAGTCAACCCCATTTCAGTCAAGTCATCCGCCGGGATCACAAGGCGTCCGTCATCGCCAATGGTATAAGAGCTTTCAGAAATTTTAATGAGTACCCCTCCTCTTGCAGTTGCATTGATTCCTGATGGCACAAACACGGATGCTGCGGAAAGGGGTAATAGGGGTGTAGGTAGTAGGTATGTGAGGGAGAGAGAAAATGCAGCACCCGCGTTTCTGCCATCAGGCAAAGGTCGTGGCGGGGTCGCCCCGGTTTCCCGGAACGGCCCACGCCGTTTCTGTCGTTTGTCCAGTCCTATTCGACACTACTTCCCGGACTGTTGGGCGGTCAACTGGTCTGCGGCTGGCACCGCACATGGGAATCTCACCCCTCCGAGGATCTCTCCGAGCTGCACCGATTTTGTGAAGGCATCGCTATGCAGAAGTACCATAATAGGCAGATGAGGTCATGGCGAAACAGCCTGCCACGGCTGCTTTTGGATGAACGGGTATCGCTGGGCACCTTCCGATTTGGGACCTGCATTGACACGGGAAACTCCCGTGCAGGTGGTCATGGCGCGTTCTCCGTATCGCTGTCCTCTTTCTTACGGAGGCTCATCTGCTGATGTGATCCAGTTGCCGGATATGGCCGTATGGCGTTTTTCAAGGTACAGTAAGCCGCTATCTGCAGCTTTGATGTAATTGTACCTTGGACGATCTCACTGCAACAGAGACAAGCTGGCAGGCTTCTTACACTCTTTGTCAGATTTCAAAACTCTCCTCCAATTCAGAAAGAAATGCTATCACAGTTTGAAGTGCTTGCTTCTTGTCATTACCTGCTGTGCCCAGTAGAAGATAATCCAACGAAACGCCAAAACAGCTTGCCAGTTCAACCGCAAACTCAACAGAACCAGTTCTTTGGTTGCTTTCGATTTTCACGATGTACGTACCGGACACATTCAGTTTTTCTGCGAGTTGTTCCTGGGTAAATCCCTTTCTGATTCGCAGTTGCCGAATTCTTGCCCCGTATGATTTGTGGTCAAAGCGCATTTTCTTACCTCCGTTTCATCAAAACTCCTAAAGATTTCTCAAATGGTGAAAACGGTGGGGCACGGCAATGAAATTGGTATCCGCATAATGAAAAGCGGACAAAAAGCCAAGGATGGCCGCAAAGGGCCATCCTTGGCTTTTTGTCCGCTTTGTTGTGTTGTCTGGTCGCATGGTTAGGCGGCCTCTCAAATATCTCCAGAGGCCAGTGCGCTCTTGGAATCTTGCCGCCTATACCAGCGTTCTCTACATTATTGTATCCTATGAGTATATTGCTCTTTATTAGTTCTCCATGCCTTCGGCAATATCGTTGCCAAAATCACAGGTGTAGTGCCATTCCACTACATCGCCGTCCTCAAGCGGGTGAGATTGTGAGTCCACATCGGGAATCGTTCCATTTACTGTAAAAAGCCACGCGGACAAAGGTCCTGCCGTAAATTCAGAAACGCTGCCAATCTGAGTAATATATGCACTATCTGCGTCCCACTCTCCATCAACTTCGATGTTCTTTTCCCTGCAGACACGTTTAAGCAGCGTGTACGCTGTATCATTTTCATATAGTTCCACGGATACAGCAGGAAGGATCTCTCCGCCTTTTGGTATGGCGTTTGCATCTCCTTCATAAACGTCCAGATGATTCAAAAGTGTGACACAAGAGATAGAAATGGTCACTGTGCCAACAGCAATAGGCTTGATGTCATCCGCAGGATCATATAGGTTCTTCTCTTTATCCTTCGTTTCCTGCTGAATGTTCGTATCATTGTCTTCCTGTAGCCTTCCTTTCTCCCCGCATCCCACATTGACAAACAACAACATCAGTACCATCAGGATAGTTAATAGCCTTTTCATTCTTTCTTTCCTTTCTTTTTTAATGACTCATTTATCCACCCATACCACTGCCGAGATCTTCTCCCAGGTCACAGGTATAACGCCACTCCACCACATCGCCGTCCTTCACCTGGTAGCGGGAGCAGCCGTAGTTGGGATACCAGCCGTTGACGTTGTACATCCAGCCGGACAAACTGCCCACGTCGAACTCATAGAGGTTATTGATCCCCTCTACATAGGCACTGTTGTATACCGGAGTCCAGTTGGATTCCATGTGGATGGCATTGTCCCTGCAAACCCGCTGGAGGACATCGAATACGCTTTCGCCCTCGCTGAACTCTACCTCCGTGGCAGGAAAGATAACGCCGTCCGCCGGTACGAGAAACTTCTTGTTCTCCACACATTTGTCCATATTATCCAGAATGGTCTCGCAAGAGATGGAGAAAGTACAGGTGTGGGTCGTAGTGGTATCCACCGTCGTATCCTGCGGCTCTACCGGATCGGGCTTGCCATCCGGGACAGGCTCAGTCATGTACTGATCCTTGTCGCCGGTATCCTCCGGCTGTTCTGTCTGCGTCTGGCCACAGGCAGCACAAAATAGCAGCACTGCCGTTAAGAGCAGCAAGCAGAATGACTTCTTTTTCATGTTGAAACCCTCACAAAAGCACCTTACGCAGGGACGCTTCCGCGCCCCTGCGTTGGTGTATTCAAGTATTACTCCGCATCTCTGCCATGCCGTTTTTTGCTGGTCACCGCCAGTGCGGCAATACCACCGACAGCCACCACGCCGATGACTACCCACAGCACCACCTGTCCGCCACTTGAAGTATCTTCGACCTCCGTGTCGGCAGTATCATCCGACTTGTCGGTATCATCGACCGGCTCTTCGGCCTTGACGCCCTCCAGTTTCACATCCGTCATGTCATACAGGCTGGTCTGGCCGTTCAGTAGCCGGTAATATGCCACCAGTGCATAAAACCCCTGCTCCGTCGCCATGCCGTTGGCACTTGTCTCGGTGGCGAGGTGCTTGAATCCTCCGCCATTCACCGCGAAGCCGCACAGCGCGTCCAGCACGCTGACACCATTCTTGATGAACCGACTGTCCTTGGTCGGGTCAATGCCCAGTGCAGTCAGCGCAACGATGACCTGCGCGCAGGATTCGCTGTTGGCTGCGCCCCAGCTGGTGAATCCGCCGTCATTCTGCTGCACGGAGCTGAGCCAGCTCAGTCCCTTGTCCACAGCCTTCTTCGCGCTGCTGTTGCTTTTGTAGTAGGCTGCCAGCGCCTGGATAGCCATGGCGGTCATGTCCACATCGGCGTTCTTGCCGTCCAGGCTCCAGCCGCCGTCACTGCTGATCTGCGCTTCCAAAATAGCCTGTACCAGCTTGTCGCGGGTCACATCGCCGGCAGGCGTGTAGTTGTGGCTGTCCAGCGCGATCAGCGTGAATATCGCACCGTTGATGCCCTGCTTGGAGAGGTAGGACATCTCATTCAGCCCGGCCAGCAGGTCATGGCCGTCCACATTCGTCACATCCTTGCCGATGGCCGTCAGCGCCAGGATAATGCGGGCGTTTTCGGTGGCCTTGTTCTTGTCCAGCCGTCCGTTGCTGTCGATGTTGTCCTTGACATACTTGACCACAGCGTCATAGTAGCCCTCTGGGACAGTGCGACCACTGCGGGCCAACCCCAGCGCCATCCACTCGCCGCCGATGCTGCCCACGCTGGGCGTGCCCAGCTTTGCCAGATAGTCGCCGGTGGTCTTGTAGATGCTGTCCGCCTTCTTGCCCAGCTCGGCCACCAGCTTGGCGTAGGCCGCCTCAGCGTCCAGGAGCGTCTGATAGTTGGTCACCAGCTTCTTGTCCGCCGCGGAAAGCGCGTCATACGCGGCGCGTGCCTTGGCGATGACATCGCCCTTGGTCAGATCCACCACGCCGATGGCGTTGATAAGGGCGATGACCTCATCAGCGGTCTTTTTCTCCTCCGGCGCGGGGCCCATGTCCGCCGCCTCCAGCGTGTAGTCATCCGTGTAGTGGAACACGATGACGTCGCCCTTCTTCAGATACTGCTCACTGACGCCCAGCATGGGGTACTTGCCGTTCAGCGTATACATCCAGCCGGAGTTCTTACCGTTGGTGAACTCGCCAATGGTCACACCGCCGTAGGTCACGCTCTTGATGTAGTTGCCGGTGGGGTTATCCCATGTTACGCCGGGCAGCTGCTTCAGCGCGTCCCACACAGTCATGTTGGTGGTCACTTTCACCTTGTGGCCGCTGACCCACGCGGTCAGGCCGCCCTTGGACAGTCCGTGTACCTGGCCGTTGTCGCCGTGGGCCTTGTCGCCCAGCAGGGTGATGGTCACGGTAATGTCCTCCGGCTCTTTATACAGCACGGTGACGACGATCTCTACCTTAGCCGCGCCGTACTGGAGCGTCACCGTCTGCTGGCCGTGCTTGCCGCCGTCGTAGCCGGTGATCTTGAGGTCGGGGTCATTCAGCGGTACATTGGTAGTCGTACCGTCAGACCACTTGGCCGTCAGCGTAAGGCCGGACAGATTCAGAGCATCGCCGACATAGTGCTGGTTAATCTCGCCGGTAATCTCCAAATCATAGGCGATAGCCTTATTGCTGAGGATCGGCCCAACCGTACCCTGCATCCAGTTATGGTAGCTGCTCTCCGAAGTGTTAAGCCACTGAACAACAGTGCCATCCTTCAGCACTGTATTCGTAACAGCCTTTGATAGCTTATCTGCATCCTTACCTACTGGGTCATCCTCGCGGCTGTAATCGCCATCCTTGAAGAATATGTTGGTGTAGCCGTCACTGGTGCAGATATATTCCGTGTCTTTAGGCAGCGTAGATGGCTTATATTTCGTATCGACCGTTGTGATTGAGCCGATCCCCTTGCTGGTGCCACAGCCGGCCAAATAATAATTGTTATCTACTAGAGTGTTCTTGTTCAGGGAGCGAATCGTGCCCACAATGGCCCCTACACTCGTGCCGGTAGCGTGAATCTCTCCGTAAAACACGTTGTCTGTGATTCCGCCGATGCCATTGTCCCAGCATTGGACCACACCCGGCTCGCCGCCGGTAATACCGCCAACTCCATCGCGGCCCTGTATGCTTCCTGTGACAAAACAGCCTTTGATGGTGGCCCAGGGCGAGTTGGGCGCAGAACCTTGATTGTATCCGCTGCCCAAGATGCCGCCCGCATAGTCACCCGTGGCGATTACTTTTCCTGTAAACGAGCTGCTTGATATAGAGCATGGGCCCATGGACTGTCCCTTGTAGCCGACCAGTCCGCCGACGCGGGACTTGCCGTATACGGTAGCGGCACTGGTGCAGTTCATTACGCTTCCGTTAAAGTGCCCTGCAAGAGACCCCACCTCGCTTTGGTCCTTGTCACAGCCAATGACCACATCCTCGCCGACAGAGCAGTTTACGATCATCACGATATTCAGGCCAGAGGCATATCCGCTCAGGAAGCCGGATCCAGTGATATTGGTATCACCGACGATGTGGCAGTTTTCAATGGTTATGGTATTCGGTACGCTGTTGTTGTAGTAGCCCTCCGTACCATAGTCGATGACATAGCGTTCCAGCAGACCGTTGCCGACAATGCGCTCACCTTGGATATTCAAGTTTCTGACCGTGGCTTTGCGGGCAAACATTAAAAGAGGCCGACTGCCCTTCGCCATCGTTAGCGTATGTCCGTCCCCATCTAGCGTACCGCTGAATGGGTTCATATTTCTGCCCTTATCCGCATAGTCCAGCGCACCGGGTGTGACGGACTCGTCCTTCAGGCATCCGATGGGCGTCCAATCAGCGGGCAGCGTAATATCCTCCGCCAGCTTGAAGAAGGAGCCGGCGTATGAAATTCCCGCGTTTACCTCATCCCGCAGGGCAGCGAAGCTCTCCGCACAGCGCAGGATATACGGGTCATCTTCCGTGCCACGGCCAGTGATGCCGCTCTCGGCTGTCCATCCGTGTGGCTTGACAGTAATTCTTGCCCAGCAATTCTCGGGAATACTGGAGGGTCTGGCCGGCAGCTCTGCGTAAG
>OHIU01000658.1_pt1 | contig 17151 bp, 19 predicted proteins | sample 1568281 | NCBI WGS metagenome assembly OHIU01 (sample SAMEA3879543, study PRJEB24766) | human gut metagenome | biome: human-associated habitat; feature: feces | place: USA | collected 1985/1987 | reverse complement strand
CAGTTTTTTTGTCCGATAGTAAAACAAATGTCAGAACAAGTCTTGACTATTACAAGTTTTGAAGGTTATTTGACAGTTCACATTAAGTTTGCTTATAGGGCATATTATCAAGTCTTATCCTGTTGTATGCCTGAATCAATCAAGTCAATTGAGTTTAAAAATACATGTATATATACATGGGTAAATCTAAAGACAATTTAGCTTGATATAATCCAAAGTGCAGAAAATGAACTTCTTAAGTTATCATCTGTAATATATCGTTGCAAGTGTTTCTTGCTTGTATGGTTATATATTCCCGTCAAGCCACGTTTCAGAATACTCCAAAAACCTTCGATATTGTTAGTATAAGCATCTTCATCAACGTATTGTCCGTGACCATGGTCAACCACGTAATGCTCGTATAACTTGCTAACGGTTTTATATCCGCACCATTCATCAGAGAATAACGTTACCGTGCGTTTTACGGTTTTGAGAATAGGAACTGTCAATGATTTATAAGAAGTATCACGTACTACTTTACAAACCACCTTACCGCCACGCTGAAGCATACCCATGACGGGAACTTTATCTTTGAAGTTCCTACCTTGACACTTCTTTACTTTCTTGTTATAGTGTCGATTTTTATTCTTACCACCCACGAAAGTTTCGTCAAGCTCGACTTCTCCCTCAAGTTTCTCTTCCATGACAATACCGAAGCATTCACGAATACGCTGATTCATGAACCACGCAGTTTTATATGTTACGGATATTCTCTTGGATAATTCGATTGATGAAATACCTTTCTTGCGGGAAGTGATTTCATAGATAGCCACGAACCATTTTCTCAATGGTAATTTAGAGCCTTCAAACATAGTTCCTATTCTAACGTTGAAGTTCTTGCCCGTATTCTTACAACGGTACATTCCATCGCCACGATTATATACTTTGGACGTAGGGTCATAAGGAGAAACAGGAATACCGTTTGCCCAGCGTTGCTGTTCCAAATACTTGATGCAGCTTTCTTCCGTTGGGAAGGCTTGCAATAAATCGAATAACGATTTGAATTCTCCTATTGTTTTCATGGAGGTGTGTCGTAATGCACGATGCACCTCCTTTTTTATTCATTAGTATACAACTCGGTTCATTTTCTTTAAGCTGCGATATTTTGAGGATTTCTTTGATTTATGTGTTCGCAACATCTAAATATAGCTACTTTAAGCTCGTAAAACCGTCTAACCAGCCAATCCATACCTTCTTTAGCCATTTTTGCACACATTTTTTTTATATTGAAGGCAACGGCAAAGAAGGCAAAGTCCATGAAGACCTTATCCTTTCCAAAATGGCGGAAACGTTTGTAGTTCATATTGTATTTCATTTGTCCGAACACGGCTTCCGGCTCTATACATCTCTGTCCTCTGTGCTTCAGACCTTCCTCGCAGCAGAGCAGCTCTTTGGCATTCTGCCTGTATTTTCTGAGCCTGTGATTCAGTTCTGTCGTCCTGTTTCCTTTTGCTTTAAAACATCGGCATCTTAGCGGACAGCCTTCACATCTGACGGCTCTGTATCTGACATTTTCGCTGATATATCCGGATGCGGTTTTCACATGTCCGGTCCCTATTCTTTGCGTCTTCTGTCCCATGGGGCAGATACAAAAGTCCTGTTCTTCATTGTAGTAGAAGTTTTCCGCCTTGAACGGGTCCGGTTTGAACCCCGGCCGCTGTTCCATGTGGAAGTAGTTGTACTTGACGTAGGCTTCCATACCGTTTTCTGACATGAAATGGTAATTCTCCTCAGAACCGTAGCCGGAATCGGCAACCACCGTATGGGCCAACCTGTCATATCTGCTTGAGAAGGATTGCAGGAAAGGTATCAGGGTCAGTGTATCCGTAGGGTTCGGGAAGAGTGCAAAGTCGGTAATGAACTGGTTCTCGGTGCCGATCTGGAGGTTGTAACCGGGCTTTGTCTGGCCGTTACGCATGGCATCCTCCTTCATTCTCATAAAAGTAGCGTCATTGTCCGTTTTGGAACAGGAGTTCCTGTCCTGCAGCGTGTCCAGACGGTTGTCGTATTCCTGCAGCTTGTCCCTGTGCCCTTCCAACTCCTTCAGCTGTTTGCGTTTCTTTTTCAACGCAGTCTTTTCCTCTTTCGTGGAGGGTTCAGGAACCTGTTCAAGTGCCTGACGCAATTCTCCCGCCATTTCAGTCAGCATGGCCGGAGTGAATTCTATTTCCTCATTGCTTTCCGATGAGTTCTCCCGGGCGATGTCATCGTCTATCTGTTCCAACGGGACATGTATCTTCTTCATCAGACGTTCACGGTTCCGCTCAACCGTTTTTCGCCAGACGAAAGTATACTTGTTGGCTTTGGATTCAATCTTTGTTCCGTCAATGTATTCCACATTCAAGCTGATGAATCCTTTGGAAGAGAGAAGGAGCACGGTTTGGGTAAACACCTCGTTGATTTCCTTCTTCATTCAGTTGCGGAAACGGTTGATGGTGATGAAATCCGGTTTCTCATATCCGGCAAGCCAGATATAATGGATGTCACGGTGAAGGAGCTTTTCGATTTTCTGGCAGGAGTAGATGTTGTTCATATAGGCATACAGAATGACCTTGAGCATCATCCTGGGATGGTAAGGGCTGTGCCCGCATTCCTTATACAACTTTCTGAAACTTTCAAGATTCAGGTTCTCAACCAGAGCGTTAACCATACGAACTGGGTCGTTCGCTGCAATATCCTCGTCAATTCTTGGAGGAAAAAGCACTGTTTGGTTGGGATTGTAAGGACGAAAATGTATCTTTGCCATAGTATAAAATGTTATGCTTAAAGATACAAAATCTTTAGGTAATGGCAAAGCCCCTGCTTGTGAAAGTCGGGGCTTTGTGCATAAAAAAAGAGGTGTGCATTTTGACACACCTCCATATAACTTTGGTGAGTTTTGCAGAAATGCCAAAAACACTCTTAAAAGTGTGGTAGAATTGTCCTTTTTGCCCGCAAATTACTATGAATAAAGGTTTTAGTCTAATGGTTAAATCTTCTTAACGGCAAATTTGAATAATATTTATTGCTGATTTTGTATCTTTATCGTTGTAGTCAAAATAAATCTGTATATTTGCAGAAAATCAATCATTTAAACATCATGGATAGAGTATCAAATAGACAAACAACATGGTATCTCATCAATATAAAAGCAAGACGGGAGCAAACAACGGAACACTATGTACAAGTTTTTCGTAGTTTATACGAACAAGACCCATTAGTAGGTTTTCCACGTGGCGGGAAATCGGGAAGTCTGAAATATGTTACATTTAGTAACTTGTTGGATGAAAATGGCAATCCTAATTGGATACAAATTGGACTACTTTCATATACAATTATTGACCCAGAGGCTTTCTATAACAAACGCAGCCGAGAAGATGTAACTATGGATGATTGGAACGAGGATATTGTAGCCAATAAGAAAGAAACGGATTTGTATTTTATTCCATCAGTCCATACTTTGGCTGTAAAATGTAATAGCGATATTAGCTTGAAAAATATCGTATTTTATCTATCAGAAGCGTTGAATCGTGTAGAGCCTGACACTTTTGATGTTGATGTCATTATAGAACGTGATATTTTAGAGAGAATACTTAATGCTCATGCTGTAACCCACTTATATGCAAATATATCATATTCAAATCCTGGGCATACTCGTGGATTTGAAGCTGCTTTTGATAGAAAACTCAGAGAAATGGGAGCAAGCCGAATAGAATTTACAGCTACAGGTTCAAAAGAACATCCGTTGAATAGTGAAGATGATGGAATGCTTCAAAGTCTCGTGAACCTCTCAGAAGAAAATGGTTATGTACAAGCAACAATTCAACCAACTGAAAATGCGAAATTGGAAAAAATTGATAGTAGTGAACATCCACGTAAATTAGTTGTTCCTCAAATAGTGAATGATGTCTGCTCAACTATATATAATACGATAAGAGGTATTATTCATTAACTAAATTCGTATTTTATGAGAAAACCGCTTTCTATATTTGGTTGGAAAGCTATATTGAGGAATTATGGCTGGACAAGTTTTTGGCTGGATAGTATATTGCCTTTAATCGTTTCATTAGGCTTATGTACTTTGATGTATGTAAAAGATGCAGATATTCTTTTACAGTTAAAGCATCTTGTAGGAGTGGGTATTTCTATCGTTCCCGCAATGGTTGCTTTAATATTGACAGCATATACTATCATGCTGACTTTTATTATTGGTGATAAATTTGCTTCAATAAAAAAAACGGAAGAAGGCAGACAACTTATTCAAGATTTAAATTCAAGTTTTGCTGCTTGTTTGTTCGTATCTACAATTTCCATTATAGTAATGATTATCATTTCCTCTATTGCTAATATGGGAATAGCAATAGAAGAACCAAATACAGTGAATTATCCCGTGTATTTTTTGGTATGTTACTTATTGGTTTACTCCGTTTCTATTTTGATAGGTATTGTGATTGATATTTTCAATAGTGGACAAACTACATTGTTAGATGATGATAGTAACGCAGGATAACAGTGTCCCAGAGTTCTTCGTATAAGCTATGGCAGAGACATCTAAAAGCCTAAAAAATCTTAATACCCAACTGAAAACGAGGGAATTTTGTTACCACGGAATTTAGGGTATTTTCGTATATAGTTACCTTATTTTCTAATTTTGCAAATAGAATAAGAGTTGTTTGACAGAAATACATTGCATATCGCAGAATTTGCGATTGTTTCCAAGTCATTACCTCATACTTTGAGAGAAGTTTATAAGTAGCTTATTTCTAATATATTCCTATTTTAATATCGTTTTTTTTCTACAAAATTCGGTATAGAATCAGGTGAGAATATTTCTTATAGGCTTTGTGCATGACAGAAAGAGGTCATAGAAAACAGGAACAAACAGATTTTGCCATATATCCCAAAATGAACCGATGGCAGACTATCACGGAGGGAAATCTTACCAAGGTTCGGAGGAAAATCAATATTGGACCTAAGGAAAAGAACAATTTTCTGACTCTAGTTAGGTGCATTTCCTGAAATATTCCTTAATTTTGCCACGTAATTGGAAATTTATAAAGACACGATGCAACAAAATAGAATGAACATATTATCAAATATATCATATCGAAGCACATCATGCTTTGAGCGTACGCTATATGTTCAAACTTCAAGCATTGAATCCTTCGATAAGTTCAAGAGAACTTTCCGACGAACATATTATAAACAGGCTGGGATATATTAGATGCAGATATCCCTCCAGAATTAATTGAAGCCGTTGGAAAGTCCTTACCAGCATATTTACATCGCTGATTATCAGCGACCATTCATTTTAATCGGTACAACCTCTGTTTTGACAAATACACAGAATGTAGGGACAAATGCAAACCGCTGTATTTCATCGCTTTGCATATACGTGTTGTACCGCCTCTTTTCAGTCTTTTTTGTGGAATGTCCGTTATCAGATACAAGGTATTGAGTGATAGGGCATTTCCGCAGGTATGTTACAGAACGCTTGTTGAATGCAAAGGTAGTGGTTTTCTTGGGATTTCTGTGGGTTTGCGGGATGTTTTTTTATTCTCCCAAAGGTGCTTGAGAGTAGAAATCGGTCATAAGACCAGAAAAATTTGTAGGCAACACATTCGATTCGCTTGAAAAAGTGTAGGGTAATGGGTGATATTCGTTGAAAAAAGTGTAAAACCGTATGCGCTGTACTTGTTTTTAGCCTTAATATTAATGCCTCAATCTTCCTTGGATTATACCCTTTCTGATATAATTGTAATGGTGAAACAACAAATTATACCCATACTGATATAATATCGAACATTTGTGCTAACTTTGTACCCGAAAAGGTATAAAGTAAAATGGTATGAATAATCTTTCTTTTACGGTCAAAATGTTGCGAAAACAATATAATCTGACACAAGAAGAACTTTCGTTGAAGTCGGGAGTAGGATTGCGCTTTGTGCGAGACCTTGAACAAGGAAAGGAAACGCTACGTCTCGATAAAGTGAATCAACTTCTTGACTTTTTCAATTATGAAATGGTTGCCACTCCAAAAAATAATAATCAATGAGACAAGCCCATATATTTTATAAAGACCAATTAGCTGGTATTCTGACAGAAAACGATGCCGGATATGAATTCCGCTATTTGCCGGAATATCTCTCTTTGGAAACGGCAAAGGCTGTAAGCCTGACATTGCCTTTACAGGAGGAAGCGTATACAAGTCCTGTGTTGTTCCCATTCTTCGATGGTTTGATTCCTGAGGGATGGCTGTTGGATGTTGCATTGCGGAATACAGACATCAGTATTCTTGATCGGATGTCGTTGTTGCTGACATGCTGCAAAGATTGTATCGGGGCAGTAAGCGTTATCCCAATGGAAGAAAAGGAGGGACACTATGTGTAATTGTCTATATTGTTATCGTCCGCTCTTAAAAGGAGAAAAGGATATGCACACAGCTTGCATAAAGAAGTTCTTCGGAACAGCAACATTGCCTGTTCTTGATTATACGACAGAACAACTTGATCAGCTTGCTCTGCAAATCATTCAAGACCAAACCTCTTTGACCGGTGTTCAGCCGAAATTATCCTTACATTTGAATGAGCATGAGGGTAGCAAGCGATTGACTATTGTCGGACTATGGGGCGGTTATATTTGTAAGCCACAGACCTTGCAATATGAAATGATGCCTGAGGTCGAGGATTTAACTATGCACCTTGCAGAGGTGGCACGTATTGAGGTGGTTCCCCATACGCTGATGCGGATGGCAGATGATACGCTATGCTATCTTACCCGTCGTATTGACAGGACTTCTGACGGAGAGAAGATAGCGATGGAAGATATGTGCCAACTGACCGAAAGGCAAACAGAGCATAAATACAAGAGCAGTTATGAACGTGTCGGCAAGGCTGTTTTGAAATACTCGTCTTTACCTAAAATGGATGTTACCAATTTCTTTGAGTTGGTGTTTTTCTCTTGGTTGATAGGGAATAACGATATGCACTTGAAAAACTTCTCTTTGTATGAGGTGGCGGATATAATACGTTTGACTCCTGCTTACGATTTGCTAAATGCGGTTATCATTAATCCCAAGGATGATGAAGAATTGGCATTGACCTTGAATGGTCGAAAGAAAAAGCTTCAAAGAGAGGATCTTATTAGGTCAGCTGCTACACTGGGTATAGAGAATGTGATTGTGGAACGACTGATAAATAAGTATATCAAACTATTGCCTAAGTTTGAAACTGTCATTCAAAACTCTTTCTTAAGTGATGAATTAAAAGAAAAGTATGGCGAATTGTTGAAGGAACGGTTTGCTAGGCTTGCACAAAGGCTATAAAACGGTAAAAATACATAATGCTATGGATATTCCTTGTGGCTTTTATGATGCATTGGGGGGTATTTCAGTTATTCGAAATTTTCGAATAACTGAAAGGCGATAATATATGATAGGTGAGTATTCAATCGTGTTTTGATCGTTTGTGTTTTTGTGCATAATGCTCATCTATTGAAAGAAGCCCTTCTATATGTTTGCGTGTAGTCTCAATGAGAAAGCTGGATACGCATAGGTTATCAACTGCTTGTAAGCCTATAGATGCTCTCCAAAGCTTCGCTCGTTCACGCTTCTTTATGTTTTCATCATTCAGATATTCACTAGATATATCCATACTTGATATTTGACTATGCTTTTATAAAATAGGGCTTAACAAGTTCGTTGTTGATTACGTTTTGCAAATTTACTCATAAATACGGGATTATGACCTTTAATAGAGTCAAAAGCTTCGGATGTTCCAAATAAATGTTGTACTTTTGCATTGAACTATAAGTCGTTTTTGTTATGAAGCAACTAAATAGGATTAAAGTAGTATTGGTGGAGAAGAATAAAACCGCCAAATGGTTGTCTGAACAGATTGGCAAGAATACCTGTTCGGTGTCTCGTTGGTGTACAAATAATTCCCAGCCAGACCTTGAAACTCTGTTTCAGATTGCAAGACTTCTTAATGTTGATGTGAGAGAGTTGATTTATGTTGAGAATAATTGACGATCCGCAATTACATGATTATGTAGCAAACCTCTAATGACAAGGTAAGTTGTTAAAGTAATGATTAAGTAAATGGAACAACAAAATAACAAGATAATAGCAAAACCTTTTGTAAAGTGGGCTGGTGGAAAAGGTGCCTTAATCAAACAGTTGGTTAATTATCTTCCCAATGATATTGAAGAACAACAAAATGTTACTTATATTGAACCTTTTGTTGGTGGTGGTGCTATGCTCTTTTATATGTTGACTCATTACACTAATATAAAACGAGCCATAATCAATGATGTTAACGAGGACTTGATAAGTTGTTATCTATTAATTAAAAATGACCCACTAAAATTAATAGCATTATTACGAGAGATAAAAGAAGAGTATTACCAGTTAGCTAACATAGAAGAAAAGACGAGGTACTACTATAAGATGCGGGAAAAATACAACAATAATGAATTCGCAAAAGGGGAACGAGCAGCTTGTTTTATTTTCCTTAATAAGACTTGCTTTAATGGCTTATATAGGGTAAATACTAAGGGTAAATTTAATGTGCCATTTGGCAAATATGAGCATCCCAATATCTGTGATGAAGAGTTAATTATGGCTGACCACAGTGTGTTGCAAAAGGTAGAGATATCTGTGGGAGGGTATAAAAACATTGCTAAGTATTTAGGTGAGAGATATAACTTTATTTATATAGATCCACCATATCGTCCTCTCTCCGGTTCTGCATGTTTTATCGAGTATACACATAGTATATTTGATGACACAGAGCAAGAGAAACTTAAAGCATATTGTGATGTGCTAACACAAAAAGGGTGTAAGATTATGCAAAGTAACTCTAACTCTGCAGACATTAATGAAGATTCTTATTTTGCCAAATTATATGACGGATATAATATCAATCAAATTTTGGCGCATCGATTCATAAATGCTCATGCAGGTAAACGTGAGAAAGAAACAGAGCTTCTTATTATGAATTACTAATTCAACATAGTGCTAACAAAAAAATGAACTATATATGGCCCCTCTGACAATTTCACAGATTCAAGCGATTAAGGAGCATATGACCCACGATGACTCTGTGCTAACCAAGAAATTTAAAGCAAAGAAGACTCCGTATTTTACATTGAGTATTTCGCTCAATGAATTGGATGACTATCTTAATGAAGGCTGGGAAGAAGTTTCTCGCTCAAAATATAAAGCAAAGATCCAAAAACTCAAACCTGCTGGTGTAAAGTTTGAGGATGATATTTGGTGCATGTTTTACAATCTTGGCTTTAGACACCTTAATTACGATGAAAAGTTAGTAGTACAATGGGGTGACAATCCTGAGGATAAGCACCAACTTGATGTAGTAGCTATTGGGGAAGAAGCTATATTTGTTGTAGAATGCAAGGCTACAGAAAATATTAAACAAGCATCATTCAAAAAAGATATAGACGATATGCGTTTATATAAGGATGGTGTAATGAAAGCTTTGCGTCAAATATATGGAGAGGGGAAAAAAGTGAAATTTGTTTTTGCCACACGTAATTACACGTTTGCCGAGGGTTGCGAAGATGAGAAACGATTGGCAGAAAACAAGATATTCCAATTTACTGATAATACATATGACTATGTAAATAGTCTTATAAAATCATATAGGTCAACGGTTATTTATCAGTTCTATGGCTTGATGTTTCGACACGAGCGCATCAATAGTGATAAAATCCGTATCCCTGCATTAAAAGGAACAATGGGAGGTCATACTTATTATATGCTATCTATTGAGCCTGCGACACTCCTTAAGATAGGCTTTGTGTTGCATCGAACAAGAGTTAATACGCAGATTACGATGCCAACATATCAGAGGTTACTTATTCCTTCCCGATTAAAGGGTATAAGAGAGTTTATTGACAAGAAGAATGGTTACTTCCCCAACTCTGTCATTATAAATTTTGACAACTCTGAAAGAAAAAATAGGATTCAATTTGATTTAGCTTCAGGGGGCTCTGATGACACGAGAACAAAATTGGGATATCTCACGATTCCTAATGCCTATTGTATTGCATATATAATTGATGGACAGCATCGTGTATATGGTTATGCCGGTTCTAAATATAAAGACACTAATACAATCCCTGTTGTTGCTTTCGATGGTTTACCATCAGATGAGCAGCTTCGAATTTTTATGGACATAAACGAACATCAAAAAGCCGTCAGTCCAAGTTTACGATTAGACTTAAATGAGGATTTGAATTGGGAGTCACCACATTTGGATTCTCGTTTAAAAGCGTTGCGTTCATCTATCATAAAACAACTTGGTAGAGACAATAGTAGTGTTTTAGCGCGTAAAATAGCGATAGGTGAAGACACGGCAAAACTCCAATTAAAACCATTTGATACAGCATTATCCAAATCTTCGTTATTACCTAAAGCTACAAAAAAAGAATTTACAGATCATACGGATGTGTGTCTATATAACACTAATTGCGTAGAACACAATAAAGCGATGTTGGATGCTCAAAAACGAATATCCAATTTGATAAAAGATTGTTATGCTCATGTTTATTACAAAATGATTGATGAGCATAAAGAAGAATATGAAACATTCATTGAAAGCAATCGTGGTACATATGCTTTTGTATCATTAATTGCATCGTTGAATGAACACTTGATTCAGTGTAACAGGTTGTCACAAAAATCAAGCACAAAAGAACAGGTTGACTCAATGGCTCCGTATTTTGATGTGTTGATCAATTATTTATGTAATATGCCTATAGATGATCAGACTCAAATTCGATTAATTAAGGGGCAGGGGGCGGATACTCTGTGGTTGGGAATGTATCAAAATGCTATTCATAAACAAATTCCCGAATATAATCCTCATGGTTTGGAAGCTTGGCTGGAGAAACAAGATAAAGGACTACAGGAAGATGGAAAGGAGTGTGGAAGACAAATTGAGAAGCATATAAAAGTTCGCATCTTAAATAAGTTAGAGGAACTCTATGGTGAGACTTGGGAGAATAAAGTAATGAAGGTAAAAGGTAGATGCTTCCAGCGTATGGATGACAATGAAGATATTGACAACCAAGATTGGACAGATCTCATGAATTTGCAGGACTATAAAGAAATTATTGAAAGTAATTGGAGTGTAAAGAAAGATGATGAGTCGTTTGTTACATTCGAGAAAGAATTTGCAATACCAGTATCTGATTCATTTAAGACAAAGACGGACAAACTTAAATGGATAAATGACCTTATTTCATATAGTAAGGCTTGGACAACTACCAAAGGGCGAGCTTTGTCTCAAGCTGAAGTAAATGAAATGAAGTCTATATTGCAAAGTTTAGTACCAACTGAGGAGTTCGAATGATTGATTATAATGAGTTTTGTCAAAATGACATCACTTTGCGTGATTATCAGCAACTTGCCAAAGAAGATATATTTGACAAGTGGAATCTTTTTGACAATATCCTATACCAAATGCCCACGGGTACGGGTAAGACTCGATTATTCACATCAATCATTCGAGATATAAATATTTGGGGATTAAGACATAATATTAATTTTCGTATTTTGATAATCGCTCATCGTAGTGAGTTGATAGAGCAGAGTTCTCGTAGTCTTGATAAATATCGTATTAAGCATGGTGTGTTAGCTGGTACCATGAAGGATAAACGTGATTTGACACAGGCGATACAAGTGGCCTCAATTCAAACTATCACGCATCCTGCCAATCAATGCTTGATTGAAGACCTTAAATTTGATTTTATAATCATTGACGAAGCTCATCATGCAGTCGCGAGTTCATATCAGAAATTATGGGAATTTTGTCCAGATGCTAAAAAATTAGGAGTAACAGCAACTCCGTGGAGGATGAATAATAGTGGCTTTGCGCAAATATTTGATGCATATATTCCATCAATGTCAATTAAGGAGTTTATACAAAAAGGATGGTTGGCAACATATCAATATTATTCTATTCCTATAAGCTCTGAATTGCTCAAGTCTATTGATTCTATTAGAGAATTTGACATAGAAGGTGACTACAAGAATAGTGCGTTGGCTGAAGTATGTGATACTTTAAAAATTAGAGCACAACTTTATGATAGCTATGCAAAGAATGCTTTGGGCAAGAAAGGAATTATCTATAGCATCTCTAGAGAGCATAGTGAACACATATGTTCTCAATACCAAAGTCATGGTGTATCGATTGAGAATATTGACAGTAAGACTCCGGCAAAAGTTAGAGAGGCTGTTATAAATGCTTTCAAAAATGGTGAGATCGATATCATTGTGAATGTTGATATTTTCTCCGAAGGTTTTGACTGCCCTGACATAGAGTTTATCCAACTAGCAAGACCTACAAAATCATTAGTTAAATATATACAACAAGTTGGAAGAGGTTTGAGAAAAAATGGCGATAAACGATGTATAATACTTGACAATGTTGGCATGTACTCTAGGTTCGGATTGCCTGACGAGGTGCGTGATTGGGAATCATATTTCTATGGAGAGAGTAGAGAATACTCATCCTCAAAGAGATATTCTCGCAATAATGGTAATATAAGAGAATATGTTGAAACCGACTTGAGTGAAGGTGATGATGAAATGATTCTTATACAAGATTTTGAAATGCCTCAAACAGTAGAAGTTGACGTAAAAGATTCTTCATCAGATACACCAATCATCCAAATTAAAGATATTTCCACTCAAGAAAATAACAAAACTCATCATTTTGCAATTAGAAGCAAGAGTTTTAGTTCTGGGAAATATTTTATTGAGGAGAATGAAAATGGATTCTTTATAGTGAATGCTCGAAACCAAAATAAGATGTTACTTACTACTATGAAAACAATGCGTGGTGGTGTTATTATAGTCACTACAGAATCATCAAAAAAAGCATTTACAATAATAAAGACATTATCAGCAACGATAAGTCGCTTTTCTATGAGCTGTATAGTTGGAACATTGCACAAAGAGGGGCTTTTACTGAAATTTACAGCATTTGATAAATCTGAAATAAATAAAACTATAACAGTCTGATATGTTGAATTTTATAAGATTAAAGTTGTAAGTATATAGCTGTTTCTAATTATGTTACAAGATATTCGATTTATTCTATACAATTTTCCAGAAGAGGAAGGTAAGGTACAAGTAATCATCAGGGATGAAACTCTTTGGTGTACTCAAAAAGCAATGGCTCAGCTTTTTGGTGTAGATAGAACTGTCATCTCAAAGTATCTGAAAAATATTTTTGAATCATTTGAGTTGCAGCAGGATTCAGTATGTGCAAAATTTGCACATACTGCTGAAGATGGCAAAATATACAATACGCAATTTTACAACCTTGATGCTGTAATCTCGGTTGGTTATCGTGTAAATTCGCTAAAAGCTACTCGTTTCCGTCAATGGGCTACGAAAATCCTGAATGAATACATTAAAAAGGGATTTGTTCTTGATGATGACCGGCTGAAGCAGGGAGAGACTGTATTTGGGCAGGATTACTTTCAAGAGTTGCTTGAAAGAATCCGTTCCATCCGTGCAAGTGAACGTAGGGTTTGGCAGAAAATTACGGATATATATGCAGAGTGTAGCGTAGACTATGACAAGAACTCCCCAACAACACACGATTTCTATGCGATGATTCAAAATTGTTTCCATTATGCAATTACATGACAAACGGCTGCTGAAATTGTATATCATAATGTGGATCATACCAAAGAACACATGGGTTTGACTACTTGGAAAAACTCTCCCAAGGGGCGTATATTGAAGTCTGATGTTATTGTTGCCAAAAAACTATCTGCAAGAGAAAGAGATAAAGGAATTGGAACTAGCTGTATCGGCATTCTTTGACTATATTGAAAATATTATTAGACGTCGAAATACATTCAATATGGAGCAATTCGCTGGTAGTGTAACTAAGTTCTTGTCGTTTATGGATTATCAGATTTTGCCAGATAAAGGGCGTATTTCAGCGGCTCAAGCAAAAGCAAAGGCAAAGGCAGAACAGGAGTATGATATTTTTAATCGAACTCAACTAATTGATTCTGATTTTGATAAACAAATAAGAGGTATATTGAAATAAGGAGGGGAAATCCCCTCCTTAACTCTAAACCATGTATTAGACATTCAAATCTTTCATCGGCAATCCATAATTGTTTTGGTCGAAAATGCCTTGATAGATAAGTTTCAAACCAAGTGTCTGATAATATTTGTAGTCGTCAGCTTCGGTGCAGAGGTATTTGTAACCGTAACGTGGCATGTACTCTTTGAAGAACCGAGCCAAGTCTTTCAGACTTTCTTCTTGGTTCTTCTTGAAGTTGCTGCGCACAATAATGATAGACCAGTCGGGGAAGTTGCCTCTTCCGCAGCTATACTCCCAGAATCGGATATAGCAGTCCAAATCTCGTTCACGGATGTTCACACAAAAGCCATTGGCATTTTGCATCACGCTACAACTGTTTCTGTAGCCGAACTTCTCACACAAGTAGAGATTGAAATCAAGAATTAAATCTTTTTGTATCATAAATAATTGAATTTAAGATGTTAATAATAATGGATTATAAATGAAAGCCTCGCTTACGCTTAGCCTTTTTCTTCTTCATTAGGCGATTGAACTCGGCTTCTTCTGCTGCAGTAGCATCGTAGGATGAGCTGCCGTTTAGCAAACCGAGACTGATACCGAAACTATCATCGGAATGAGAAACGCTCTGCTGTAGCTCTTCTTTTTGCTGTTTGGGTTCCTGTTTGGCTGACTCCAACAAGGATGTACATGCATTTTCTTCCAGTCGGTTGTCGATATTCAAGTAGCTGAACTCTCGACTTATTTTTGAATCGGAGAAAGAAAATCCGTTATGCTCAAACTTGATACCCTGTATTTCTCGTGTAGTCCGACCGAGTTTGAATTTCATATCAATGTCCCGGTCTGCAAGTGCTTCTTTCAAATCATCCCAACTATGAGTTTTGGGCAATTCTTCTTTCAATGCCTTGTATATCTCATGTTTTGCCTTATCATAGGGGCGCAAGCGTTCTTCTTTGATATGGTCTTTACCATTAGCAAAGTGCAAGCGATATTTGGCGGTCAGCATTTTGCAGACTTTCTCATTCCTACGGAAGTCATTCTTGTCGCTAATTGTCTTACCGTCATTGTTCACTCGGCTGAATACGATATGGCAATGCGGATGTTCACTGTCGATATGTCGGGCAATGATATATTGCGTGTTTTCAATACCCATCAGTTTCATATAGTCATGTGCTATGCTCAGCATCAGAGCATCATCGGACTTTAGTCTTGCGCTGTCTTCCGGTGAGAAGTTAAGCGAGGTGTGTCCGACAGTATTCTTTACCTTGTCGTTGAGTAATGCTTGTAACTCAAATTGCTCTGCCATTTGTTCGGGGGTGCCTTCTACTCCTACCGCTTCTAATAGCTTGGATTTTTCCTCTTTGAGGACATAGCGGACGCAACCACCGAACGATGTTCCTTTAGTCTGTTTACCTATCATCTTTCAGTCGTTTTATGAGTTGATTAATGTACTGAGCCATTTCCTCACATCTGTCCGCAACGGCAAAGAAGCCGTAGGTGTTTGCCTGTCTTGTCAACTGGTTAAGATTGGTACTTTCGCCAATCAGTTGCCGGATGATGTGGATATGCTCTTGCGTGATTCGTTCACGTACCGAACCGTTTTTTATGAGTGAACGGATGACTTCGCTTTGAGTCTGCTTGCTCCGTCTGCAAAGCGCACCAAGCCATGCATATTGCTGATATGACAGACGGAGTGTTATTGTATATTTCTTTTCCATTTGAATCGTTTTTAGTGAATAATGTGTGACCATCGGGAGCTGCCTCCTCAGACTTTTTGAGGAGCAAGTGGTCGGGAAATGTAATACACCGACATTAACTTGCTATAGTAAAAAAGTCTCGATTTCTCTCCTTGCATTCAAAGCCTGAAACCTCTTTTCTTAGGTGGTGAAAACTTCGGTTGTGGAGTGCCTTGTTGTACGCTGATGAGTTTCAAGTCGAATGTATCTATCAGTGTTTTCAAGACAGGATTTCTCTTTATCATCTGTTGCAGGATAGCTTCATCAGGCTTCGCTTTGAGCAGATAATCGGCTATGTCATATCCTTCTTTCCGCTCGCTTTCGGTGGCGTTGGCTTCCAGATAATCGAACATCTGCACCTCAATTCCGTAGCTTTTCATCAGACCGATTTTGCTCTGCCAATAGTCGGTTGCGCCCAAATCGGGGAATAACACAATGCTTCTTCCTGCCAGAACGGATAGGCTGTTGGCATTGAAGCAACCATTCTTCCCTCCTGATGCTATCCATAGGAATTGCGGCAGATAGTAGGAAGCAATGAGTGCCGTTTTCTCGCTTTCGACCAGTGCAACAGGACGGCTTTTGTCTTCATGAAGCAGATGCTCACCAAAGAAGCATTGCTTCAAATTGTAATCGCCTTTGTGCAGTACGGAGTGCACCCATGTGACATGATTGTATGGCTCTTTTATCCGCCTACCTGTTTCGGGATTGTAAAGCATTATCTTACCCGTGCGGACTTTATTCTGATTGTCCGTCTGCCAAAATACGGTTGCACCGTCCCAATACTTGGAAGTACCAACCTTGTATCTCTTCATGAGTTTTAATGTTTCTGTTTCTCCGAACTGGGTCGATAGAAATTGAAACAACTTGTTCGCAGGATAGCCACGCAATGATTGGTTGACTATATCCAAATCAATGTAGGATGTGGCTATTGGTTGCGCTTCCTTAATGGGGATATAGCTTCTGAAACTATTCTCCGCAAACTTTTCTTTCTCGGACGGGTTCTGTTCAAAGTAATCACGAGGCGTGAAGTGATAACCGCATTTCTGCTCATGGTCACAACGTCCCACGTACTCGGGGAACTTGATTTGCTTCTCCGTATCAATGTACTTTGAAAAGCATCTTTGGCGATGGCAGTTCGGGCAAGTGTGCCGAGTGCTGACACCTTTGTAGGGTTCTAATATGAATCTATGTGTACTCATTGTATGTTTCTTTTTAGGTGTGTCACTTTTGTCGTTATTGTCGTTTTCGCTTGGAAAGTGTCAAAACCGACAAAAATGTCACGGGTTAATCTTTGAATATTCTCCATG